>Ga0209692_10000096_pt1 | contig 299225 bp, 286 predicted proteins | sample tdDd472_FD_187129 | JGI IMG/M metagenome (GOLD analysis project Ga0209692, IMG submission 187129) | Marine sediment microbial communities from the Atlantic coast under amendment with organic carbon and nitrate - tdDd47.2 (SPAdes)... | ecosystem: Environmental > Aquatic > Marine > Coastal >... | reverse complement strand
GATGGACGAGGACATGTTCGTCGCGCCGCCGAACGACTGTGTCGTGCCGCAGATTTGTGCATTGTGGACAATCGGGCGTTGGCTGACAGAATTTCGGCGTGGCAGAATGAGGTTCATGTTCTCCCGACGGCCGTTGATACGGAGGCGTACACCCTGCGTTCCGGTAAAAATAAAAGCGATATGCCGGTTGTCGGCTGGATCGGTGATCGTGCCGAACCGGAGCAATTGAGATGTGCGCTCGGTTCGTTGGCTCCCGAGGCCGGTTCTTTTCAGTTCTCCGTAGTCTCCGGCAGGCCGTATGCAGGACCCGGGCAGGAATACGTTTTTTGGTCTACTTGGTCGGAGGAACGGGAGCTGGAGCAGTTGCAGACCATGGATGTCGGGTTGGTTCCTCTGGATGGAAATGAATGGACAAGAGCTGCCAGCGGGATTGACGTGTTGCGTTACATGGCGTCCGGCGTTGCCGTCGTCGCGTCCGGTGTCGGCAGTGCAGCCGAGATTGTCGATCATGGAATCGATGGTTTCTTGGTGCGGAGCGAAGCTGATTGGAAACGCTGTATTTTACGGCTTCTGGAAGATGAACCGTTGCGTCAAACCATGGTTACGGCTGCCCACCGTAAGATACGTGAAGAGTACAGCGTTGAAGCCTTGGCTCCTCGATTATGGGAGACATTGGGTATCTGATTTTTATGAGAAAAGCCGGGGGCATTCCGGCTTTTTCTGTTTTGTCTGGGCAATCACTTGAGTCCACGAACGGTTATTTTTTTATCCCTGCCATTTTTCGTTTTGTTGCAAAGTACGTCCTTCTGACAGTTCACTTTGCTTACCTCATATTTAGGCTGCGCGCGGAGATTCGTATTTTTTTTGTTTCATGAAGTTTGGTGTCAAAACGATGGAAAGGCTTTGGTCTATAGACTTTGTCTATGTCGTCTATCGATAATCGCCTAAAGAAACAATTGGTCCGTGCAGTGGCTTCTGGCTATGTTCTTGCTGCGACAATACGGGGGCGTGTTGTCGAAAATGAAGGTCAACAAATGGAGTGAGGACATGAACAATTTTTTTGCCACACGAAAAGGCATCGTTGCCGTTGGATTGATAATAGGTATCTTCGCGGCATTGCTACAGTATCTGGGTAACCCCGGTAACATGGGAATCTGCGTGGCCTGCTTTGAGCGCGACATTGCCGGAGCGGTCGGCCTGCATCGGGCAGGTGTGGTTCAGTATATGCGTCCTGAGATTATCGGGTTCGTACTCGGTGCGATGATCGCCGCATTTCTCGGACGTGACTTCAGGCCACGGGCCGGATCGGCTCCCATCGTCCGTTTCATTCTCGGCGTGTTCGCCATGATTGGTGCTCTGGTATTCCTCGGATGTCCGTGGCGTGCTCTGCTTCGACTGGCGGGCGGTGACCTGAATGCCGTAATCGGACTGGCCGGACTCATCGCCGGTATCTGGATCGGCACGTTGTTTTTCCGTAAAGGCTATAATTTGGGACGCAGCCAGAAGACCTATACTTCGGTCGGTCTTCTCATGCCTTTGGTCATGGTCGGGCTGCTGCTTCTCATGCTTATTTATCCCCAGATAGACGGTCAGGCCAAATCAGGTGTGTTGCTCTACAGCCTCAAGGGCCCCGGAGCCATGCATGCGCCTCTTTTGATTTCCTTGGGCGTAGGCCTGTTGGTCGGTGCCATTGCCCAGCGCAGTCGTTTCTGCACCATGGGCGCATTTCGTGACCTGATCCTGTTCAAACAGGTTCATTTGCTGGTAGGCGTTGTCGCTCTGCTTGCAGCCGCTTTTGCCATGAATCTGGTTCTCGGCCAGTTTAATATGGGATTTGAGCATCAGCCCGTGGCGCATTCTCAGGCAATTTGGAACTTTGCCGGAATGCTTTTGGCCGGCCTGTGCTTTGCTCTTGCTGGCGGGTGTCCCGGACGGCAGCTTTTCATGGCTGGTGAAGGTGACGGCGATGCCGCAGTGTTTGTGTTCGGTATGATCGTTGGGGCTGGCTTTGCACACAACTTCGGTCTGGCCAGTTCTCCCAAGGGCGTTGGCCCACACGGCATAGCCGCCGTGATTATCGGGTTGGCAGTCTGCCTGTTCATCGGTTTTACAATGCGCAAAAAGGCATAAGGAGCAATATCATGAGTGAAGTCATAGACGCACGAGGGCTTTCCTGCCCCCAGCCCGTTCTGGATACTTTGGAAAAAATTGAAGCCATGGGAACGGGAAAACTCGAAGTTCTGGTGGATACCGATGCTGCAAAGGAAAATATTTCCCGCGCAGTGCAGGGCAAGGGATGGGCTGTTGCGTCCATCGATGAAGAAGGCGCTGGCGAATATCGCCTGAGATTGTTCGGAGACTAGCCTTGTCTTTTTTGAATCTGTTTAGAAAAAGCCCTCCCTCACCGGCGACTAGCTCGCGGGTGAGTCGGGGGCTTCTTGTCTTTGATCACACCAGCGAAGTGATTCGGGCGGAAAAGATCCTCAAGGCAGACGGGTGGGACATCAAGGTCATGGGACCGCCTCCAGAAATCCAGAAAGGGTGTGATCTGGTGGTGGAATTTCCGCTTATTGAAAAATTGAACATCCTGCGTAGTCTGGGAGAAGCTGGCATTCCTCCCTTGGAGAGTGTGCCTGTAACCGGCCCTCTGCTTTCGCCCGTGGATCTGTTTCATACAAAGGATTTCGGGGAGTATCTCATGGTGCGTGCGGCCAACATGAAGATCACAGTGGAAAAATCCACTCGGACCATCGTGAATGTTTCGGGTGGGGGATGCCCGGATGTGCCGTATATCGCCACTCGTTTGATTGGCCATACTCTGGATGATGCTCCTGCCCCGCGCAGTATTGGGCATACCTTGTGCGGCTACGCCCTTGATCTCGCCTATGAGGAGATAATACGTCAATGCTCGCGATAGTAGGTACCGTCCCTGATCTGAGTGTTCCGATTCTTGATGCTCCAGTGGAACTGGTGGATAACTCCCTGCGAGTGGATGATCGTATCATTGCTCCTGACCGGGGCACTCCAGCCCTTTTGGGGGCAACGGCACAGGCGTGTCTTCATTTGGGCATTCCTTTGCCTCATGCTTTTCTCGTGGGTGATGAAGGGCTGGGCAAGGGGAGTCGAGGACTGTATGCCCATCTGGTGGATGTTCTGCCGAAACGGAAGTTGAGTACACTTGCCTTTCATTACCTTCAGCCTGATGTGGATTGGCACAACAAGGTGTTGCTGACCGTGCAGGAAATGCATCCCAAGCCAAAGCTCATCGCAGATGCCGGGTTCATGTACGCGGCCAAGATGAGCGGCGAAGCATCAGCTTATGACCTTTTTACTCCGGATGCCGGAGAACTGGCCTTTCTTGCCGACGAGACTGCACCTCACCCGTTTTATACCAGAGGATTCATTTTACAGGACAACAGTCGGATACCAGATTTGATTGAACGGGCTTATGTTCATAGCAACGCGGCAGCCTGCCTGCTGGTCAAGGGAAGCGTGGATGTCGTTGCAGACAGGTCTGGCGAACTGTTTAGCGTGACCGGTCCATCCGAGGAGGCCATGGAGGCCATGGGCGGCACCGGAGATACGGTCACTGGCATGGCATGTGCCTTGATCGAGTACGGCTTGCCTGTCCCTGAAGCCGCTCACATCGCAGCCCAAGCCAACCGGTATGCAGGGCAACTCGCCAATCCTGTACCCAGTTCTCAGATTCGCGATCTGATACCTCATATCCCTGCAGCTTTGTCACGAGCCATGAAAAAATGACTCGGCATGAGCAGGATATCTCGTCGGATATGGTGTTGCTTGAGATAGTGCGCCAGCATCCAGGCACGGAAGCAGTCTTTCGTGCCTGGGGGGAGCAGGCTGGGGAATGCCTGCTCTGTCAGGCCCTTTTTAAGACCGTGGAAGAAGTGGCCCTGCGCTACTGTTTGGATTTGGAAGGGCTGATGAAGGACTTGAGACGAACAATCGGATAGTTCTTCTTACTGCTACCTTATTCTTGGCCACAGGAAGAATATCCAGCACGTCCCTGAGTTTGAAACAGCTTGTGCTCGGCCCTTGTCATAGAGCGCTCTTCAAATTCGGATGTTTCTTTTGCCTCTAAAGTTTTTTCAATAATGCGTCGAAGTACTCCACGGTCTTGATTAAACCGTCGCGGAGCGGAATTCGCGGCTCCCAGCCGAGTGTTTTCTTGGCGAGGGTGATGTCTGGCTTGCGTTGCATGGGATCGTCGGCGGGCAGATCCTTGAAAACTATTTTGGATTTGGAATTGACCAGTTCTGTGACTGTCTTGGCGAGTTCGAGAATGGTAAATTCGTCAGGGTTGCCGAGGTTCATCGGGCCTGTGAATTCGTCGGGAGTTTCTTCCGTGAGACGGATGATGCCGTCGACGAGGTCGTCTACATAACAGAAACTGCGGGTTTGCTCCCCTTTTCCATAAACCGTAATATCTTCACCGCGCAGTGCCTGTACAACGAAATTGGAGACGACTCGGCCATCGTCCATGGCCATGCGGGGACCATACGTGTTGAAGATGCGTCCTACCTTGATGCGAAGGTTGTGCTGGCGGTTGTAGTCGAAAAAGAGGGTCTCGGCGCAACGTTTTCCTTCATCGTAGCAAGATCGGATTCCTGTGGGATTGACGTTACCCCAGTAATCTTCTGTCTGCGGGTGAACTTCCGGGTCGCCGTAGACTTCACTGGTTGATGCCTGAAATATTTTGGCTTTGATGCGCTTGGCAAGGCCAAGCATGTTGATGGCACCGTGTACTGATGTTTTTGTGGTCTGCACCGGATCGAACTGATAGTGGATGGGGGAGGCAGGACAGGCCAGATTATAGATTTCGTCAACTTCGACGTAGAGCGGAAACGTCACGTCGTGGCGGATGATTTCGAAATAGGGATTATCCATCAGGTGAAGGATGTTATCTTTGCGGCCTGTATAGAAATTATCCACACAGATGACTTCATGCCCTTTGGCAAGAAGCCGTTCACATATGTGTGAGCCGAGAAAGCCGGAGCCGCCTGTGACGAGAACGCGTTTTTTGTTCATCCCCAATGGGTTGCAAAAAAAGTATCGTTTTGTCAATTGGGTATGCTGGATTTTTTAAATAAATGCGATGAATGGCGATTAAACGTGATTATTGCGAAAAGTGAATTTGGTGTGGAAAAGTATTTGATTCAAGTTGTTGACGCTGCTTTTTTGACGTGCCAAGTTTTCTTAAAAAATTTCAACGGATGGTTTGCGATAAATGATTGTTAATGTTGTCGAATGCATTGAAGGTGCTCGAAGAGCCAAGGGGTTGGTTGTCGTCATTGACGTCTTTCGGGCGTTCTCAGTCGCTTGCTATGCTGTGGATAACGGCGTTGAAAAGTACTTCGCTGTGGGGGAAATCGATCTTGCCCGGAAGCTGGCCGTTGATCATACCGGTATTCTCGTGGGCGAACGGGATTGCATAAAGGTTGAAGGGTTTGATTACGGAAATTCTCCTGCTGAAATCGAGGAAGTTGATTTTTCCGGGAAGACCGTTGTGCATACGACCAGTGCCGGAACGCAGGGACTGGTTGGAGCCGTGCAGGCTGACGAGATTATCACCGGCTCTTTTGTGAACGCCGGGGCTATCGTTGAGTACATCCGGGAACAACAGCCTGAGGTCGTAACTCTGGTTGCCATGGGGACCGGCGGAAGCATGCGTGCGCAGGAAGACATGATGTGTGCCATGTATATAAAGAATGAATTGGAAGATTATCCGAACAGCTTTGAGACTCTGAAAAAATTTCTTGCTGGCGTTGATAGCGCTGAAAAATTCTTCGACGAGTCAAAGGAGTATGCTCCGGAACGTGATTTTGAACTGTGTATGAGCTTGAATCGATTTGACTTTGTCTTGCGGGCTGAGCCGCGTGAAGACGGCGCGGTGTGTCTTTCCAAAGTAACGGTTGCATCGGCCTGAGTGGGGTAGGTTTATGACCGGCCAGAAACAGAAAGTTCTTATTGTTGATGATTCTCAGACAAATCTAGCCTTGCTTGATCATATGCTCGGTCAGGATGGGTGTGAGGTCGTGCAGGCCAAGAGTGGAATTGAGGCCGTTGAGCTGGTCAGAAATACTGACTTCGCCCTCATTCTTCTTGATATTCAGATGCCCGGTATGAATGGCTATGAAGCTGCCTTGCAGATCAAGGATCTGGAGCGCGGGCGTCATGTGCCCATCATTTTCATCACCGCCATTTTTCAGGACGATGAGAATGTCAGACAGGGCTATGAGACCGGAGCTGTGGATTATCTGTTTCGTCCTGTTGATGTACAGACGCTCAAAAGCAAGGTGCAGGTTTTTCTTCAAATGAATCAACAGAAGCTGTTGCTTGAGCGGGAGATTGACCATCGGAAACAATCGGAAAAGGCGCTTCGTCATGCCGAGGAGAAGTTTCGTTCCATTTTCGAACGGGCGGTAGAAGGGATTTTCCAGAGTTCGGTGGATGGTGTTTTTCGTGAGATCAATCCAGCCATGGTTCGACTGTTTGGTTACGACTCAGCGGAAGAGATGATCGGCGTCGGTAATTTGCGTGAGACGATCATGAGTGACGAGTGTGAGCGTCGGGAATATCTTGAGCTTTTGCGGCGTGACGGTTTTGTTTCGAATTTCGAGTACCGCGCCCGTCGTAAAGACGGATCGGTCATTTGGTGTTCAGAGAGTTCCCGATTGGTCCAGTCTACCGATGGCGAGACTGAGCTTGTTGAGGGAGTGCTTGAGGATATCAGCAAGCGTAAGAGGCAAGAGCAGGAACTCAAGCATCTCGCTACAGTGGACAGTCTGACCGGTATTCCCAATCGTCATCTCTTTTTTGACCGTCTTGAGCATGCCCTTGCTGCGGCAAAGCGCTATGATGTGTTGGCAGCGGTTCTGTTTGTCGATCTGAACGAGTTCAAGAAGGTCAATGATACCTATGGGCATTCGGTCGGTGACGAGTTGTTGCGGATGGTCGCGAAGCGTCTTGAGGGGCGTATTCGTGAGTCCGACACACTGGCTCGTCTTGGCGGTGACGAATTCGGTGTTTTGTTGAGCAATATAGATGATGAAAGCGGGGCCGAGGTCGTGGCGAAAAGCCTTATTGACGTCATGAATGAGCCGTTCGAGATCGAGAGTGAACGAATATTGGTCGGCGCTACGGTGGGGATCAGTTATTATCCGACCGACGGCAAGGACAGCGTGACGCTTATCAGTCGGGCTGATGCCGCCATGTACGGGGCTAAAAAAAGAGGCGGCGACAGGTTCGGCACATTCAAATCGGTCTGTGGAGCGACATAGATTTTATTTAATGTACGGTGTTCATGATAGGTGTTTTGCTTCGGCAAAGCGCCTTTTTTTTGTGGGTTGGCAATAGTGTTTCGTTTCCGGGATAGCGATGGGCAAAGTGTGAAGTGGCAACTCTGGACTTTCTCAAGAAAGTCACTGGTGCCAAATAAATTGGCAACTTACATGCATGAGACTTCGCGAAAAAAAGGGCAATGTACTTGACTTGGTTCTTGTTTCGGGGCATGGATGTCGGTAATCTTGGAAATAAAAGTATTCTTTCCAGATTTTTCGCAATCTTAGGCCAAAGGACTGGGTATGGTTTTTAACTGGCTGCATTTTGCAATGATTCTCTTTTTGCTCGCAGGGCTTCTTTTCGCTCTCGGGCCTTTGATCTTAGCCAAGCTGCTGGCTCCGCAGGCGCGGGGTGGGGACGTAGGAATGCCGTATGAGTGCGGCATGGTTCCCTATGGCAGCTCCTGGGCGAGGTGGGGCGTATCTTATTATGTATACGCTCTGATCTTCCTCGCTTTTGATGTGGATGTTCTTTACCTCTTCCCCGTGTCCACGGCGTATATTGATGCCGAGGGCTGGGTGCCGTTCGTAAAGGTTTTCATCTTCCTCTTCTTCCTCATTCTTTCCGTCGTCTATTTTTGGGCGAAGGGGGTGTTTACATGGCCGCGCAGGATTCAGTAGTGCAACGCGAATTCCTGACGGCGGATGCCCAGTATATGGATCCGCCGATCGTCAACATTCAGTTGGCGCAGGAAATTCTCGATGTTTGTCGCTCCATGTCGCTGTGGCCCATGACGTTCGGCCTCGCATGCTGTGCCATCGAAATGATGGCTACCGGTATGGCGAGGTTTGACATGGCCCGTTTCGGGGCGGAGGTTTTTCGTCCGTCACCGCGTCAGGCCGACGTCATGATCGTCGCAGGGACTGTCACAAAGAAGATGGCTCCGGCAGTCGTGAGGCTGTATGAGCAGATGCCCGGACCCAAGTGGGTCATCGCCATGGGCAACTGTGCCATTTCCGGTGGTCCCTTCAAGATCAAGGATAATTACAATGTCGTCGAAGGCGTGGATACGCTTATTCCCGTCGACGTGTATGTCCCGGGTTGTCCGCCCAGGCCGGAAGGGCTGCTTGAAGGCTTCTTCCAGTTGCAGCGGATCATAACCGGAAAGCGCTGGTGGCCTGTGGCCACTGAAGTGGAGGGTTAATCCATGCTGCAAGTGCTTGAAGGCATCCCGACACAATGTGTGGCAAAACAGGACAAAGGTACGACCGGTCATGTCTGGTCGATCTTTCTGGCCCCCGGACAGATAGTGAATGCTGCCCGGAAATTGTACGAAGCCGAATACTCCCTCGAAGATGTCCTTGCTCTGGACGTTGAAGAGGGTTTTTTGGTGCTTTACCATTTCAACCGCTGGACTATCGATGAGCGTGTGACGCTCCGGGTTTTTGTCTCAAAGGACAATCCGACCGTGCCGTCCATCGCACCGATTTTTCATGGTGCGGAATGGCATGAGCGGGAAACCCGTGATTTCCACGGTGTCAACTTCGAGGGGAACCCCAATCTCGTGCCGCTTTTGATGCCGGCCGAGGATGTGGACGTCCATCCTCTCATCAAGACTGCCAAAGTGCGGAAGTCCGTCAAGGACCTCCTGAGTCTTGGTGAGGTCGTTTCCTGTAATAAGGAAATAGAAGAATTGTTTGCGGAAGCGGAGGCCGAGGAGGCCTCCGACGCGTAGGCCGGGGCAACCGGTCGGTCTTACAACCGGACTGAGAGTTTATGTCGGCTTACCAAAATCTGGACCAGATGAAGGGTGATTTCTACACCCAGAAGTTCGAGGCCGGGAAGCAGGACGGGACCCTGATTATCAATATGGGACCGCAGCATCCGTCAACGCATGGTGTGCTCCGTATTGTGATCGAGGTCGATGGCGAATATATCGTCCGCGCCGAGCCCGTATTGGGCTACCTGCACCGCATGCATGAAAAAATGGGCGAAACACAAACCTGGGGTGGATTCATCCCCAATATGGGTCGCGTGGATTATGGTCACGCAATGGCCTGGAACTGGGCCTATGTGGGCGCAGTCGAGAAACTGATGGGCATTGAGGTGCCTGAACGCGCGGAATATCTGCGGGTCATCATGACCGAGTTCAACCGCCTTACCTCCCACCTGCTTTGGTGGGGTGCCTATATTCTCGACCTTGGGGCGTTCACTCCCATCATGTACGCATTTGATGATCGTGAAATGCTGCTGGATATTCTCCAGAGGCCGTCAGCCTCCCGGCTGACCTACAGCAATTTCCGCGTCGGTGGCGTGCAGATGGACCTCGACGACAAGTGTATTGAGATGATGAAAGCATTCATCCCGCACTTCCGCGAGCGACTGCCCATGTACAAGGATCTTGTCACTGACAACATTATCTTGCGTAAACGTATCGAGGGTATCGGCATCATCGATCAGGACATGTGCCGCCGTTATGGCTGTACCGGTCCTGTCGTTCGTGGTGCAGGCGTTCCTTACGATCTTCGCAAGGACGAACCGTATTCGGTTTATGACCGGTTCGACTTTGATATCCCGACGCAGGACTCTGCCTGTTCGGCCGGCCGTTATCACGTCCGTGTCGCTGAAATGGAGCAGAGCATGCGCATTATCGAGCAGGCGCTTGAGCAACTGGATAGCGCGGAAGGTGGGCATATCGTGAAGAAGGCCCCCAAGCCGTCCATGAAGCCGCCGGCAGGGGAAGCATACTTCAACGTCGAAGGTGGTCGAGGCAAAATCGGTGTTTACGTCGTTTCCGATGGCACCAAGGTTCCGTATCGCGTCAAGCTGCGCGCACCGGGTTTCTCCAACTTGAATGCGTTTGCCGAGGCCGCAACAGGAACCATCCTGGCCGATGCTGTCGCTATTCTGGGAAGCCTTGATCTGATTATCCCGGAAATCGACAGGTAGGGGGAATCAATGAATTCATTTATGCAAAATCTGATACCGCTGGTCATCGCCGTTGTCGGGGCAATGGTCTGGCTGGGACTCAACGCTCTGGTGTTGGTCTATTGCGAACGTAAATTCGCGGGCCACATTCAGCGCAGGCCCGGTCCGTTCGAAGTCGGCCCCCACGGTATTCTCCAGCCGCTCATCGACGGCTTGAAACTCATGGGCAAGCAGCTCCTGACTCCTGACAACGCGGATGGCTTCCTCTTCTGGTTGGCTCCGATTCTGTCAATGATTCCGGTGCTTCTTCTTTACATGCCCATCCCGTACGGTCCGACTCTCACCGGGTTGGAGGTCAATCTCGGCCTGCTGCTGATTCTGGCATTTTCCAGTTTCAATGGTCTGGCGCTGATTCTTGCGGGTTGGGGTTCCAATAACAAGTGGGGCATTCTCGGTGCGGCTCGTGCCGTTGCACAGACCGTTGCCTACGAAATTCCGCTTCTGCTTACGATTCTGGCCATTACCTTTATGACCGGCACCCTGAACCTGACTGAAATTACGAACATGCAGGCAGGCCATATCGGCAACTGGATCATCTGGAAACAGCCGCTGGCTTTCATCGTGTTCATTATCGCCATGTTCGGCGAGACCAACCGCGCCCCGTTCGACCTCGCAGAAGCAGAGTCCGAACTGACCGCCGGTTTCCATACCGAGTATTCGGCCATGGGCTTCGGTCTCTTCTTCATGGCTGAATACGGTTACATGGTCGTCATGTGCTCCGTCTGTTCCGTCCTCTTCCTTGGTGGATTCCAAGGTCCCATACCGGGGTTTGAGGGCTGGTGGTGGATGCTGCTCAAGACCTATGCACTCCTGTTCGTCATGATCTGGGCCCGTTGGACCTACCCCCGCGTACGGTTCGACCAACTGCTCAATCTCAATTGGAAATGGCTGTTGCCGCTCGCCACATTCAACCTGCTGGCAACGGCACTCATCATCAAGCTGTAGGGGTGTCATATGAGTATCATTAAAGAGCACATCATACAGCCGATCAAGGATTGCTGGAGTCTCATTGTGGGCCTCAAGGTCACGGGTAAGTATTTTTGCAAGCCCCTGATTACGGTTCACTATCCGCGCGAAGTCATTGATGACGAGAACCTGTCCACGTACGGCGGACATGTCGAGTTGATTGGTAAACCCAAGGACCCGGCCATGCCCAAATGCATTTCCTGCATGATGTGCGTGACCAATTGTCCGAGCAAATGTCTCAAGCTCGTCAAGCAGAAGGCTCCCAAGCTGACGCCCGAGCAGGAAGCGGAAAAGAAACGGTGCGAAGAGGCCGGTGAAAAATTCAAGAAGCCCAAGGCTCCGAAGAACCCGGCCAAGTTCATGTACGACTACACCCTGTGCAGTCTGTGCGGAACGTGTATCGACAACTGCCCGGCCAAGTCCTTGAAGTTCTCGAACAACATGTACTGGGTCGCCACTTCCCGGAAGGAGATGAATATAGATCTTCTCGCCCGGCTCAAGGAGCAGGCTACGAAGCTTTCTGCGTCTGCTCCCAAAACCGAAGCCAAACCGGCTGCGGCGGAGAAGGAGGCTTAATATGGAAGTTATGGCAAAAGTCGCATTTTGCGTCTACACGCTCGTCATTCTGGGCGGAGCCATAGTCGCAGTGTCCAGCCAGAGTCTGGTCCGGGCGCTTACGGGGTTGATTACCACCCTCGTCGGTGTAGCCGGGATGTATCTGCTGCTGGCAACGCCGTTTATGGCATTCATGCAACTGCTCATTTATGTGGGGGCGGTCAGCGTGCTCATCTTCTTCGCGATCATGCTCACACGGGCAGAGCGCGGTGGTGATGAATCCGGCGACGCACCCATGAAAACATACGTGTTCGGTCTGGCTGCGACCATGACACCGGCGGCCATTCTCGGCTGGCTGGTCATGACGAAGCCCGTCGAATCATTGGCTGTTCCGACTGAGGTCACCATCAAGCAACTGGGCGCAGGGCTTCTCGGTTCGTATTTCCTGCCCTTTGAACTTATCTCGGTCATCCTCATGGTCGCCATGTCCGGCGCCGTGCTCCTGACTTGGGAAAAGAGGGGGAAGAAATAGATGAGTGCCCTGACACTGTATCAAATCGTCGCGCTGATCTTGCTGTGCGCGGGCCTGTTCGGCCTGACTCAGCGGAGAAGCCTTGTCGGTATGCTGATCTGCGTTGAGCTGATGCTCAATGGCGCAGGGTTGTCCATTGTGGCAGCTGCTCAGCTGACGGATTACAGCGCGGTTCTCGGCCAGCTCGGCACCCTGTTCGTCATGGGGCTTGCCGCAGCCGAAGCCACGCTTGTGCTGGCGATAGTCGTCGTTGTTGCAAGGCGGTTTAAATCCGCTCGAACCAGTGACATCACTACCTTGAAGGAATAGCTATGATGAATGGGGTTACCATAGAAAGTGCCCGGATTCTGCTGCCGGTGGTGATTACACTTATCGCACCGCTCTTTGTCTGGCTCAACCGACATGATGAAAACAGACGTGAGGCCGTCAGCTTCGTCGCTGCCGCACTGACGTTTGCCACGATGGTGATGATGGCTCCCGCGATTCTTCGTGGTGATGTCTGGTATTACCATGTAACAACAATACTCCCCGGTATATCCATCGCGTTCGCTGCGGACGGTCTGAGCATGATCTTCGGATTGATCGCACCGTTCCTCTGGTTCTTCGTGACCAGTTACAACATCGGCTACATGCGGGGACTCAATGAACACGCACAGACCAGATATTATGTCTGCTTCGCGGTCGCCATCTTCGGTGCCGTGGGTGTGGCACTGGCCGCCAACGTGTTCACTCTGTATCTCTTCTACGAGATTATCACCGTCTTCACGTATCCTCTGGTCTATCACCATGAGGATGCGGATGCTAAATCCGGAGCGCGCAAGTACATTGTCTATTTGATGGGTACTTCCAAGCTCTTCCTGTTGCCTGCCATGGTGCTGACTTACGTATTGGTCGGTAATCTGGACTTCCATCTGGCAGACATCGTCAATGGCATGTTCTCCGATCAGGTCGTTGCCGAGCATCCGAGACTGGTGGCGCTGACATACTGGCTGTTTATCTTCGGTATCGGCAAGGCGGCTCTCATGCCGTTCCACAACTGGCTTCCTTCGGCAATGGTCGCACCGACTCCGGTCTCGGCTTTGCTGCATGCAGTGGCCGTTGTTAAGGCCGGTGTCTATTGTGTCTGCCGTATCGTCCTGTCCGTTTTCGGAACCAAGACCGCCGGCTTTCTGACTCTTAGTCAGATTTATGTCGGTGCGCCGGGTACACCACTCGGTGATACCAGTCTGGCTATCGGCACAGCGTATATCGCAGGATTCACTCTTGTGGTCGCCTCGTTCATTGCGCTGACAAAGGATGACATCAAGGCGCGGCTGGCCTATTCGACGGTCGCGCAGCTGTCCTATGTCGTGGTCGGTGTCACCATGCTGGCGGATTCGGCAGTGCAGGGCGGTGTAATGCATATCGCTCACCACGCCTTCTCCAAGATCACACTCTTCATGGGCGCGGGCGCCATCTACGTCGTCACGCACCTCAAGAAGATCAGCCTCATGAACGGTCTGGGACGCAGAATGCCATGGACCTTCGGGGCTTTCGGTCTGGCTTCGCTGTCCATGATCGGCATGCCGCCGGTATGCGGCTTCGTGTCGAAGTGGTATCTGGTCAACGGTACTCTCGAGTCCGGCCAGATGGCGCTTCTGGTTATGCTGCTGCTGAGTACGGCGCTCAATGCCGGTTACTTCGTGCCCATCCTGTACCGCGCCTTCTTCAAGGCACCGGACCCGGAGGCCAACATCGGTCAGTACAATGAGGCATCGATGACAATGGTTGTGCCGCTGTGCGTCACAGCTACCATATCCTTGTTCTTGGGTCTGTATCCGCAGACTTTCCTGAACTTCGTCAACATTCTGGGCAAGTTCTAGGGGGAAAATATGAGTCAAGAAGGATTAGGCGGACTCCTCGCCAAATGGAGAGACAACTGGAAGACGTGGAGAATCATCTTCTTCGCCGTACTTGGCGTTCTGTTGGTTCTTAATATTCCGTTTGTCACGCATCACCCGCACTTCGGCCTCGACAAGTACCCCGGATTCTTTGCCGGATTCGGACTCTTTGTCGGCCTTGGCATGGTGGTAATAATGAAAAAAGTGATTCAGCCGTTCATCGCACGCAAGGAGGACTATTATGGAGATTAGTTTCTACCATCCCTCCATGGCGTTTCTCGCCTTTGCACTGCTGGTGCCGTTCATCCCGAATTCTCTTTGGGTGAACAAACCGTTCCGTGGTGCTCTGGCCCTGATCGCCCCGCTTATCGCGCTTTACAGTATCCTGACTGTAGAGCCGGGGATGTACGGTGCCATCGAATACCTCGACCAGACTCTCGTCCTCGGACGCGTGGACAAACTGTCCATCGTTTTTGGACAGGTTTTTGCGGTCATCGCGACTATCGGTGCCATCTACGGCATGCATGTTGAGGACAGAGGACACTTCGTGTGCGGCTCCCTCTACGTTGCCGGTGGTTTCGGTTGTGTGTTCGCAGGCGATCTGCTGACGGTCTTCCTGTTCTGGGAACTCATGAGCATCGGCTCCACGTTCCTGATCTGGCAGGCCCGGACCAAGGAATCGGTCGGCGCAGGTTTCCGGTACTTCATGTACCACACTGTCGGCGGGCTGTTCCTGCTGGCGGGCCTGCTGCTCAAGTACAAGGCAACCGGCTCCTTCGCCTTTGTTGGCGTTGATCCTGCTGCGGCACAGTATTATGACTGGCTGATCCTGACCGGTTTCTGCGTCAACGCCGCTGTTGTGCCCCTGCACGCATGGCTGCCGGACGCATACCCCCGCGCCTCAATATGCGGTGCGGTGTACATGTGTGCATTCACTACCAAGACAGCAGTGTATGTGCTCTGCCGAGGTTTCGCCGGATGGGAAGTCCTTGCCATTGCCGGGACCTGTATGGCTGTCTTCGGCGTGCTCTACGCGTGTATCGAAAACAATGCTCGACGCATTCTGTCCTACCACATCGTTTCCCAGGTTGGTTACATGGTGGCGGGCATTGGCATCGGAACAGCCATGACGCTGAACGGCGCAGTGGCCCATGCTTATGCTCATATCCTTTATAAGGGCCTGCTCTTCATGGGCACCGGCGCCATCTTGTACTCCGTGGGCACTGCCAAGCTCGATAAGCTCGGCGGTCTGGCTTACAAGCTGCCTTGGGTCATGGTCTGGTACATGGTTGCAGCCCTGTCGATCTCCGGTATGCCCCTGTTCAACGGCTTTATCTCGAAAACCATGACTATCGCGGGTGCGGCCGAGGCCCATCGCACGATTCTGGCTCTCGGGATGGAAGTTGCCGCAGTCGGTACGTTTATCTCGGTCGGCATCAAGCTCCCGTACTTCGCGTTCTGGGGCGGTAAGAAAGAATATACCGGCAAGATCAAACCGTTGCCGGTCAACATGTACGTAGGCATGGCCATCTGCGGCCTGCTCTGCATAGCCCAGGGTGTGTATCCGCACATGCTGTACAAGTTCCTGCCGTTCGCGGTGGAACATCAGTTCGAGCCCTGGCATCTGGATAAGGTTATCAATTCCGGTCTGCTGCTTGGTTTCTCCGGTCTGGCATTCTACCTGACCCGGAATATCATCACGCCGCATTCCTTCCTCAATCTGGACTTCGACTGGTTCTACCGCCTGATCGGCCGCGTCACCATGCGTGCGATCTGCTGGCCTGCATCCAAGATCGATGATGTCTGGACAGAGGTTTACCGGACCGTCGGCCTTCGGGCTTTGATCGGTGCCGGTGACGGAACGTCCGTCTTTGACAAGAAGGGCATTGATACAGTGGTGGACGGAAGCGCCTATACCGTCAGATATCTCGGCAGGGTAGGGGCCAAGGCCCAGACTGCCCGTTTGCAGGATTATCTGGCGTTTGCCACCGTTCTTGGTTTGGGCATTTTTGCCCTGGTATGGTACTTCGGCTAAGCCGGACAATCTAAGGAGAGCTAATTTTGGACTTCGGATATCCGGTACTCACACTGTTGATTGCATTCCCGCTGGTCGCGGCTTGCGGTCTCTTCTTCCTGCGCGCACCGCAGGTTGTGAGGATGTACACCATGGCGGTGTCCCTCATAGAGCTGCTCTTGGCCGTGCCTCTCTTTCAATATCAACCAAACGCTGAATTCCAATTCGTTGAGCGTATGGACTGGGTCCACCAATGGGGCCTGGAATATTACCTCGGCGTTGACGGCATCAGTATACTCATGGTCTGGCTGACACTCGCAGTGCTTCCGCTCTGCGTCATGTGCTCCTGGACCTACATCGGCAAGCGGGTGAAGGAATTCCACTTCTGCCTGCTGTTCATGACCTCTGCAGTGCTCGGCGTGTTCTGCGCACTTGATCTGGTCTTGTTCTACGTGTTCTGGGAAGCCATGCTCATCCCCATGTATCTGCTTATCGCGGTTTGGGGCGGCGACGATCGGAAGTACGCTTCCATCAAGTTCTTCCTGTACACGCTTGCCGGTTCGACCCTGCTTCTGGCGGCCATCGTGGCCTTCAGGATCACGGGCGGCACCTTCTCCATCCCGGATTTGATGCAGCAGACGTTTACGTTCCGCTTCCAGTTCTGGGCGTTCCTCGCAATGGCTCTGGCCTTTGCGATCAAGGTGCCCATGTTCCCGTTCCATACATGGCTGCCCGCAGCGCACGTTCAGGCACCCTCAGCAGGTTCCGTCATACTGGCGGCTGTCCTGTTGAAGATGGGTACCTACGGTTTCCTGCGGTTCTGCCTGCCGCTGACTCCCGCTGCCAGTGAGTACTTCGCCCCGATGATGATCGCGATTTCCATCGTCTCCATCATTTATGGCGGAGCGATCGCACTGGGACAGACAGACATCAAGAAACTTGTCGCCTACTCTTCGGTGGGTCATATGGGCTTCGTCACCTTGGGCATATTCCTGTTCAATGTGCGCGGCGTTGAAGGCGCACTGTTCCAGATGCTGAATCACGGTATCGTCACAGGCGCACTCTTCATGATGATCGGCGCAGTCTACGAACGCAGCCACAGCCGCGATATCGAAGACAACATGGGGCTGGGCAAGTATCTGCCCGCTTTCATGTTCTTCTGGGGCCTCATGGCTCTGGCGTCTCTCGGTTTCCCTGGAACCAACGGGTTCGTGGGGGAAATTCTCGTGTTCGTCGGTGCTTTCCAGAAATCCACTGTTATCGGTATGCTCTGCGTGCCGGGAGCACTTCTGGCAGCCGCTTATATGTTCCGTGTGTCGTTGAAGATGGCATGGGGCAAGCCGAGTGTGGCAAAGGACTGGAAAGATCTGAATGCCCGTGAGTGGATTTATCTGACCATTCCTGCAGTCTTCGTGCTCTGGATCGGTCTGGCTCCGGCTCCGTTCTTTAAGATCGTCGATCCGGCCATCAACAATTTGCTTGATAATTTCGACAAGCGCAAAGTCGCTCATGTTGAAAACGAGCAACCGATGCAAACCGCCGCCAATGACATCCTCGGTGTCTTCGCGGACAAGGAATAGGGGGCTAGAGACGTGAACTTCGATATCACTCTGATTGTCCCGGAACTCTACTTCTTCTGTCTTGTCATGGCTCTGGTCATCCAGAGCTGCGGCAACAGGGAGTGGAGACCCGTGGTCGAGAAATGGATTCCCTTCGGGGCCGGTCTCGGCTTCATGGTAAGTATTGTCGGATTCAACCTGCATGGCACGATGCTTTGGGATGTCTACAAAGTTGACATGATGTCCCAATTCTTCAAGATCGCCATTGCATTCGGTTTCTTCGTCACGTCCATCAATGCCGCGCGTCAGCCCACGCTGGCCGAAGGCAAACGTGCCGATTATTACATGATGCTCGGGTTTTCCACGCTGGGTTTGATGGTTCTCGCCTCCTCGGTTGAGCTCATCACGATCTACCTTGCGCTGGAACTGGCATCATACTCATTGTATGCAACCATTCCGCTGCGGGCCAAGAACAAGGGCGCAGCAGAAGCCGGTGTGAAGTACATTCTGTTCGGTGCGGTAGCCACTGCTCTGGCCCTGTACGGCTTGTCCTACATCATGGCCTCGCAGCATACTACCTACATCGCCGAACTCGCCACCAAGACATGGACCTTTGCTGACGCGCCCATGGCCGTTGTCGGTCTGTCCCTGTTCCTTGCAGGCATGTTCTTCAAGCTGGCGTTGTTCCCGTTCCACTTCTGGTGTCCGGATGTCTATCAGGGCGCGAGCAATGAAACAGCCGCTTTTGTGGCAACCCTGCCCAAGATGGGCGCCATCGTTGTTCTTGCCCGTCTGGCAACCTTCCTGAAGCCCGGACTGGAAATTACCACACTGCTCGCAGTGCTCGGTGCCTGCTCCATGACATTCGGCAACCTCTCGGCTCTTGCCCAGAAGGATATCAAGCGTCTTCTCGGATTCTCGTCCGTGGCGCATGCCGGATACATCATGGTTGGTCTGGTCAGCGGTACCGCAGAAGGACTGGCTGCTGCCGCCTTCTACGCGTTGGCCTATCTGGTCATGAACCTGTTGGTATTCTGGATTGTCAGCCGTGTGGCCGTTGATGGTCGCAACCTGCAACTCAGTGATCTGAACGGACTCTACAAGAAAGCTCCGGTGCTTGCCTTTTCGCTTGCCGCCGGTGCCTTCGCCCTTGTCGGCCTGCCGCCGACCATGGGATTCATGGGCAAGTTCTTCCTGATCACTTCCGCATGGGATCACGGTTACAATTGGTTGGTCATCACACTTGTGTTGAACTCTGCCATTGCCATCTACTATTATCTGAGCCTGTTCCGTCATGCCTTCACCGAAGACAAGACGCCTGAACTGACTCCGGCTCCGGATAACAGCTGGTACGCTTCCGCAGGAGCCGGACTCCTCGCCGCCGCCGTTCTCGTCGTCGGCATGATCCCGGCACCTCTGTTCAACTTCGCCATTGCCGCAGGCAACAGCCTGCTCGGCATTGCCCCCAGTGTCATGCACTAGGGCGCGGCATAAAAAAATCCAAAAGGACGGAAGATTATCTTCCGTCCTTTTTCCATTTTGGGCGGCGAATGAAAGATGCTTCCCTTCATTTTCAACCATTGAGCATCTCGGCATTTTTGCGAATGCCAAGTATCCCTGGACGAGTGCGGTATATTTCTGGAATTCTTGCGTCGGCTGACAAGAGGCATTATGTTTTCAGGAAGAAGAGGTGAATCATATGCATGAATCAAGTCTAGGCGGAACGCTGCGTGATTATTTGAGCGGCGAAGAGATAGATGAGACGACATTTGAGGAGTTTCGGCAGGCTCTGGTTCGGTTGCTTGTTGAGGAAAAAGGGTATCCCAAGGAACAGATAAAGGCGAAGGTGCCGCTCAAGTACCATGTGGATGGTGAAAATTTTGAGCGTCCGCTGGATTATGTCGTATATGACGAGAAAGGCGCTCCTATCTTCATTATAATTTTCTGTGCAGGCAATGTCGGGACTTTTGAGCGCGAAACTGTTTGCGCCGGACGATTGGTAGAAGGCGGGCCGGTGCCGTATGCCTTGGCTACCGACACCATGGAGGCCTCACTTTTGGATGTGAAGAGTGGGGAAGTTGTGGCGCGGAGCATGGCGGCTGTACCGGATTGGAAGCAGCTTCTTGAGATGGTCAGCAAGGCGGATGTAAAGCCGTTGACAGAAGAGCAGCGAGAGCGGCAGACGCGGGTATTTCACACGTATTGCGGATTTATTTATGGAACCTGTTGTAGCGAGTCATGTTCGCTTCCTCCCAAGTCGAAGTAGCGATATACTCGATTAGAACGTCACGATGTGCGTGGTGTAATGGAACGTAAAATGACGAAAGGGCGGAGTAAATATACCCCGCCTTTCCTTGTTTGGTCTTAATATTAGCAATCAACAAGAACAATACAGTCTTCAGGGCAGCAGTTGATGATGTCCTGCACTTCTTCCTTCGTCACCTTTGATCGGCAGACGTAGGGCATATCCAGATTTTCATCCCATTCAAAAATGTCCGGGTTCATTTCAACACAGCCACGGCACAGGCGACAGTCGCCCATTTCAATGGCAACCTCTTGCAGCTTTGATTCAGAATTTTGTGTACTCATAAATTTAGTAATAATTACTAAATTTACGCTTGGCAAGCGAAATCGTATCAAACATTAACAAGTGCTTAGTTTGAAGTGGGCCTTGCTGTTGGAAAAGTTTGTTTACACATTGAAGCGAAATTCTATGATGTCGCCATCCTGTACAATGTATTCCTTGCCTTCCAATCGGGCTTTTCCGGCGTCTTTGACTTTTTTGAAGTCACCGAGTTCGAGAAAATCACCGTAGCCGATGACTTCGGCTCGGATGAACCCTTTTTCAAAATCCGTATGAATGACGCCTGCTGCCTGCGGTGCGGTAGAGCCTTTGCGTATGGGCCAGGTCCGGCATTCGTCTTCTCCGGCGGTGAGATAGGAGATAAGGCCGAGGAGTTGGTAAGTTTTGGAAATGACTTTGTCGAGGGCGGATTCGGTTATGCCCAGATCTTCGAGAAACATCGCCTTTTCTTCGGGATCATCGATTTCTGCAAGCTCGCGTTCCAGTTTTGCGGAACAGGCGATATGTGTCATGCCTGTTTCGTCCGGCGGAAGCTGCATGTCGCTTTCTTCGCCTTCCGGACAGTTCCATGCATACAATATCGGACGTGCTGAGAGAAACTTGTATCCGCGGAGTTCTGGCAGGTCTGCCACTTCGCTGTCGGTGCGGAGGGGCTTTTCTTCTTCAAGCATGGCTAGGGCCTGCGTGAGGGCGTTCTCTTCCTTGGGATCGACAAGGCTCTTGTTCTTTTTTTTGTCGGCAGCCATTTTTTCAAGGCGTTTTTCAATGACTGCCATGTCCGAAACCATCATGTCGGCTTCAATGGCCTGCCATTGCTGTTTTGGATCATTCATGCCCGAGAAGGCGTCGAGTACGCCGATAAAACAGTCATAGGGTCTCACTTCATTGAGGACTCGTTCGCCCAACCCCGCTCCTTTGCCGCCGCCACCGGGGATATCAAGGTACTCAATCTCGCTGTAGGTGATTTTTTTCGGATTGAAGAGTTCGATGAGCGGTTCAAGACGGGCATCGGGTACCTTGACCATGGCTCGGTTACCCGCTTCAGCGGCGGCAGGGCCTGCCAGAGCGGCGAAAAGATCGGTCTTGCCGGAACCGGAGAATCCGAAAATGGCGGTTTTCATGTATTATCTCCTTATCGTATTTTTTAGTTTGGACGAAATCTATCAGCAATTGAAGCGCTTGCAAAGGTTGGGTATCTTCCTGATTGAAGCCGAAGCCTTTTTCCTCTACCTTTGCCCATATGGCGGACAGTAATATATATCTTATCGGACCGAGGTCGTGCGGAAAAACCAGTGTCGGGCGTGTATTGGCAAAGCGACTGGGGCGCAGGTTTGCTGACACCGATCATATCGTTGTTCGGGCAACGGGTATGGAAATAGCCGATTATGTCGGGCAGAATGATTGGGAGAGTTTTCGGGAAAAGGAAAGTGAAGCTCTGCAAGAGGTCGCGTCAGATGGCGGATTGGTTGTCGGGTGCGGTGGCGGTGTTGTTTTGCGTGAGGAGAATCGCAGCCTGCTCGCTGAAGGGGTGACGTTGTATCTGCAGGTTTCCCCGGATGAACTCGTACGTCGGTTGTCACATGATCCGAACGAGGCGCAAAGGCCGTCATTGACCGGCAGGGCAATCGCGGACGAGGTGCGTGATGTTTTGGCGGAGCGTGAGGCTCTGTATCTGGAATGTGCCGATATCGTTTTACAGCAGGGAAGTCCGGATGAGATTGTTGAACAGGCAATGCAAGAGCTTGAGCGTCTTTTTTGAGCATTTTTGACAGGTTGTGCCGACGGGCTTATAAGCGGGTGATTCATGCGCACAAAAATATTTTCACCATACTGGATGCCTGTCTGGTTTTTTGCCGGAGCCATTCTGATCGGTGCATGTGTCCTGCATCTTGATGCCAGCCATCCGGGTGGGCCGTTATCCTTTGTGGATGCTCTGTTTACCGCCACCTCAGCCATGTGTGTCACCGGACTGGCTGTTGTGGATACAGGCACGTATTTTTCCACGCTCGGGCTGGATGTCCTGTTGACGCTCATTCAGCTCGGCGGACTGGGGATCATGACGTTTACCACGCTCATTATCCATTTGCTCGGCAAGCATGTTTCGCTTGGTGACCGTATCGCCGTAGGCCAGAGCCTGCTGCGTGATCCGTCATTCAGCCTGCCTAAATTCCTGAGCAGAGTGGTGATCGGCACCTTCCTGTTTGAGGCTGTCGGGGCAGTGTGTTTGTGGCTGATGGACCCGGTGGGTTTTTCCCCGTATTCGGCGATATTCCATTCCATTTCGGCTTTCTGCAATGCCGGATTTTCCCTGTACTCGGACAGCCTGACGCAGTGGGCGGGGCATGGCGGAATCAATACGGTGTTCATGGTCCTCATTACCGCAGGCGGACTTGGGTTCTATGTGCTTAACGAATGTGCGTCGCTGGCAAAATATGCCGTTCTTCATCGCGGGAAGAAGTTCCGTGGTAAGCGGGTGTTGAGTTGGCATTCGTCCATTGTTTTGAAAACATCGCTATTACTGGTCATCGCCGGTACGGTTGTTATCTTTTTTGCGGAAGGTGTGGCTGGAAATGCATCGGATAATCTTTCCGAGCATATCTGGACATCGCTGTTTCAGTCGGTGACCTGCCGTACTGCCGGATTCAATACTGTTGATATCGGCGGAATGACGAATGTTTCACTGGCTTTCATGATGCTGCTTATGCTGATCGGCGGTTCGCCTGGATCATGTGCGGGCGGTATCAAGACAACGACTTTCCGTGCTTTGTGCGGCTTTATCGCTTCACAGTTCCGAGGGCGTGAACAGGTGCAGATAGGTCGTTACGCATTGAGTCAGGAAGCCCAGAACAAGGTTATTTCACTTGTCACCACGACGTTTGTTCTGGTTTGGGTCGGAACCATGGTGCTGACGGCATTCGAGAGCGGGCAGGTGTCTGAACTCATGGCTCGTGAGGAATTTCTGCCCAATCTGTTTGAGACGGTTTCCGCTTTTGCTACTGTCGGTCTGTCTACCGGGGTGACTCCTGTTTTGACCGATGTGGAAAAGGTGACGGTTATTATACTCATGTTTGTGGGACGGCTTGGTCCCATGTGGCTGCTTTCGGCGCTTCAGAGTTGGCAGGCCGAACGGCGATACAAGGTTCCCACATCGGATTTGCCGCTTGGGTAGATTGAAGGAGAAAAGCATGTCGGATAATACGGAAGTCGGAGTTATCGGCCTCGGCAAGTTCGGTTTTTCGCTCGCGTCGGCCCTGACTGATCTTGGTCATGAGGTGGTCGGGGTGGATTTTAATCCTGAGAATGTCCGTAAGGCGCAGGACGCTTTGGCGCAGGTGTATCAGGCTGATGCCACGGACGAAAAGGCGTTGAAGCAGATCGGCTTTGCGGATCTGGACAAGGTTATTGTTTCCACGGGTGATTCCATGGAAGCGAGTATTCTTGTTGTGCTGAATCTTCAGGCGCTTGGTGTGGAGAAGATATGGGTCAAGGCGATCAGTGAGGAGCATGAGCGTGTGTTGTATAAGCTCGGCGTTCCGTTTGTCGTATTCCCTGAAGCGTTTGTCGCATTTCAGTTGGCCCACCGACTCGCCACGCCGGGGATTCATGAGTATTTCGGACTTGGCAATGATGTTGTGACCCGTGAAATCATTGTGGACGCCTGGGTTGGAAAGGACTTGCGCGAACTCAATTTGACCAATACGTATCATGTGCAGGTCATTGCCTTCCGTCATGCGGGAGAAGCTGAATTCCACTTTGTGCCGCAGGCAGACAGAAAGATGAAAGAAGGCGACGTGCTTGTCCTGCTCGGCAAGACACAGGACGTCATGCAAATAGATAAGTTTTAGGGAGCGGTCATGGGCGGTAGTATTTTTGGTGATGTCTTTCGGCTGAGCACTTTTGGTGAATCGCATGGTGCGGGACTCGGCGGTGTTGTTGACGGGTGTCCGTCCGGTATTCCGCTTGATGAATCCATCATTCAGCAGGAGCTTGACCGGCGTAAGCCCGGACAGGGTGGTATTGCCTCGACGGCGCGCAAGGAAGCGGATCAGGTCCGTATCCTTTCCGGCGTCTTCGAAGGTGTCACCACCGGTACTCCCATCGGTTTTTATGTTGAAAACACGGATCAGCGTTCCAAGGATTATTCGAAAATCAAGGATGTGTTTCGTCCTGGGCATGCCGATTATTCCTTTAACGCCAAATTCGGAATGCGTGACTATCGCGGTGGCGGACGATCCTCCGGACGCGAGACGGTTTCCCGTGTAGCCGGTGGTGCCATCGCGCAGGAATTGTTGCGCGCCGAAGGTATTGCAATCTACGCGTACACTGTCGAATTGGGCGGTATTCCCGCAGAAGTGGTTGATTTCGAGGGTGCGCAGGACAGGCCGTATTTCAGCCCGGACCCGGATGCTCCGGCCAAATGGGATGAACGTGTCAGGGAAGTGAAAGCGCAGGGCGATACGCTTGGCGGTGTGGTTGAAGTTCGCGCAACGTCCGTACCTGCCGGACTGGGAGAGCCGGTGTTCGACAAGATGGATGCCCGACTTGCCTACGCGCTCATGTCCGTCGGTGCGGTCAAGGGCGTTGAGATCGGTTCCGGCATGCAGGCTGCCTGTTCCCTCGGCAGCCTCAATAATGATCCCATCGGGCCTGACGGTTTTGTCTCCAATAATGCCGGCGGTATTCTCGGCGGAATAACGTCCGGTCAGGATATCGTGGCGCGGGCGTATATCAAGCCCATTCCTTCCATTTCACAGGAGCAGCAGACCGTCACCACGGACGGCGAGCCCACGACCATTACCATCGGCGGACGCCATGATATCGCCGCCATTCCGCGCATCAACCCGGTGCTCAAGGCCATGGCGGCCATGACCATTGCCGACTTGCTGTTGATCGACCGCAGGCTCGGAGTACGGGCTTAAGAATCTCCGAAGCTTTCTGGTGCGCTTCGCGAAATGGTGTGAGCGTACTAATCTCTTTATTGAAATACCTTGGGCCGATAGGCGCAGATGGGATTCTTAAGGCCATCGGCCTTAAGCCGTCGGAGACGAAATCACCTGATATTACGCCGTAGGCGTATCCTAATCTGGTTTTCTTTTCGTAAATCGAAAGATCAAAAGTGCGGTTACGGCACCGAGGGTGTCGGCGAGCATGTCTTTTTGCGCGTCCCAGATATCGCCTTGGGAACCGAGGAATTCAATTCCGGCTTCACCGCCTGCCAATGCGGCATACCACCATTCGATGATTTCATACCCTGCTGCGAGCGCCATGATGGCGAACAGGCTGAAAAGATAGACAACTACGGGCTTTGCCAGTCTTTTGCGAGTCAGGAATTCGGCGATGGGAAAGGCGTAGAAGCCGATGGAAAAGTGACCGAGACGATCGAAGTGGTTGCGTTCAAAGCCGAAGAAATCAGTGACGAAATCGAACGGCACGTTGGCGAACGTATAGTGCCCGCCGATGGTGTGCAGTATCATCCAGACAGCCATGAGACTGTAAGCGAGATTGGAAAATCGAAACTTTGGATACGTGGCGATGAGCAGGCCGAATACGCCCAGCACGGGCAGGTTTTCCGCCCACCAGACATCGCGCATGACCGGATTGATCGCGAGCACCGCCCACAGGATGAGATAGGTGCCCGCCAGACCGAACGGAAAACGATGCGAAGAGGGGAGCGAATCGTCCATGAAGGGGTTACTTCAGCTTTTTCATACGCACGGCAGTGCCGTAGCAGGAATAGTATTTGTCGCCTTCGGGATGGAATGAAACGGATTCGCGGTAGCCGATGATGGCATCCGCATTGACGTCCACGGCTTGTGCCATAAGGCCGTAGAAGGCGTTGTCGAACATGTAACTGCGGCAGACTATCAGGCCGAATGCGGACTGGATTTCACGACCGGGAATGGTTTCTGTGGTCATGAGTTTCATTTTTCCCGCCATGTACATATCCTTGGCGAGTTTCAGGCGCTGGTCGTTCTTGATGTCTTCCTTGGGAGCGCCCTGTCTTTTGGGCGAGCCGAAAATGAGAGCCATATGGAAATCCCCTCGGGTTTGATGCGTTGTTTTGCTTGAAGATATGTAGCGCAGATGAGGGGATATGAGCAAGTGCCGGAAATGAGTATGCCGGGGTATCTGTTTTGTTCAGACCTGCTGTGGGGAGGCGTTAAAAAAAGGGAGCCATTACGGCTCCCTTTTTATTTTGCTAAGGAGTGACCTTCATGAGGTATGCTTTCTCCGGGTTGAGATATTCCCGGACGATTTCGCGTATCTCGTCAGGGGTGACCTTCTGTGCCCGGTCGATGATGTCCTGTTCGTAGTTGCGATCAAACCCGCGTGTAAGAAGGCTGGCGGCCTGACGGCTGCGTGAGATCAGGGACTGATGTTCCTGATAGTAATCGCCGGTCAGGATATTTCGTGCGCGGGCGAGTTCTTCTTCAGGCAGTTTATTCGCGGCAAGGTCAGCCAACACCGTATCAAAACCTTCAAGGCTCTGCTCCACCTTGTCCGGGCTGGTGCCGATGTACAGCACCATGAAGCCGGTGTTTCTGCTTTGCCACAGCATGGATGTTACCGAGTAGGCCAGTCCCTGCTTGTCGCGCAGGTCGCGGAAGAGCAGGCCGGACTGGCCGGACAGGGCCGCCCTGAGCAGTTCCAGTCGTGCGGAAGCATCCCTGTCGGTCTTGCCGGGAGTCGGGAAGATCTTGAGAAGGTGCGACTGGTTGCGGTCAGGCAGATGCATGACGCTCTCACGCTCGGTATTCCACTCGGGTGTGGTGAATTCGTAGGCTGTACCCGGTGCGGTCATCGTGGCAGCCAATTCCGAAGCGAATTTTTCAATGGTTTCATCATCGAACTGACCGCAGACTGCCATGACGAAAGGTTGCATGGATTGCCTGCCCCAGAAACGCATGATGTCGGCCTGTGTGGTGGCTTCGACTTCCGCAGGGGTGCCCTGATGAAGGAGCGCGTACGGGCCGGTCTTGTAAAGGAACGGGAACAGATGGCGGAAAGCAAGCCCCAGCGGCTGGTCTTCGCGTCGTTTGATACCCGAAATCTGGTCCTGCTTGGCACGCTTGATTTCCGTTTCATCGAAAGCGGGAGCGGTCAGAGCTTTGCGGAGCAGCGGGAGCATGTCGCCGGTAAACCGTGTGGGGAACTTGGATTCAACGGCAAAAATATTGCGTCCGGCGCTGGAGCCGAGGCTTGCCGCATGATCTGACAGGAAATCCTGCACTTCAGTGGCGGACATGTCCATGTTGCCGCGAGTCAGTGCCTTGGCTGTGAGTGCCGCCAGTCCCTGCTGTTCGGGATCGAGTTCACCGTCACCGCCGGTCCAGTACATGCTCATGGCGGTGTAGGGCAGGGTCTCGTCGGGCAGAAGCACGAGCTTGCTGCCTCCGGGCAGTGCGATTTCCCGTTGTGTGGTGGTCTTGGCTGTTGCCTGCTGCTTCTTGACGCCGTTTTGCACGGGCCACTGGGCCTCGGTGATGGTGGTGAGAGTTTCGGGCGAAACACCGTTGCTTTCGGGAACCAGCACAGCGGTTGCCAGTTGATCCGGGCGGACGAATTCCTTGTAAAGGGCCTTCAGTTCAGTGCGGTCAACCTGTCCTAATTCAAAGAGGTAGTTTTTCTCTGCCTGTTCGCCGCCTTCAAAGAATTGGAAATAGGCGATCTTGCTTGAAAGGCCGCTCAGGGTTTCCTTGGTCAGGAAAAGCGAATCTTCCAGATTCAGACGGGCGCGCTCGATTTCCTGATCGGTGAATTGGGAAGCGTCGAAAGAGGCGAGTTCCGCCATGAGCTTGGTCCAGAATTCTTCCACTTTTTCCGAATCGAGTGTGGCGTTGATGTACAGCATGCCGCCGCGCTCAAGGGCGAGAGGCGAGACCGAAATGTCGTCAACCAGACGTTCTTCATATTTGAATTTGCGGTAGAAGCGCGAGGTGTCGTCACCGCCCAGAAGTTGGGACAATAGTTCCAGGCCGGCGATCTGAGCCGATGAGCCGTGCGGAATAGGAAATGCTGCGCCGAGGTAGACTTTGTTCCAGTTGCCGCTCATTTTGACCACACGCGGTCCCTTTCCGGTCGCCGGGATGGCGAAGGGTTCGGGCGGAGTGACGGGGCGGGTGTTTTTCAGGCCGCCCAGCAGACGTTCGGCTTCGGCGAGAATCTGTTCCGGGTCCACCTTGCCGACCACGCTGAGAAGCATGGACTGCGGCTGGTAGAATTCACCGATATAGTTGTGGATATCTTCACTTGAAAAGGATTCGACCGTGTCGCGGAAGCCGATAATCGGCCACTCGTAACTCGTGTCGTTCCAGATCATGCTCTGAATCGTCTTGAACAGTTTGCTGCCGGGATTGTCTTCGCCGCGCTCCAGTTCTTCAAGTACGACCTTTTTTTCGCTCTTGAGCTCTTTGGGATCAATCGCTGCGTGAAAGGCCATGTCAGTAATGACATCCAGACCGAGTTTCCATTCCTTTTCAGGGACTTCAACATAATAGACGGTGTAGTCGAAACTGGTGGCCGCATTCATGCTACCGCCGACGGATTCGATGTCGCGAGCCGATTGTCCCACTTCGCGTTTGTCGGTTCCCTTGAAGACCATATGTTCAAGGAGATGGCTGATACCCGCGGTTTTCGGGGTTTCATAGGCGCTGCCAGCGTGGACCATGAGCCGTGCATTGACGAGCGGGAAGCGGTCATCTTCCTTAATAAGAACTGTCAGGCCGTTTTTGAGTTTGATGATATGTGTCTGATTCCCGGTTGCGGGAGAGAGTGTCGGCAACGTCTGTGTGTCGAGTGTGTGTGTTTTCTTTTTCATGTACGTTTGGCAGCCGGTGAGGAGTACGATGACTCCGGCCAGCATAAGTAGTTTTCGGAACATTTCAATTCTCCGTGCAGGCGCACCCTGGCTTGTGCGATTCGGTCAGGTGCATTTTCCGTAGTTTGTTTTTATCCAGATAATCCCGGAATTCGGACAGGCAAGCGTTTTTCGCTCGTCATGAGCCAGGCAGGCGCAAATCCTACCTGAGCAACTGAAAAATGGAAACCATAAACAGACGTGGGAAAAATGTGTTTTCAAACAAATGTTTTTTGTCAAAATGAGGGGAAGTCGTCGGGCGGAATAAAAATATGGATTTTTTTTTACGGTTCTCATTGTATTGTTTGACCGTGCAATCAAGAGGGCTTACGGCCTATTTCGACTTCGTTTTCCACCCTTTTTCAATCGTTTAAAAAGAGAGGCCGTATTGACAAAAAACTGTTGATTTGCATAGGGTTCGGCGATTGCTAATCGAGGAATTGTATGTGTTTAACCCAACGGAGGAATAATGCCCATTAGTTACGCACCTGCCGGCAAAACCGGCAAGTGGGACGGTGCTATGGATTGGCTCCAGATGCTTTCCGGGATCAGCCTCATCCTGTTTGTCTGGTGTCATGCGTTTTTGGAGTCCAGTGTTGTCATCAGCCCTGAACTCTTGAACACCATAGGTCACTTCCTTGAAGCCACCGGCATGGTTCAGGTCGGCGGCCCTCTCATCTTTCTTGTCTTTCTGGCTCACTTTGTACTCGCAGCCCGTAAGATTCCCTTCCGCTTCGAAGCGCAGGCCTCCATCTGGCATCAGGCTAAAATGCTGCGCCACGGTGATACCTGGACGTGGATAGTACAGGCTGCTTCCGCCATGATCATTCTCATCATGGCTGCCATTCACATGTGGGTGGCTCTCAGCGACCTGCCTATCACGGCGGCCAAGTCCGCGGCACGCATTCAGAGCGGCGGCTGGAGCATCTTTTTCCTGTTTCTTCTTGTTCTCACCCATGTGCATGTCGGTGCCGGTCTGTACCGTATCGGCGTGAAATGGGGTTTTGTGAAGGATTCCGAACGCGCCGTGTTCAAGAAAACCGTGACCATGATAGTGATCGGCTTCATCGGACTCGGACTGCTGACTTTGGGCCGTTACTTTTTCATGAGCGTCAACTAACGGAGAAATACCATGCAGACTATCTACACCGATTTACTTGTTGTCGGCGCGGGTCTTGCGGGTGAGCGTGCAGCTGTCGAAGCTGCCGACGCCGGTTTCTCCGCCATCTGTCTCAGCCTTGTCCCGGCCCGCCGTTCCCACTCTTCCGCAGCACAGGGTGGAATGCAGGCCTCGCTTGGCAACAGTGTCATGGGTGAGGGCGACGGCCCTGACGTTCACTTCGAAGATACGGTCAAAGGTTCCGACTGGGGCTGTGATCAGGAAGTGGCACGCATGTTTGCCGACACCGCCCCCATTGAAATGCGTCGTCTAGCCCACTGGGGTGTGCCGTGGAACCGCGTTGTTCCGGGCAAGTCCATTTACTACAAGGGCGGCAAACAGTTCGAGAAGGTTGAGAAGGAAGACAAGGAAGGCCTTATCATGGCCCGGTCTTTCGGCGGTACTGCCAAATGGCGTACCTGCTACACTTCCGACGGTACCGGCCATGCGGTCATGTGTACCATGGACAACCGTTGCGCTCAGGCGGGCGTTGAAGTTCACGACAAGACTGAAGCCATTTCCCTGATTCAGGATGGCGACACTTGCTACGGTGTCGTTGCCCGTTGTCTCCGGACCGGCGAGCTTCGCACGTACCTTGCCAAGGCGACCATGATTGCAGCCGGTGGTTTCGGACGCATTTATCCGAACACCACCAACGCGGTGATCTGTGACGGCGGCGCTCACACCATGTGTGTGGCATCCGGCGTGGTCCCCATGGGCAACATGGAAGCCGTTCAGTTCCATCCCACCGGTATTGTGCCGACTGATATTCTCGTTACCGAAGGCTGTCGTGGTGACGGCGGAACGCTTCTCGATGTTGATGAGAAACGTTTCATGCATGAATACGAGCCGGAAAAAGCCGAACTCGCTTCCCGTGACGTTGTCGCACGTTGGATGACGCATCACATGCGCGAAGGACACGGCGTGAAAAGCCCGTACGGCGAGCACCTTTGGCTCGATATCCGTCACCTCGGGGCCGAGCACATCACCGGAAAGCTCCGTGAAGTTTACGAAATATGTACTTCCTTCCTCGGCATCAACCCGATTCATCAGCTGATTCCGGTTCGTCCGACCCATCACTATTCCATGGGTGGCGTACGGACCAACAAGGACGGCGCTGCCTACGGTCTCAAAGGGCTGTTCGCAGCCGGTGAGGCCGCTTGCTGGGATATGCACGGCTTCAACCGTCTCGGTGGTAACTCCCTGGCTGAAACAGTGGTCGCCGGTGGCATCATCGGTAAGAAGATTGCCGAATTCCTCCAAGGTTGCGAGACTGTCTTCAAGACGGACCTCGTTTCTGATGAAGTCAAGAAGCAGCAGAGCCGTATCGATGCGTTGGTCAACTGCACCAATGGCAGCGAGAACGTGTACAAGGTTCGTGCGGCCATGCAGGACGCTCTGGCCAAGGGCGCAAACATCTTCCGTACCCAGGAGGGACTGGAAGAGTGTGTGGCGACCTTGCAGGATACACTGATCCGTTCCAGAAATGTCGGCCTCCGCTCAAACGGCAAGGGCGTCAATCCGGAACTCGCAGCCGCCCTCAAGCTTGAAGGGCAGGTCAAGATGGCGCTTATGGTCGGTTACGGCGCATTGCAGCGCACGGAATCCCGCGGTTCTCATAACCGTGAAGACTTCCCGGCACGTAATGACCGTGATTGGCTCGTCCGGACGCTCGCCTACTGGAAGAGCGAAAGCGATACCCTTCCGACTCTTGAGTACGAACCGGCGACTGAAGTCGTCGAGCTTCCTCCGGGAGATCGCGGTTACGGCAAGTCAGAAATCATCAGCGCAGACAGCAAGAAGGGTAAGTAAATGTCCAGATTACTGAAATTCAATATATTCCGGTATAACCCGCAGGACTCCCAGTCCGAACCGCACATGGAGGAGTTCGTTCTGGAAGAGACCGATTCCATGACTCTCTTCATTGCGCTCAACCGCATTCGTGAAGAGCAGGATCCGTCTCTCCAGTTTGACTTCTGCTGCCGCGCCGGTATCTGCGGTTCCTGCGGCATGGTCATCAATGGACGTCCCGGTCTCGCCTGTCATACCAAAACCAAGGACCTGCCCGGTGAGATCACGCTTCTGCCGTTGCCTGTCTTCAAGTTGGTAGGCGACCTTTCCGTGGACACTGGTTCCTGGTTCCGTGATATGTACACCAAGACCGAGTCTTGGATTCATACGGATAAGGAATTCGATCCTACCGCCCTTGAGGAGCGCATGGACAACAAGGACGCTGTGGCTATTTACGAGCTTGAGCGTTGCGTTGAATGCGGTTGCTGCATCGCGGCTTGCGGTACGGCGCGCATGCGCGAGGATTTCCTCGGCGCAGCGTCTCTCAATCGTGTCGCCCGTTTCCTTATCGACCCGCGCGACCAGCGGACCGAGAACGATTATTACGAGATCATCGGTAATGACATGGGTATCTTCGGCTGCATGGGCCTGCTCGCCTGTGAAGACGTTTGTCCCAAACAATTGCCGCTCCAGAATCAGCTTGGATTCCTGCGCCGCAAAATGGGTATCACTTCATTGAAGCGCATATTCAAGAAGTAGACAGTCACCAATAATAGAGGGGCGGGGATTTTTTTCCTCGTCCCTTTATTTCTTTTTCAGGAATGAACTTTCGTAGAATGTGTCTGAAAAGGATATGAACTGTCGATTTGAATTTTTATGATGTATTTTCAATAAACAGAGTGAAAGACGTGCTTGTGCATATTCGCCGAAGGCGCGCCAAAAGCTTTGGAAGATTCTCAAGAAACTTTTCTCGAAAAGTTTCTTGAGCCGCCGGAGGCATTCTTATCATGAGAGAAATTCAGGCTTCGGACGTTGTGGAGGCCGTGGCGAGAATGTGTGTCTCGTCCAATACGGAACTGCCACAGGACGTTCGTAATAAATTGGAACAGGCCATGGCTGAGGAGACTTCTTCGTCTGCCAAAGAGGTGTTGCGTCAACTGCTGGAAAATGCCGACCTCGCCATGGAAACGAAACTGCCGCTGTGTCAGGATTGTGGTCTGGCGGTGTTATTCGTTGAAGTGGGCGATGATTGCAGGGTTGTTGGCGGCAATCTTCGTGAGGCTATCAACGAAGGCGTGCGCAAAGGGTATGATGAAGGTTACCTGCGTAAATCCGCTTGCGATCCGTTGACCCGTGTGAATACGGGAGACGGAACCCCGGCGGTGATTCATTTTGACATGGTGCCGGGGGATAAATTGAAAATCAGTTATATGGCCAAGGGTGGCGGCGCAGAGAACATGAGCCGTGTCACCATGCTTGCTCCGGCGCAGGGTTGGGACGGTGTCAGAAAATTTGTCATCGAGCGTGTGGCAGAGGCCGGACCGAATCCGTGCCCGCCTACTGTCATCGGCATCGGTATTGGCGGTACTTTCGAGCATTCTGCCAAGATCGCCAAAAAGGCACTCCTGCGGAAACTGGACGATACGCATCCCGATCCTGAGCTTGCGGCAAAGGAAAAGGAACTTGAGGAGGCTCTGAATCGTCTTGGTATCGGTCCGATGGGGCTGGGCGGAAAGACCACTGTTCTTGGGGTGAAGATCGCCATGGAGCCTTGCCATCTGGCGAGCCTGCCGCTGGCTGTTAACGTACAGTGTCATTCCCAGCGCCACGAGGAGGTCGTACTGTAATGGCTGAATACAAATTGACCACTCCCTTGACGGATGAGGATATCGAGCAACTCAAGGCCGGCGACGTTGTCTTTTTGACCGGAACCATCCATTCCGCACGTGATGCTGCCCATAAAAAGCTGTTTGAACTGCTTGATGCGGGCAAGGAACTCCCGTTCGATCTGGAAGGTTCCGCCATCTACTATGTTGGCCCGTCTCCGGCTCCTGTGGGCCGTCCCATCGGGGCTGCCGGACCGACAACCAGCTACCGCATGGATACGTTCGCACCGCGCCTGTATGAACTCGGCATGAAGGCGAGCATCGGCAAAGGGAAGCGTAATGACGATGTGAAGACGGCCATGCAACAGCACAAGGGCGTGTACTTTGGAGCCACTGGTGGAGCCGGGGCGCTTTTGTCCAATTCCATTGTTGAATCCACGGTTATCGCTTTCGAAGAACTGGGGCCAGAGGCTGTTCGTGCCATGAAGGTGAAGGATTTTCCCTTGCTGGTCATCAACGACTGTCATGGCGGGGAACTATACGTCAAACCCGATGTGGATGCGGCCATATAAAGTCGCTTGACACAATCTCATAATTCATTCACAGAGGGGCTGTATGGCATCGCCATGCGGCCCTTAAAATAATACGCCAAGGGTCGGTCACATGCTACACGAGAGGGATTGTCATGGAAAAATCGTATTTTGAAAACATCGATTGCCGTCAAGGCGAAGACAAGAATGAGAAAACGTATACCCCTTATCCCGGTGCGGATGAGAAGTATGACGATGGTTCTGATTGGCGTCTTTACAATCCTGACAAATATCGTGACCCCAGTTGGTCTCCTGATAAAGAATAAATAGGAAGGGGCCTTTCGGCCCCTTTTTCTTTTCCATTTCTTTCTTTGATTTTGCCGTTTGAGCGGCTTCTGATTATTCCAATTTCCCGTTGGGTAGATATTCTGCGACGATTTCTTCGAATCGGCTTATGCCATTTGCCGAGGGAGTCTTAATCGTGTTGAGTGCCTGATTGAGTTTTGATATTTTGGTGTCGTCCGTGTCCTTGCTGAAGGCGTAGTAGATTTCCTCTTCAAAATACGTATTGACTATCCTGTAGTTTTTTGGATTGAGGCCAAGTCCTGTCATGAAATAGGCAGTGGCGAGATCGCTGTGAGCAAATAGTTCCACTGCGTTGGCATCCAGTCCGCGTAATGCCTGTACATGAGTTGTGTTCTGCTGGATTTTGGATTTGTCAGCTCCCTTTGAGACAAGAACTTTTTCCGGGCCGCTGTCTCGAATGGTCGCGATCTTATATTTTGTCGCATCTGCCAGTGTATCAATTGTGAGTGCCGTTCCTTTTTTGGCGATGACAACAAAGCGGCGTTTGGTCAGCGGGCCGACCCATTTGAAGCTGTTTTCCAGCCGGGGTGATCGAGGAATATTGAGGAGAATCCTGTGGGACTTGGTTTCCGCTTCTTGAAAGGCTCGTGCCCATGGCAGGAGCCTTACTTTTTTGGGGTTGAAAGGAATGCCTGTCATTTTCATCAACTCCGACAGAACCGTGACGGAAATGCCTTTGACACGCAGGCATTGACTGACGGAATAAGGCGGGGAGGGAGTCGTTATAGTAATGAATTCTCCTGCGGCAGCAGGGAGAGTCAGTGCTGTCCAGAATATGATGTGGCAGACGATGTGTAGGGGATATCGCATTCTTTGTCCTTGGGTTTGTATACTTAATTTTATGAATTTTATTCTGTAAAATATGATTGCATCCTTTAGTGTATATACATAGTTTATTTTTTTGGAAACGATAATATAATTAAAACGCTGGTTTTATTGCTTTTAAGCGAATGTTGAAAATGAGGGTATTAAAGAGGTTTCATTAAATAGAGAGTTTTTTCCGATGAAAATTCTGGAGTGTTTCGGTTCGGTTTTTTGTTTTGAAAAGCGGTGAATTGTCCACGAGTTAAGATACTTCCTGTAACTCTTGCCAGTGCCGGGTTTTCGGAGTAGGTCTTCGTATCTTAAAGGAGTAATTCATGGCTGATAAATTTGCCCAGCGTATGGGAACCGTTCATCGTTCTTTTATCCGTGAAATTCTTAAAGTCACGGCTGATTCTGAAATTATTTCTTTTGCGGGTGGGCTTCCCAATCCAGAGCTATTCCCTGTTCCAGCCATGGGACAGGCAGCAAGCGAAGTCTTTGCCGATATCGGCGCATCTGCATTGCAATATTCGACCACGGAAGGAGATGCCGGATTGCGCCGGATCATTGCTGACCGTTACCGCACCGTACGCGGGCTTGAGGTCGATCCTGATTCCATTCTTGTGACCACCGGCTCTCAGCAGATTCTAGATATTTTTGCCAAGGTCTTTCTCGACAAGGGAGACAAGGTCGTTATCGAAAGCCCTGGGTACCTTGGTGCCATTCAGGCCTTTTCTCTTTTCGAGCCTGAGTTCGTGACCGTTTCCCTTGAGAATGACGGTCCGAATCTTGAAGAGCTTGAAGCTGCGTTCAAGGATGGCGCAAAGTGTTTTTATGCCGTTCCGAACTTCCAGAATCCGTCCGGCGTCAGTTATTCATTGGAAAAGCGCAAGGCGGTTGCCGCGCTGCTCGACAAATATGACGTCCTGTTTGTGGAAGATGATCCGTATGGTGAACTTCGCTTCATGGGTGAGGACTTGCCTACGGTCTATTCGTTCTGCAAAAAACCGGGAGTACTGTGCGGTTCTTTTTCCAAGATCGCAGCACCCGGATTCCGGATCGGATGGGTTGTTACGGAAAAGGAAATCTACGACAAACTCGTGATCGCCAAGCAGGCTTCGGATTTGCATACCAGTACTGTGGCACAGGCGATTATGCGTCGGTATCTGGAAAGCAACGACATCGAATCCCACGTCGATCTGATACGTGACCGGTATGGCCGTCAGCGTGAAGTCATGGTTGAGATGATTCGGAAATATTTCCCGTCTGAAGTTGTCATTACAGAGCCTGAGGGCGGCATGTTCCTTTGGGTGACGTTGCCGGAAGGCGTGTCGTCCATGGACCTGTTTGATGTCGCTATCAAACAGAAGGTGGCATTTGTTCCCGGTCGGCCCTTTTATGTGGACGGATCTGGAGAAAACACGCTTCGTCTCAATTTCTCCAATTCGGATGAAAGCCGTATTGAAGAAGGGATTAAGCGACTTGGTAAAACTATTGAATCATTTTTGGACTAACGGTCTGGTCGCCGAGGGACGGCACGGACCTGAACAGGTGAGGAAAAGTCTATGTCTCAGCATATAGTAGTCATCGGCGGCGTTGCGCTTGGCCCCAAGGCTGCCTGTCGTTTCAAACGGCTTGAACCCGGTTCCACTGTTACCATGATCGATCAGAGCTCGCTCATTTCGTATGGCGGCTGTGGAATCCCCTATTATGTCTCCGGTGACGTTTCTGACGCCAAGGAGTTGTGTACCACCAGTTTTCACATGGTACGCAGTCCCGAGTTCTTCAAGGAGATCAAAGGGGTTGATGTTCAGATTCTCACCAAGGCGACTCATATTGATCGCGAGAACAAGGAAGTGCACGTAGAGAACGTGACTACGGGTGAAACCGCTTCCATCTCCTATGATAAGCTGGTTATCGCCACTGGTGCCGCACCCCGCAAGCTCGGCTTGCCCGGTGAAGACATGCAGGGTGTCAGTTATGTCTGCAATCCTGACGATGCCACACGTATCCGTGAGGGCATTTCCAAAGGCGAAGTGGGCAATGCGGTCATTATCGGCGCAGGATTTATCGGTCTTGAAATGGCTGAAGCCTTTGCCGACATGTGGGGGGTGGAAACGAGCGTCGTGGAAATCACCGACCAGATCATGCCGCGCCTCGTCAGTCCGGCTCTTGCCACCATGGGCCAAAAGCACATGGAAGAGAACGGTGTGAACTTCTATTTCGGTGAAAGCGTTCAGGCCATCGAAGGCGAGAATGGACGTGTGACCCGTGTTGTGACGAACAAGCGCACTCTGGATGCCGATGCTGTTATCATCGCTGCCGGTGTCGTGCCGTGTTCCGATATCGCCAAGGATGCCGGTCTCAACGTGCATGAGCGCGGCGGTGTCATCGTGGACGAATTCATGCGTACTAATGATCCTGATATATACGCAGGCGGCGACTGCGCACTCGTCAAGCATCTGATTACCGATCAGCCTGCATATCTTCCTCTCGGGTCCATGGCGAATCGTCAGGGCCGTATCATCGGCACCAACCTTGCCGGTGGCGCAAGCACCTTTGATGGTGTGGTCGGCTCGTTTGTCGTCAAACTGTTTGAGACGTCCATGGCTGGAACAGGCATGAGCCTTGAAGCAGCGGAAGCTGCCGGATTTGATGCAATCAGTGTTTTGCTGATTCAGCTGGACCGTGCTCATTTCTATCCGACCAAGGAACTCATGACTCTGGAAATGATCGTGGAAAAGGACAGCCGGCGTGTGCTTGGCGTTCAGGGCTTCGGCAGTGCCGGAGACGCCATGGTCGGTCGTATCAATGCGGTTGCCGCTCTCCTCAAGGGAAAGCCGACCATCGACGACATTTCCAATATGGAACTGGCATATTCTCCGCCGTTTGCTGCGGCCATGGATATTCTGAATACTTTGGCGAATCTCGCCGACAATGCGCTTCTCGGTATCAACCGGGGTGTCGGTCCCGACGGCTTCAAGGAATTGTGGGACAATCGCGAAGAGCGGGCGTGTCACTTTCTCGATTGCCGAGAACTCGCGGATGCCGAAGCGTTTATCGAACGTAATCCCGAGGACTGGCACAATGTTCCGCAGGGGGAGATTTACAAGCGTCTGGAAGAAATTCCTCAGGACAAGCCTGTTGTTCTTATCTGTAATACCGGTGCCCGTTCATATGAAGCCCAGATTATGCTTGATGAGAAAGGTTACAAGGACGTGGTTAACGTTCATGGCGGTATGGCAGCCATCAAGAAATTCGGCGTTGACCTGTAATTTGCGTTTTGTTGACCTAGTAAGTAATTGGGTTACAGATTAGAGTTGAATAATTCTGATATTGGCGGTTAAGTGAGGAGTGTTTTGCGTTTTCTGATTGTGGATGATGACGAGAGCGTACATCTTTATCTACAGGCCGCACTGGCCTCCTTTGCTAGCTGTGACAGTGCCATGTCAGGCGAGGAAGGGGTTAAGATGTTTGAAGAAGCGCATGCTGCTGGAGAGCCGTATGACGTCGTCATGATGGACATCCTCATGCCCGGAATTGATGGACACGAAAGTGCCCGTATCATGCGGCAGCGTGAAAAAGAGATGAAGATCGGCCAGTACCAGCGGTTCAAGCTGGTCATGGTTACTTCTCTTGTGGATGATGCCAATGTCAGCAAGGCGTTTTTTGACACCCATGCTTCCTGTTATATTGTCAAACCGCTTGAACGAGACAGGATTATTGAGGAACTGAAACAGAATCTGATTCTGTAGCAGTTATGATAATGAAATAAAAAAAGGGGACAGCCGTAAAGCTGTCCCCTTTTTTTATACGGTGTTCAGGTTGCTAGATGCGACCTTCTTCTACAGCGTGACAGGCCACGACTGTTCCGTTGTCCAGTGTGCGCTGTGCGGGAATTTCCTGCATGCAGCGTTTGTCGGCGTGCGGACAGCGTCCATGGAACACGCAACCGGAGGGCAGGTTGATCGGGGTGGGCACATCGCCGGAAAGCTTGACGTGACCACCTGCATTGCCACCCAATTTCGGGATGGCCGAGAGCAGTGCCTGTGTATATGGGTGCTGTGGATTGCTGAACAGTTCCGAAGCGGTAGCCAGTTCGCATACACAGCCGAGATACATGACCAGAACGCGGGTCGAAATGTGTTCGACAACACTCAGGTCATGGCTGATGAACAGATAGGTGAGTCCTCTTTCCTGCTGCGCATCCATGAGCAGGTTCAGAATCTGAGCCTGAATGGACACGTCCAAAGCCGCGATAGGCTCATCAGCCGCGATGAATTCCGGGTTCACGACAAGCGCGCGGGCAATGGAGATGCGCTGGCGCTGTCCGCCCGAGAATTCGTGCGGGTAGTTGGTTGCCCATACCGGGTCAACACCGACCTTGAGCATGACGCTGGCGACTTTGTCGCGCACCTCAGCTCGTGAAAGTGTCGGATTGTGGAACCGGACCGGTTCTTCCAGAATCTGGCGAACGGTCATGCGCGGGTTAAGCGAAGCATACGGGTCCTGAAAGACCATCTGCATTTTGGTGCGATAAGGAAGCATTTCCTTTGAACTCAGATTGTCAATGCGTTCACCGCGATACAGTATTTCGCCTTTATTGGGGGCATAGAGTCCCATGACCGTGCGTGCGAGAGTGGATTTACCGCAGCCGGATTCGCCTACTACACTCAGGGTTTCTCCGGGCTGTACATCCAGCGAGACGCTGTTGACCGCTTTTACCACGGTCTTTTTACGCTTCACCTTGCCGCCATCGAGATGGAGCTGGTCGAGGATGGAACCGGAGATATCGAAGTGCTTGTCGATGTCTTTGACTTGAAGAATGGCACTCATATTTATTTGCCCTCCTCGCGCATGAAACAGGCAACCTGTGTGCCGGTTTCAAGCTCCGTCAAAGTCGGGATCTTGGTTTTACATTTTTCCTTGGAGATTTCACAACGCGGTTCGAAAGGACAGCCTGTGGGCATTTCGCGAAGTGACGGCATCATGCCGGGAATCTGGTTCAGACGATCGGCACCGCCCGCCATTTGCGGCAGAGCTTTGATCAGTCCCTGCGTGTACGGGTGCTGAGGGTTGCTGATGATCTGTTCTGTGGGGCCGAGTTCAACGACTTTGCCCGCATAGAGTACTGCGATACGCTGGGTGACTTCGGAAACGACAGCGAGGTCGTGAGTAATGAGGATAAGCCCCATGTTTTCCGTTTTACACAACTCAAGCAGCAGGTCCATGATCTCTGCCTGAATGGTCACGTCGAGTGCCGTGGTAGGCTCATCGGCGATGATCAGTTTCGGGTTGGTCAGCAGCGAAATGGCGATAACGATTCGCTGGCGCATGCCGCCGGAGAATTCGTGCGGATACTGGTCGAGTCTTTTTTCCGGTGAAGGAATGTAGACCTTGCGCAGCTTCTCCAGACAAATTGCTTCAGCTTCCTTGTCCGACATTTTCGTGTGGGCAAGGATGGTTTCTTTCATTTGGGTGCCGACGGTCAGGACCGGATTGAGGGTCATCATGGGGTCCTGAAAGATCATGGAAATGTGATTTCCCCTGATCTCGCGCATCTTGTCGTAGGAATACTTGGAGATGTCGTTGCCACCAAAGAAAATCTCGCCACCGGTGATCTTGCCGGGTTTTGAGATGAGATTGATGATGGAGAAACCGAGCACGGATTTACCTGCACCGGATTCGCCTACAATGCCGAGGCGTTCGCCTTTATTGATATCCAGGCTGACATCTCGTACTGCCCGGACGGTGCCGGAACGCAGTTCAAAGTCAACTCGAAGATTTTTTATGTTGATAAGTGATTCCACGCCTTACCCCTTATACAGTTTGGGGTTGAGGAAGTCCCGAACCCAGTCGCCAAGAAGGTTGATAACCAGGATCAGGGAAACCAGCAGGATGCCGGGGAAGATGGTGATCCACCAGGAACCGGAGAAGATGTATTCGAATCCGGCGGTAATCAATGATCCCAGTGACGGTTTGTTCACGGGCATGCCCAGTCCGAGGAAGGAGAGGGCGGCTTCACTCATGATGGCATTTGCCACCTGCACGGTGGAGATAACCAGTACCGGCGAGAGCGTGTTGGGCAGAATGTGTCGCCACATGATGCGTGTCCGTGAAAGGCCGATGACTCTGGCTGCTTCAACATATTCCTTTCGCCGTTCTGCCAGCACCGAGGCGCGCACGGTACGTGCATATTGCGGCCATTCAGCCAATCCGATGACGACGATGAGCAGTGGTACGGCCACACGGTCGTATCCGGCCACGCCGAAAGCGGTCTGGATGATGGCACCGATGAAGATGGCGACCATGTAAGTGGAAAATGAAAGCTGAACATCTGCGACGCGCATCAGGATATTGTCGAGCCGCCGGACGTATCCGGACAGCAGGCCGACAATAATGCCGATGAACGCCTGAAGACAGACGGCACCGATGCCGATAATCAACGAGACGCGCATGCCGTAGAGCATGGTGGACAGGATGTCGCGTCCCTGTGCGTCGGTGCCGAGCAGGAATTTGCTGGAACCTCCGTCAGACCATGCAGGCGCGATCTGTGCGTCCATGATGTCGATGGTAGTGGAATCATACGGGTTGTGCGGAGCGACGATCGGGGCGCCAAAGGCGGAGATCACGAGCACTGCCAATATGATGAAACTGCCGAGCGCCACAGGGTCCCGAAGGAAGCTGTAGAGCATGTAAGATTCTTTGAAGCGTTGCCATTTGGTTCTCATGACTACTTCCTCCCTGCCACGCGGACCGTGGGATTGACGAGGCCGTAGATGATGTCGACGGCAGTGTTGACCAGAACAAAGACCATGCCGACAAAGACGAGATAGGCAACCATCAGCGATGTATCAGATCGTTCAACGGATTCGATGAACATGGAGCCCATGCCCTGCCATTGGAATACGGTTTCGGTCAGGATGGTGAATGCCACCATGATACCGAGCTGGACGCCGCCGACGGTGATGACCGGGAGCAGAGTGTTTTTGAAGGCGTGCACCCACCAGACGCGGCGGGGCTTGATGCCTTTGGCCCATGCATATTTGACGTATTCGCTTTCCAGAACTTCCATCATTTCCGAACGAATGAGACGGATGAAGAGGGGGAGCATGATGGAAGAGAGGGCGATGGATGGCATAATGAGATGCCTGAGGCCGTCGATGGTCAGCAATCCGCTATCCCAGAAACCGAAGAGCTGAACTGTGTCGCCTCGCCCGAAGGAAGGCAGCCAGTGCAGCTCGACTGAAAAGATGTATATGAGGAGAATTGCCGTTAGGAATACCGGCATGGATACGCCGACGATGGAGCTTCCCATAACGAATCGGCTGAACCATTTTTTCGGCTTGATGGCCGCGTAAATGCCCAGCGGGACGGACAGGAGAATAATGATGAGCGCGGAACAGAACACCAGTTCAAGGGTAGCCGGAGCTTTCTTGATGATGACATCGGTCGCTGATTTTTTGTAGAAGTAACTTTGCCCGAGGTCTCCGTGGAGTGCGTTGCCAAGGAAACGGACGTACTGAGTCATGAACGGGTCGTTGAGACCGAGTTTTTCTCGAATCTCAGCTCGTTCGGCAGGGGTGACACGTTCACCTACCAGCTCTCGGACCGGATCGCCGAAATTGTGTTTAATGGCGAATCCGATGAAGCTGATGATGAGCATGACTACCACCGCTTGAAGAATTCTTTTTACTGCAAATGCAAACATGGTTTCTCGTTTTTCAGGCTGTTGAGAGACGTTTTAATCTGTCCGTTGGTGGCAAAAAAGTAGTTTTCGCCACCTGTTCCCCGTGGCAGATTGCGGAAATCGTCTTTCGTCGCTCTGGGTTAGGTATATATACATCCGGTACTTCCACTGTGCACCGGGTTGAAATTATTGGCTATACAGCCAATCCGTCTTTAAACGGTTACGAGTGTGAAAGGGGAACCCGGATTGAACCGGGTTCCCCTTTTATAAGGCTTTGGGGTCGATTGCAAGTTCGCTTGAGAGCGTTACTTGACGACCAGGTCTCCGAAGTACGGGAAGTTCATGACGTTGACGATATCGTCGGTGTTCATGCCGGTCTTGGAGGCCCAGGACAGGTGCTGCCAGTGCAGCGGAATGAAGCCGGCTTCGTCGTACTGAATCTTCTCAACTTCCTGCAGCATTTCAGAGCGCTTGGCAGTGTCGGTCTCGGTCTGAGAGTTCAGAGTCAGTTCGTCGACGCTGGAGTTGCAGTAGCTGCCGGAGTTGTACTGGCCGTAGCCGGTTTCGGCATTGCGGCACATGGACAGGAACTCGTAGTAGTTACCGGAGTCTTCGGAGTCGGGGTGCCAGCCGATCATCTGGATGTCGGCAACCTGTGCATCAAACTGATCCCAGTACTGAGCCTTGGGCATGGTCTTCAGGCTGATCTTGGCACCGATCTTGGACATCATGGAGACGAAAGCTTCTGCAAGCTTTTCATCGTTCACGTAGCGGTTGTTGGGAGCGATCATGGTAGCTTCGAAGCCATTGGCAAAGCCGGATTCGGCCATCAGGGCCTTGGCTTTTTCAAGGTCGTAGCGGGGAGTCAGGGACGGATTATAGCCTGCGAGGCCTTCGGGGCTCATCTGACCGGCTGCGGTAGCGAAGCCCTTCATGATCTTTTCGACAACACCCTGGTTGTCATAGGCATATGCCATGGCCAGACGGACTTTGGGGTCGGCCAGAGCGGGATTGCGTTCGCCGTTGAGCTGGAAAGTGATGATGCGGGAGCCAGCCATGGTCACAAGCTGCAGACCATCGGTGCTCTTGATGCGGTCGAGATCCTGCGGGGGAACGGGCATGATGAAATCGACATCGCCGGACAGGAGTGCTGCCACGCGAGTAGCGTCGTTCTTGATCGGGGTCAGGACGATTTCTTCCACGTTACCGTTGTGATCCCAGTAGTCTGCGAAACGGGTGAAGACAACCTTCACGCCCTGCTCACGGGTGGTAACCACGTAGGGGCCAGTACCGGATTCATTGACGTTGGCGAAGGAGTAGTCCGTCTTGAGGATCATGTCCTTGGGCTTACCCTTGTCATCGGTTCCGGTGTAGAACTTCTTGTCCATGGGGAAGATGTAGGTAGCCATGTTCAGCACCAGGCCGTAGGGCTTCTTGGTGATGAGATCAACGGTGTGGGCATCGACAGCCTTGGCACCGACGAAAGGCTCGAACAGGCCCTTGAAGTCTTCGGACTTCTTCAGGCGATCCACGGAGAAGACCACGTCTTCAGCGGTAAATTCGTTGCCGGAGTGGAACTTGACGCCCTTGCGCAGATGAAAGCGCATGGTGTTGTCGTCAATGCGTTCCCACTTTTCGGCCAAGCGGGGTTCAAACTTCATGTCCTTGGAGTAGCGGACGAGGGAGTCGAATACCATGTGGGAGTACTGGAGCATGCCGCCGGAAAGCTGAACCTGCGGGTCCAGAGAGACCGGATCTGCATCCATGGCGACTTTGAGAACGACTTTTTCAGGGGTAGCGGCTTTTTCTGCTTCCTGCTTTTTCTCGCCTTCGCCGCAGCCGACCAGCAGCATCGCGGACATGATGAAGGTGAGAGCGAGTAGCGAAAATTTGCCGGCGGATTTCATCGACGACAGTTTCATTGGGTGATTCCTCCATAATTAAACTTGTTACGCCTTGAAGGTGGGCGCACACCATACCTTTCTTCCGCCCGAAAGCGGTGACATTCCCGATCGTCCATCCCCGGAAGGAGATTTGCCTCAGTGTGGCAACGTAGTATAGGACGACATGAAAACGAAGTATTCATACACTCTTCATACTATTTTAACAATAGTGTCGTGCACATCGTTGTTTGACGCTTGAGGTCAGAATTATGTTCGGAAAAACGGTTTTAAACGTCTGTTTTGCGACGGTTGTTCTTTTGATGGCGGGGTGTGGAGTATTTTCTAGCGTGGATGGGGAGTTGGAACCGAGCGAAATACTCAGTCTTGACGGACAGTTTGAATTTTCGGAAGTACTTGAATATCGTGAGAATATCGCTCTTGATGTGCGTGTGCCTGTGAAAAGCGGATATGAGATCGTTGGGGCTTCTTTTGATCCGGATATGCTTCGGTTGGATAACTTTTTCGAGTATGACGATGGTGGTGAACGTCGCGTGAAATATATTTTTACAGCTATTGCCGCAGGGGCTTCGGATGTGTTGGTAAAGATGCAGCCAGTCGGTGGTGGGGATATCGAGATATATAAACGTGTAACCATCAGTGTCGATAAGGATTGATGTATTCCCTGTCTGAGGTGAAAGCGGTTGCTTTCACAGGCGTCAGAGCCTATGGATATTCCTGTGGTGGAAGAATTGTTCGGGCATGTCGCAGAAGGGCGGATGCCTTGAATTTTCATGTCAAAGCGAAGAACCTTCGGTTTGCACTTTTCCCTTGTGTAGTCTCATATATATCATGAAAGAAAAAATTTTTATTATAGCAGAAGCCGGTGTTAACCATAATGGCGATCAGGATATGGCCTTTCGGCTGGTTGACGCAGCAGCGGAAGCCGGGGCCGATGCCGTCAAGTTTCAGACTTTCAAGGCCGAATTGCTTGTGACCGGAGATGCCGGGAAGGCCGAGTACCAGAAGAGTTCCACTGCCGGTGATGATTCGCAGATAAACATGCTGCGGGGCCTTGAACTTGATGGGGACATGCATCACCGGCTGGCTGAATACTGCAAGGAAAAGGACATTCTGTTTCTTTCCACTGCATTTGACCTGCCGAGTGTGGATTTGCTGGATTCCATGGGGCTGGATATTTTCAAGATTCCCTCCGGTGAAATCACGAATCTTCTTTTTCTTAGAAAAATCGGCGGTCTCGGAAAGCAGGTCATCATGTCCACGGGCATGTCCATGCCGGATGAAATAGCAGACGCACTCGATGTATTGGTCAAGGCCGGGACGCCGCTGGAGCGTATAACGGTGCTTCACTGCAATACCGAATATCCTACGCCGTTCGAGGATGTGAACCTTCGGGCCATGAACAGTATAGGGCAACAGTTCCCCGGTATTCGAATCGGTTATTCCGATCATACGCTGGGGATCGAGGTGCCGATTGCCGCTGCCGCCCTTGGAGCCTCAATCATTGAAAAGCATTTCACCCTGGACAAGACTCTTCCGGGGCCGGACCATAAGGCATCGCTCGATCCGGCAGAGTTGAAGGCTATGGTTCTGGCTGTGCGAAATATTGAAAGTGCCTTGGGCAGCGATGTGAAGCAGACCTCTCCCAGTGAGATGAAGAACAAGGCGGTTGCCCGAAAAAGTATTGTTGCGGCAGGTCCCATTCGTAAGGGTGAGATTTTTACCGAGGACAACCTGACTGCCAAACGTCCCGGCACCGGCATCAGCCCGATGCGGTGGGATGACATGCTTGGACGAGTCGCTGGCCGTGATTATCTGGCTGATGAACTCATTGATCTTTCGGAACTTGATGCAGGAGCCTGATGTGAAAAAAGTCTGCGTGTTTACCGGAACACGGGCCGAATATGGTCTTTTGTCACCGCTGATGCGGTTGCTGGATCATGATGCCGACTTTCAGCTGCAATTGTTGGTCAGCGGGACACATCTTTCGTCAGAACACGGTATGACCTGCCGGGTGATCGAAGAGGATGGATTCAGCATCGACGAGAAGATTGATATCATGAGCGATGATGACAGTGCCGCTGGTGTCTGTGAATCCATGGGGCGCGGTGTCTCAGGATACGGGGCGGCTCTTGGGCGTTTGAATCCAGATCTGTTTGTCATTCTGGGCGATCGTTTCGAGGCTCTGGCTGCTGCATCGGCTGCTGCCGTGTGCGGTGTGCCTGTTGTGCATCTGCATGGTGGGGAGACGACTCTCGGTGCGATGGACGAGGTGTTCCGTCATGCCATAACCAAGCTTAGTTCCCTGCATTTTGCCGCTACCGATCAATATCGGCGACGGATTATCCAGATGGGGGAAAGTCCGGACAGAGTCTTCAACGTAGGTGCGTTGGGTTTGGAGAATGTTTCCCGTTTGGAACTGATGCCGCAGGCTGACCTTGAAAAGGATATCGGTTTTGTCATGGGTGACAGTTGCCTTTTGGTGACATTTCATCCTGCCACCATGGACACGCTTCCCGCTCGGGAACAGATGCAGGTTTTTCTGGATGCTCTTGGTGGGCTTGATGATGTCAAAGTGTTGTTCACCAAGGCCAATGCTGATGCCGGAGGACGTGAGATCAATAATATGATTGACGAGTATGCCGCGTCCCATCCAGAGCAGGCCGCTGCATATACTTCTCTTGGCCTGCTTCGATATCTGAGCGCCATGTCGCATGCTGCTGCCGTGGTCGGCAATTCTTCAAGCGGGATAATAGAAGCTCCCGGCATGGGAACGCCGACCGTGAATATCGGTTCACGGCAGGAAGGGCGTGTGCGTGCCGACAGCATTATCGATTGCGGGCTGGATGTGAACGCCATCCGTGGTGCAGTCAAAAAGGCTGTGTCGCCTGAATTTCGTGCCTCGGCCAAGGATGTCGTCAGTCCATATTATCAGGAAAACACGGCACAAAAGATGGTGCAGCTGATTAAGGACTTCAATCCGGATAAAGGGCTGTGCAAGACCTTTCATGACATCCCGGAGGATGTCACGATTAGCTAGTCGAATCGCTGCGCCTTTTTGGTCAATGTGAAATCAAGCTGTGATATGCCTTTCATTATGGCTATGACGAGTGCGAGCGGGCTCATGTAGCGCTGTCGCCAGTCGAACACGATGGTCAGGGTGTCGCCGTCCTCGGTCGATTCCTTGACCAAAGGCCGGACATCCATTTCCTTCATGCCTTTTTTGGTTCGCTTTTCCACCTTGAATTCAGATGATGCGAGATAGGTATTCCACTGCTCGATGCGTTGACCTGCATCTTTTTTCAGTACCAGTTCGAATACTTCCTCGACAGCTTGCGGCTGTTTCTTGCCCATGGAAAGCCGGTCAGCCTTGAGCGGTTTCAGCCCTTCAGGCATGACCGGGATGAGGCGTTTGATTACATCAATAGGTTCGAAATCTTCACGGAAAAAGACATTGATCCATTCGGCCTTACTGGCAACTCCCACGGGCAGAGCCATACCGAATGACAGTTTCGGCATGGGATGGAAACCGGCGGAGAAGCTCAGCGGCAGCTTGGCACGGCGGAATGCGCGCTCAAATACGTCCTGCAGTTCAAGCTGGCTGAGGTACGCAGCGGGGCCGTTCTTTTCATACCAGAGGCGATAATGTCCGCCCTTGACGGTCAGGTCCGGCGTCTCAACGGAATAAGGTGGCTGTTCGCCCTCCTGATCGCGGGTGGTGAAGACCATTTTCGGACGGATGTCCTTGGTCTTGGCCTGTTCCTTCAGAGTGGAAACACGTCCGTCGAATTCACAGACACCGCAGTTGCGGCATGCGCCGTAGCGGCAGTCTTCGGTTATTTTTTCGGACAGGGCGCGGGCATGCTCGGCTTTGAGAAATTTTTTCGTCAGTCCGCAGGACAGGTGGTCCCACGGGAGCGGACCTTCGGGATCACGCGGGCCAGTGTATTCATCCCACGAGAGGTCCAGTTCCTCCATGGCCTGCTTGTATGGCTCCAGCTTGAGATGGTCTTTCCAGCTGGAAAAGAGTGCGCCGAGTTCGTATGCCCGTTCGACCACTTCGGCCAGACGTCGGTCACCGCGGGAGAACACGCCTTCAAGCGAGGACATTGACGGTTCGTGGAAGCGCATACTGATGCGCTTGTGGCGTTTGAACTGGTCGCGCAGGTAGCCGATCTTGCGATATATCTCATCATATGTGCTTTGCGGTTCCCACTGGAACGGTGTCTGCGGCTTGGGCACGAAAGGTGATACCGCTGCCGAGACCTGCAATCTTTTCAAGTGCCGTCCGGCGGAGTCGCGTACTTTGAGACAGAGGTCGACGATGGCGTCGAGATCTTCGTCCGTCTCGGTCGGCAGGCCGATCATGAAGTAGAGTTTGACGCCTTGCCAGCCGTTGTCGAACAACAGGCGGACATGTTCGATGAGTTCTTCCTCGTTGATGCCCTTGTTGATGACGTCGCGCAACCGCTGGCTGCCGGCTTCCGGGGCAAGGGTCGCACCGGTGCGGCGGATGGAGGAAATGCGTTCCATGATCGGTTCGGAAAGTGACCCGACTCGCAGGGAGGGCAGTGATATGGCAATCTGTTCGGATGCACATTTGTCAAAGCTCTGGGTGAAGAACGTGTCCAGAGCCGAAAAGTCACCCGTGGACAGCGAGAGCATGGACGTTTCTTCGTATCCGGTCTTGGCGAGACCTTCGGTAAGAATTTCGTCCAGATTGTCGAGGGAGCGCTCGCGAACGGGCCGGTAGATCATGCCCGCCTGACAGAAACGGCAGCCGCGCGTGCAACCTCGGGCAATTTCCATGGTCAGCCGGTCATGAACCGCGTTGAAGGGGATGGTCTGTCCTTTGGGAAAATTTATTTTGTTGAGGTCGTCAACCACGGCCTTGTCAATGCTTTCATAGCCTTCGATCAAAGGTTTCAGCGGCTGGCCCGCACCCTGATCTTCAAAGAAGGAGGGGATGTAGATGCCGGGGACATTGATGAGGCTGTGCAGAAGTTCATCGCGTGACAGGCCATCTTCCTTGGCCTTTTCAACACAGGCAAGGACTCCCGGCATGGCTTCTTCGCCATCACCGATGACCATGGCGTCAAAGAACGGTGCCACGGGTTCCGCATTGAATGTCGCGCCGCCGCCTGCAATGATGAGCGGGTGTGATTCGTCCCGGTCTGCCGAGCGGAACGGGATGTTCGCGAGATCAAGCAGGAACAGGACATTGGTGTAGCAGAGTTCGTGCGTCAGGCTGATGCCGACAACGTCCATTTCTCCGAGCGGTGTGTCGGATTCGAGCGTGGCAAGCGGTGTGTTATGCTCGCGCAGGATGGCAGCGGTTTCTACGCACGGGGTGAAGACGCGTTCGGCCCAGAATTGCGGATGGGCGTTGATGCATTCGGAAAGGATTTTCTGCCCGAGATAGGACATCCCGATTTCGTACATGTCCGGAAAGGCGAGGGCGCATCGTACCGTGACGGTCGCCGGGTCCTTGATGGTGGCACCCCATTCGCTGCCGAGGTAACGTGAGGGGCGGGGGAGTATGGGCAGAAGTTCTTTCATTGCAAGGCCTTTTTAAACTGAAAAAACGGGACCGGTCAACGCATGGACCGGCCCCGTAAATGTATTGCTTTTATACGGGATTAAACGAGGTTCAGGCCGCCGCCACCGGCACCACCAGAACCGCCGCCGGAGAGGTCGAGACCACCGCTGGACATGGAGATGTTGGTTGCGGCTTCAATGTACTTGGTCTTGAGTTCCTCGGGGCAGGTTTTGTACTCGAACAGGATGTGATCCATGGAGATTTCGCCATGCATTTCCTGGTCAAAGGGGTAGCCGAAGGGCAGCAGGACCATCTGGGTTCCCTGCTGGGTGGGCATTGCCTGAATGGTGGCGGGTTCTTCGATCTTGTTGTCGGCTTCGTTGAATTTGCCGACGATCATGTCGCCGCTGATAAGTTTAACCAGTCTGATATCATAGCTCATGGGTATTTTCTCCTTGGGTGTAGTGAGTCGGCTTCTTAAGTAGGTATCGCATGAACGCCTGTCAAGCAGGCAATGATGCTTAAACGGCGAGAAAGTTAATCGCCAGTTGTTTTCCCCTCAATTTCAAGCGGTTTTGTATACCATGTCAGAAGTGCTCCGAGCAGGCAGAATACACCGCAAATGGTGAAGGCCATGGGGAAGTTGCCCATGTCGCCGAGCACTCCGCCGAGGATGGGACCGAAGATTCCGCCCACTCCGTATGCGAGAAAGACGTATGGATAGTTCTGTCCGACGTTTTTTGCTCCGAATGTGTCTGCGGTCATGGTCGGGAACAGGGCGAAGTTGCCGCCGAAGTTGAAGCCGATGAATGTCGCGCCGACATAGAGAACGAATTCGCTGCGTGCCATGGTCGGGAAGGCCAGAACGCAGATCCCCTGTGTGACGGTCATGATGATGATTGACGCCTTTCTGCCCATGAGGTCGCTGAGGGTTCCCCATACGATCCGTCCGATCCCGTTGGCGAAGCTGAAAAAGACCGCCATGGCCGTTCCTGCGATTGCGCTTGCCTCGGCAGCGGAATATCCCGCATCCTGCAAAGCTTCCATGGGATAGAGCTTCATCAGCCCGATGGACATGAGACCTGCTCCTGCGCTGAAGACGAATGTCAGGAAGATGAGCTTGAATTGATATGTTTTCAGCAGGGCGATGCCTTTGGGGGCGTTGTTTTCAACTGAGGTGGGAGAGCTTTCGGATTTGGGCGGCGTATATCCTTTGGGAAGCCAGCCTGCGGGAGGGAAAACCATCCATATGCCGCCGAAAATGACGAGTGAAGCAAAGGAAAATCCGTAAAGGGTGAACGTGGCGGACAGGCCGAAGTTTTCAATGAGGTGTCCCCATGATCCAGCCAGTTTCACCCAGCCCATTGCCCCGAAACCGAATCCGGCTACGGCAAGGCCGGTTATCAATCCTTTCTTGTCCGGAAACCATCGCATGCCGACGGCAATTGGTACGACGTATCCGATGCCTATTCCCGCGCCGCCGATGACGCCGATACACAGAAGCAGAATCCAGAAATTCGTTCCGCCGAAAAGACCAGCCAAGGTATATCCAGCTCCAAGGACGAGACCGCTGACAAAAGTCAGTTTGCGCGGCCCCCAGTCGGCCAGACGCCGACCGGCCCAGACCATGACTGCGGCAAAGCAGGCCAGTCCGACTGCAAAGACGACCTGCGTATCGACCTTGGACCAACCGGCGTTTTTAAGGGCGGGAGTGAAGACGGACCATGCATAGATGGCCCCCAGACAGAGTTGGATGAGAATTGCCCCGACTACCACGAGCCAGCGGTTCATTGTTTTTGCGTTTGTCATGCGTAATTCCTTGTGAAGCGAACGTGTGATCCTGATTGGTTGCAGTGCTGGTTGGAAAGCGCTTTATTCCATATGGCATGAAGCGCATTTTGTTTGCAATGAATCGATAATAATTGTCGTGTCGTCATGGGAATGCGTTGGTTTTTTTCCTGTCGAAAGGGACGGAGCCTGTGTCGATGGCTCCGTCCCTTTCTTTTGGAGGAATGATGGTGTTGTTTATGCCTTTTCCGGGCCATGCAGAATGGCCATGACTTCCTTGGTGTCGTGAGGCAGTGCCTCTTCTCCCTTGGATGCGTATTCCATCTTCGAGAAGGCGTAGATGGCAATGAAGGTCAGAATCATGACGAATCCGCCGGGATTCTTGTATTGCAGGAATGCGGGAAGCATACCCTTGCCGAGGATCATGAAGAATGATCCGACAATACCTGTGACCAATCCGGCGCGAGCTCCGTTTTTGGTCATTTTCGGCCACCAGACGCCCATGACCAGCACCGGGAAGAAGGTGGATGCTGCGATGGCGAAGGCGAGTCCGACGAGAACGGCGATCTGCATGTTTTCAGCCCAGAAGCCCAGAGGGATGCCGAGCAGGCCGACGAAGACCGAGGCGACCCGTGCGACCTTGACGCGGGAGCGTTCCGGCATGTCTGGGTTGAACACGTTGACCACGAGGTCGTGTCCGATGGCTCCGGCGCAGGCGATGATCAGTCCGGCGACCGTGGACAGGATGGCTGCAAAGGCTCCGGCAACCACGATACCGAGCAGTATCTGTCCGCCGAAGTGTGAACCGGCAACCGGGACGGCAAGGTTTTTGCCGTTGGCGGCCAGCCATTTCATCAGGTGCGGGCTGACGCCCATAGCTTCACCTTGCAGGTATGCGAAGCGAACCACATGACCGACGTAGGGGCTCAGGATGTAGAACATGCCGATGAGAAAGAGCACGTAGATAACGGTTTTGCGTGCGGCTTTGCCGTCCGGGGCGGTATAGAAGCGTACCAGAATATGCGGCAGGCCTGCCGTGCCGAACATGAGTGCGAGCAGCAGGGACAGGGTATCCTTGAGGTTGGTCAGCCAATAGGCCGGACTGGTGTATGCAGCGCCATCGAACATCTTGCCGGTTTCAGGGTCCGGTCCCTTGAAGGTGGCAATGAAGTTGACCACATCGGTATACGTGTAGCCCTTGACCATGAAGGGGATGAAGGCCAGCAGGAACATTGCGCCGAACAGCACCCAGAACTGGACGAGCTGATTGACAGTGGTCGCTTTCATGCCACCGACGGTGACGTAGAACGTAATGATGCAGGCGATGATCACGATGGACGTGCCGTATTCGATATTAAGCAGCAGTCCCATGACTTTTCCGGCGCCGAGCATCTGCGGGGCCATGTAGAAGAGCGAGACGAACAGGACGCCGATAACGCCGAGAATGCGTGCGCTTTTGGAATGGAACCGTTCGGAAACGAAGTCGGGCACGGTGTAGCGGCCGAATTTCCTGAGCGGGCTTGCCAGGAAGAGCAGCAGGGCGATGTAACCGACAAAGAACCCCAGTGCGTAGATGATGCCGTCGAAACCGAAGAGGAATGCGACACCTGCAACGCCGAGGAATGATGCCGCGGACAGGTAATCCGAGGAAATGGCCGAGGCGTTGATGAATGAATTGACCTTGCGTCCGGCCAGATAATAATCGGCAGATGTTTTCTGACTGCGGAACATGAATGTCGTGACAACGGTGAACCCGAGCATGCACCCGATCAGGATCAGGGCCATTATGGGTATTTGATATCCGGCTTCCATTTTATTCTCCTCCGACCTTGGCGGCTATTTCGTCTTCCATGGCATTGGCCCTGCCCACGTACCAGATGAACAACACCCATGTGATGGGGTAGATGGCGATGGCCACGAGCCAGTAATGCAGCGGAAAGCCCATGAGGATAATGCCTGTGATCGCTTCTTTCGCAAGATATACGACCAGAAAGATGCCGATGACGAAGGCAAAATAGGGAATGCCGACGCTCAGTGCAAAAGCCAACTGCTTTTTGCGGATTGTTTCGATTTGATCCATGGTTCTTCCCCCTTGTTTGGTTTCCGGGTTTGCCGTTGCACTTCTTTTAAAGTAGAAATGACCTGTGCCACATTCTATTTCAGGTAAACGGTCAAACTCGGTAGATTACGGGATTTCGTCATTGCATGTGTGCGGTCAGCGGGTGAATTTTCCCGGTTAACGGTCAGAAAAACGGTCATGGAGCGGCGTTTGAGCAGCCAGAAGGCAGATAAACGGTCTGTGGGTATCGGGGTGAACGGTGAAGTTGCCGTGCCGGATGGTCTGGACCGTGAACTGCTTGAAATGGCGCGTCATGGAAAACTGGCCGGTATTCGGCGAACCCGTCTTGATCTGGTGCAGGATTGGCTCGACAAGGGGTATTCCGCCGAGAAAACGTGCAAGCGTCTTTCCGCATACAATCATTCCGTCATTCTGGCAGTGCTTGAAGCCCATGCCGAGGAGTATCCGTGGCTGCGTGAGTGCACATTCATGGAATTCGGCTCAGGCGGCCGCGGGGAGCAGGTCATCGGTTCCGATCAGGACAACGGACTTCTCATGCGGGTGAGCCCGGAGGCGGATGAACTTGATGACGTCATGCAATCCATTGTCATTGCCCTCGACGGTGCCGGACTGTCCCTGTGCGAAGGCGGGGTCATGGTCAGCAACGAGGAGTGGCGCGGTGATTTCGACACATGGCTGGAGCGTCTGACCAAATGGCTTTCCAATCCGGCGGAAAAAGGCTCATGGCAGTCCGGCCTCATCCTTGACTTCAAGGCCGTCTTTGGTGCGCCGCGCGATGTGCTTCTGCTTCGGCAACGGCTTTGGGAATATGTGCGGACCAAGCCTATCGCGGTATCCCTGCTTATTCGGGAATTGACGGATTATCGCTTGCCCCTTACTTTTTTCGGCGCATTCATTACCGAAAAGCAAGGTTCGTGGCAGGGATTTCTGAACATCAAGAACAGCGTGTTGGCCCATTTGACCAACAGTGCCCGAATTCTGGCGCTCAAGTACAATCTTGCGCCGTCCAATACCTGTGACCGAATTCGGATCATGGCTGAGGCCGGACACATTTCGGCCACGCATGGTGAACAACTGCTTGCGGCGTGGGAATACCTGCAGCGCAAGCGGCTTGAAATCGGACTGGCCTGTGACCGTGAGGGGATTTTGCCGCATAACTACGTCAACCCGACGATGCTTGAAAGCGAGGAGCGGGTGCGGCTCAAGAAAGCGGTGCAGGCCGTGGAAAAGCTGGTGCGTTTGGTGCAGGCCGGAACCGGGCTGTGACGGACGGTGTCAAATTTGCATTTGTTCGGCAGGCCGACAGCTTATTGACGGTCTGCCCTATATATAAGGATTGAGTCTGTGAACGTTCTGATAATCAACCTGACCCGGTTCGGTGACCTGATTCAGACGCAGCCCGTGATTTCGGGCTACAAGAGTCTGGGACACCGAGTGGGGCTTGTCTGCCTGACTAATTTTGCTTCCGCTGCCACGCTGCTTGACGGTGTGGATGCGGTATTCCCTTTTCCCGGTCCCAAGCTGCTTGCACAGCTGGACAAGGACTGGCGGCTCGCAATCAATGATGCAACGGCCTTCAAGCGCGACGTGCTTGAACAGTTCCAGCCGGACAGGACGGTCAATCTGACGCCGTCTATTGCCTCGCGCCTGATGACGCGTGAGCTGGCACCTGAGAGCGGTGATGTGGTCGGCTTCAGTGTTGATGAATTCGGTTTCAATGCAGACACCTCGTCGTGGGCCGCGTATCTTCAGATGGCCGGCGGCAATCGCGGCGCAAGTCCTTTCAATATCTGTGACATATTCCGTCGGACAGCGGGATTGAAGGACGAGGGAAATTCACTGGTATTGGCACGTCCCGGTGACGAAGAAATGTCACGGGCTGATGAACTGCTTCGTTTGGAGAAGTTTTCCGGGGCAAGCGGTTTTATTGCATTGCAGATGGGGGCGAGTGAAGAGCGTCGCCGGTGGCCTGTCAATCGTTTCGTTGAAACGGCGAACATGGTTTGGGAGCAGGACGGACTGGTTCCCGTCATGCTGGGCACCAAGGGCGAAAGTACTCTGGGTGAGCGTTTTGAAGAGTTGGCAAATTGCCCGTCTGTTAATCTGATTGGAGCCACCTCATTGACGGAACTGGCCGGGGTTCTGTGCCGGTGCGAGGCATTGGTAACCAATGATACCGGAACAATGCACCTTGCTGCCGGACTTGGCGTTCCGAGTTGTTCCGTCTTCCTTGCCACTGCGCAGCCATGGGATACCGGGCCGTATCGTGCGGGAAATATTTGTCTGGAGCCTGACGTGGATTGCCATCCTTGCGGTTTCGGGACTGAATGCCCGCATGCTCACACCTGTCGCGAGTCTATTTCTTCCGAGGCCATGTGCGGCTATCTTCATTATCTTTTGAAGGGCGAGGAATGTGATTCGTTCCCCGGTACGCGGGCATGGCTTACACGGTCCGGGAGTGACGGTTTCATGGAACTCGAGGCCCTTTCCGGGCACGACGTTTCGGATCGCGCGCTTTGGATAACTGTTCAGCGAACGCATTATTTGCGGTTCCTTGACGGTGATCCTGTCGGTGGTAAAACAGGCCTGGCGGAGAAAATCAGTGCTGAAGTCACTGAAGACATATCCAAAACTTTGACAAGCGCGCATGACATGCTGTTCCTTCTTTCCCAGCAGGGGTTGTTGCTCGCCAGAAATCCCCGTCCGCAGGCCAAGAAGAAATTTCTTGTTTCATGGCAACGTATTCAAAATCTATTGGCTTCCAATCGATATCTTAACATGTTGGGATTGTTGTGGATGTTTGAGTCTCAGCGTCATGAAAACGACCTTGCGTCCCTGCTTGAATTAACTGAGCGGTTTCAGGGGCTTTTCTCCTCGTTACGGGATGAGTTTGTATAGTCGGCACGGAATTTGAATAATTCGGTGAGACCCGGCTTACACGGAAAAAAATATCCCTTTTCGAGGAGGAGATTAAAATGATCATTATTGACGGAAAACAATGTGACATCGGTGCTCAGAATTTTGAGAATTTGGAAGAGGTGTTCGAAAAGGTCGTTCAGGAAGGACATCTTGAAGATCGCATTGTGACTGATGTCATGCTCAACAAAGAGCCTTTCACCGAAATTTACCCACATCAGGCTGAAGACATTGAAATGTCGGAAGTCGAGTCTTTGGAAATCACCACCATGGCCGCTGATGACATGGCTGTGGAGATCACTCTGGAGCTTTACAAGGTCGTCAATATCATGGCTGAAGGCGGCAAGCGCGTTGCCGAACTCTTTCGGCAGGCTGATGATGCCGAGGCCCTTGAAACCTATCAGGATCTCATTGAGGTCGTCCGTAATTTCCTGCGCATGATCGGCGTGCTTCGCGACGAGTATTCGCTCGGTGACAGCGTGGTTTACGAGAAGAGCGCCGAAGAGTTCAACAACATGTTTACCGAGATGAGTTCGGTGCTTGAGAATGAAGACTGGATTCTTCTGGCCGACCTGCTCGAATACGAATTCCTTCCGGCGGTGGAAAAATGGAAACAGGTTATCAAGCAGATCCGGGACGACATCCGGTCAACCAAGAGCTAGATATGGCTACCCGGCGCCATATGCTCGACGAAGCGCTTTCCATCGGACGCAGGGAGCTTGGCTTCCTCACCGAGGGCGACGTTTTCGAAGCTGAGAAACTTGCTCATGATCGTGGTCGGATTGTTGACGAGGCTATCGCCAATCTTGACCAGGGCAACCTGGAAAAGCTGGCTGACAAGCTTGTTGAGATGAAATCCCTGCACGATGAGATCACTGACGAGGCAAGGAAGCTTCATGCTTCGCTCAAACACGATCTCGCCAGTATCAAAAAGCAGAACCGGCGAATTGCAGGCTACAGTTTTGGAGCAGGCAACATGCCGCGTCTCGCCCGCGAGCGCTTTATCAGCAAGAAAGGTTAGGAATTCCTCGAAAGGTACATTTAGGGGGTGGAAGTTTAAGCTTTCGCCCTCCCTTTTTACGTATTGAATTTGAAAGCTAAAGATAGATAAACCAAGCGACTATTTGGCCATGTCCAGATGAGTCCCTTTTTTTGTGCTTTTACTTACGCTGCCTTGATTTCGTATTTTGTAGATCGTTGCTTAGCTCTCTGCTGTGTTTTATTGCCTTGCCGTATTTAAAGGAGATCGGATGAAGTTTTTGGATAAGATCAAGAAACTTAATATGTTGGGTAATCAAGTTTATGCTGCAAATAGTGTGGGGGAAGTGGATAGTTTTCCGAGCACCATGACTATCCATATTTCCAATCGATGCAATCTGCGCTGCAAGATGTGCGCGGAGTGGCGAAGAAAGGACGAGACTGATTTATCATTGGATATTATCGAGAAATTGAAAGATATTCTGCCGTTCATGAATTCGATTTATGTGACAGGTGGGGAACCGCTGCTTTATCCTCATCTTGATGAACTTTTTATGGCTGCAAAGGAAGCTGGATGTGGTCTGAGCATGGTTACCAACGGAACGCTTCTGAATGATGAAAATATTGAAAAAGTATTCACTCATGGGCTGTTTCGTCTTAAATTCAGCCTCGATGCCGCTACGCAATCCACATATTCCAAAATCAGAGGCGGAAAGCTTGAAAAGCCGCTACAGGCAATAGAAAAAATTGCTAAAATTAAAGAAATGAATGGGCTTGATTGGCCTATTATCGAAGTCGGATATGTCGCAATGAAGTCCAATATTGATGAGTTGGGCAAGTTCATTATTTTGGCGAATAAAATTGGTGTTAATGAAATTTACGTTTCATACGCAGTAGCGCATTTCGAAGAAATGGTACCGGAATCATTGTTTTTCATGAAAGAGCATTCCGATAAAAAGATGGTCATGGCCAAGGCTATCGCTGATTCCTGCGGCATGCGCATCAGCCTGCCTCGCCCGTTCAATTATCAGCCGTTGGCAGGACGCAGCGCGAAAAGTGTGGAAGAGACTGTTTGCAAGGCCCCTTGGGAGAGCATGTTCCTTTGGGCTAATGGTAATGTCAGTTTATGCTGCGGTAATGGCGGTGATACTGGTAATCTTACGGACATGGATTTCGATGAAATGTGGAATTGCAAGAGTCGAGTCGCAGCCAGAAAGCTTGTTAACAGCAAGAATCCTCCTGCTGCGTGTCGTAATTGCGTTACCAGTAAACAAAATCCCAATATGATTGGAAGTCTGTTTTCTTCTCCTGTCACACGCAAGATGGCCGAAGAGTTGTTGAAAGAAAGGGAAGAAAGCGAGTCCAAAGATCGCCTGGAAGAAAAGATCCCGGCTTGATGTGGCTGATTTGAGGAGTCGTTTTTTTTGCCTCTGAGAGGCTTTACGTTCTGAAGAAAAACAAGAGCCATAGTCTTAGACTATGGCTCTTGTTTTTGAAGAATCAGGAAGGGCGTGTAGTTGGAATGTACCTGACGGAATTCTCTGTCAGAAGCTGTTCCACTTGATTGTTCCCGTTTCTTTGCAAACGTTACCAAACCCATCGAATTCGATGCCCATTCGGGTGTAGCCGGGGCGGCCTTCATTCATAGAGCGGACTTCCGCGCTGTACCAGTACGGTTTGAACGATTTTTCCCTGAAATTGAACATGAAGAGATTAATGGCGACCTTGGCTCCGACTGCACAGGTTTCGGGAAGGACGCGATTGACTATGGAAAGCCCCAGACCGCCGTTCGAAATATTGACCACTGCATTGGCAGACTGGCTCGGACCTTTGGAAGACAGGGAATTGACGCTGATATGGGGAGCGGCGTCTTCAAAACAGATGTCCGATGTCCGAGGATCGGTTACCCATAGTTTGACGCGGATGAACTGCTGGTCTGCAACTTTTTTGCGAGTGTGCTTGCGACGCGGAATCATGTCGTAGCCTGTTGGGACGGAGAGGATGATGCGATCGGTTTTACGCCCGGTCTTGTCGGATTCGACGAGTTTGGCAGTAAACGAGTTTACCTTTGAATTCTCCACTTTCATGGGAGCGAAGACACAGGTGGTTTCAGCCCCTTCCTTTGTACGGATGACATCAAGTCGTTCGATGAGTTCGCAATGGATTTTACCGGCGGAGACGGAAGTGATGACGCAGCGGGCTGCGATTTCATCATCGGCCGGGGAGTTGAGCAGGTCAATGACCACACCGTCGCGTTGCAATGCGCGGGGAATGTTGACCCGTTTTGAGTGTGAGGTGGCGGATTTCCCGCTTTTGAGCATACGCAGGGCGAAAATAAGCAGGAGCAGGGCGGTTGCGGCGAGGAAAGCGGCCCCGCCGAAGCGGATGGCTTCTGCCGGTACATCAGGAAGGAATTGTTGAATGAACTGAGTCGCGGCCTGACCTGATTCGGAAATGATGTTGTCTATGCTCATGGTGATCATTTTTTAGAAATTGACGAAGTGCTTTTTGGCTTCAAGAACCTTGCCAAGGTAGCGGCGTGTTTCGGCGTAGGGCAACTCAGCGCGGAGTTTTCTGTAGACTTTGTCTGGCGTCATTGCGTTGATTTTCGCGGGCGCATTCTTTCGGTTGCGGCTGAAGGTTTTGAGTACGTTTCCGGCTCCTCCGTTATACCCTGCGATGATGCAGTATTCTCGTGAAATCGGATTGGTTATGGCGCTGAGGAAACGGGCGTCGAGAAGGTGCAGGTAGGCGGAGCCGTAAGTGATGTTGGTCGGTGGATGAAAGAGGTCGTTGCGTGAAGGAGCACCTTTCTTGCCGTTCAGAAGGCGATAGACATCACTGCCTGCCGTTGCGGGAACAACCTGCATGAGACCGACCGCCATGGCGCTGCTCACGGCAAACGGGTTGAAGTCAGATTCGACTTTCATGATGGCATAAACGAGATTCCTGCTGATGTTGAAGCGGGTGGCAGCGTTTTCGACAAGTGCTCTGTATTTGCGGGCGCGGACGTCGAGATGGTCCCGAACCATGGGAAAGGTCACATAACTGGCTGTCTTGCCTTGGATGCGGCGGCTTTTGAGACGTGAGCTTATGAGTTGGTCGGCAAAACGTTCGGCGCGCCATGCCCATCGGATATCCTTGTTCTCGGCATCCTTGACTTCACCAAGCAGGAAAGGTGTCTCGCCGAGCTTGACGGTTTTGGCTGAAAAGAGGTCCACGGCACGCGGATCGGCCGGGGTGAGCAGGGTGGTCACAATGGCGTTTTTCAGGCTGGCGAGCGTATCGTTCTGTGCAAGGGTTTCCACGGTTATGATGCCGCGATCAAAGTCCACGTCGGCTCTGGAAAGATAGTTGTCGGTATATTTGACGTATTGCTTGGGGCGAGGGACGCGGGTTTCCTTTTTTCCCCAGACGGACTGAACTGCATCAATGAAATCCTCGATGCTTTTTTTGAATTGCTTGATATCCCCTGCAAGGGCTGTGGGGTTGGACGCATACCCGATGGCTTTGTCACGGGCGAGGGCTTCGGCTGCGGCGGCAGGATCGCGTGTTACAGCGGCTCGGGCGATGCGGGCGGCGTCGTATCGAGAGCATGAACCGAGGATGAGCAGAGTAAAAGTCAGAAATATTAGCCGTTTCAGCAAAGTGGGCACCATGTTATTCTTGACAAAAATGTTATTAAAGGAGATGAAGCCTGTACGTTAAGAGTCTTTTTAGAGAAACTCAAGTATGTGCATTCAGCCTGCGATGGCTTTCTGGGAGTGATATATGACTGGTACCCCTATCATTGAACGCATTGATCCTGAACTGGAAGAGTTGATGGAACGTTTTTTTGTCAATTCGCGGGCCGATCTTGCGGAGATGGAATTGTCGCTTGAGTCCGGTGATTTCGAAACGCTGTCCCGTCTCGGGCATACGGCCAAGGGAACCGGGTACGGTTATGGCTTGTTGGGGATGGGCGAAATAGGCAAGGAACTTGAGCAGACAGCCAAGTCCGGGGATGTCACGGCAAGTCGCGTCTTGGTCGAGAGAATGAGCCACTATCTCGACAATGTGCGGGTGGAATACGGAGAATGACCCCCAAAACAAAGGGCAGGCCTTTTACATGCCTGCCCCGATGATCCAGGGTACCCGGTCAACCGTGGGCGGGTGGACTGGAACGCATGCTTTATTAGGCATCTGCCTTTTCAACATTCTGTATATGTTCGTTCCCAATCTCTTTCCAGCCTCACCTGTCTTCCAGGCTTACTTCTATTATAAGCACTTTTTGTGCCAGAGGGAAGAGATTCCGGTCAGCTTGTTTATGCTTTGATTTTAGCGTGTTAAGACTATTGCATTGCCGTTGAAAAAATGACGCAATACCTTTTGGGTTCAAAGGGGCGGGAAAATGTTTCCCGCCCCTTTGTTTTACAGAAGCTCCATTGCCTTATCCACGTCCCAGTCTTCATGGACTACCTTGTTGAGTGCCCCTACTATTTTTGCCGGGGCCGGGTGCTGGAATATGTTACGTCCTACTGACAGACCGGAGCCGCCTGCCTGAATGGAGTCATAGACCATTTGGACGAGGTCGCGCTCGCTTTCGAGCTTTGGGCCGCCGGCAATGACAACCGGAACACAGCAGCCATCGACTACGCGGGAGAATGATTCCGGGTCACCGGTGTAGTTTACCTTGACGATGTCGGCACCGAGTTCCACGCCGACGCGGGCACAGTGGGCTACTACATCCGGATCATATTCGTTCTCGATTTTCGGTCCACGTGCGTACATCATGGCGAGAACCGGCATGCCCCATTCATTTGCCTCGGAACAGAGAGCGCCCAGATCGGCGAGCATTTGGGGCTCTGTCTCATCACCCAGATTGATGTGAACCGAGACGGCGTCAGCACCGATTTTGAGAGCGTCACTGACTGTCCCGACCAGTGATTTGGCATTGGGGTGGGGGGATAAGGAAGTGGAAGCAGACAGGTGGATAATGAGGCCGATATCCTTGCCGCCTGCGCGGTGGGAGCAGCGGGGTATGCCTTTGTGCATGAGCATGGCATTGGCTCCGCCTTCCGCGACCTGATTGACGGTTTCGCGCAGGTCAATCAGACCGTAGATGGGACCGACCGTGACGCCGTGATCAAGCGGTACCACGATAGTGCGTCCGTTGTTTCTGTTCATGATTCTTTCCATTCGGATGGCTTTACCCAGATGCATGACTCTCTCCTTTTTTGACCGGCGGTGCGGCCCAAAAAAAGAGGCCGCGGATTCTTACCCGCGGCCTCTTGGTTGCAAACTGTATTTTCCAATAACTAGTGCACACCGATTCCGCAGGCGTTCCTGTAAAAGCTAAAAAAGAAAAAGAAACGGGCGGAAATGTTGTGCATCATGTGTATTTGATTATCGGAATCAGGATTCAGCTGTCAATGAAAGTTTTCGTTATGGCTAGTCAGCCAGCGCAACGCACTTGAGTTCAACAAGTCCGCCGAGCGGAAGGGCAGCCACTTCGATGGCGGCACGGGCAGGTTTGTGATTGGAGAAAAACTCGGAGTAAATGGCGTTGAGGTCAGCGAATTTGCCCATGTCTGTAACAAAGACGTCAACGGCGAGCACCTTTTCAAGGGAGGAGCCTGCTTCTTCGAGAATGGCTTTCAGATTGTTCAGTGCCTGTCGGGCCTGCGCTTCAAAACCATCAGCGAGTTTGCCTTCACTCGGAATGATGCCGAGCTGGCCGGAGACATAAAGAGTGCCGTTTGCCTTGGCAGCCTGAGAGTAAGGGCCGACGGCGGCAGGGGCTTTGTCAGTGTGGACGAGGGTGATGTCAGACATGATTGCTCCTTTACTGTGCGGGCTGTTTTGCAACCCATAGGTATTTGTTTTTGAAGGAATCCGGCAGCCTGCGCACAATTTGAACGATAATAGCCAGGGCGGCGACGGCAAAGATGAGGCGTCCCCAGAATATGCCGGAAAAATGACCACCGATAAGCGCCAATAAGAGAGTATCCTCGATGAGCGAGTGACACAAGCCCATGAGAGTCAGCGAATAGAAGATATCCTCCTTGCTGACGTTTCCGCTCCGGGCTTCGTTGATGATAAGGCCGCCTCCGTAAGACAGTCCCATGGTCAGTCCTATGACCGTGATCGCGGACGCCTTGGGGCCGATGCCTATGAGTTTGAGAATGGGGCGCAGTACTGCGTTCATCAGATCAATGACGCGGATGGCCTGAAGGATGCGCATCATGATTATCAGGGCGAGGATGATGGCGAAAATGGAGAGCAGGTTCATGGCCTGATCAAGAGCCCATGTTGTCAGGGGTTTGTTTGCGGCCTGTGGATCTACTTTGAAAAGGACCATGGCCGGGGCTTGAAGTGTGTCCGTGGCTGAATAAATGATGTTGAGCAACCAGCCGAGGGTGAACGCACCAGCAAGGCGCGAGAAGCTTTGAAACATGAACCGCGCACCGGCTTTTCTGGCAATGGAATTTTCCAGCGGCAGTCCGTGGGCGACGAGCATGAGACAGGCCAGAATAGTGGCCTGAGCCTGGGTGAGCGGGAAATCTCCTGCTATGGATGCGAAGACGATTAGCCCTGCGTAGATGTTGTTGACGATAGCCGTAGCCCATACCAACCCCATTTCGGCGGGTAAGCCGACCAGTCCCATGAGCGGTTTGAGTGGCCATGCCAAATAGCTGATAAGGCCGAACTCTTGAAGCAGTTTAACGATAATGATGACCGGGATCATTACCTTGAACATTTCTATGCTGGCTGTGACGGAATCGCGCAGGATGTCTTTTGACAGGCTGATAATTCTTTTCATTTATAATCCCTTTGGCAGTTGCCATGGGAAGATAGGGTATTTAAGTTCAAAAAGAAAGCGCGAGTACTGCTGGTTGTCACGAGAAATGTGATTATTGGGGTTTATCGCATGCCGTAAAATCAGAGCAGTTGTTTTTTGATGAGCAACAGCCACTCTGTCCGCAGCCAGAGCAGCCGCAGGAAGGGGTTTTGGCTGTAAACTGTCTGTAGAGTTTTCGTCCGACAAAAAAGGCGGCAATTGCAACGATGAATCCTACGAGTATGGTGTCAATCATGGTTTTCCTCAAACTGGTTGGTAATTTCTTCTGTAAACGATAGATAGTGATGATGAGAATCAATGTCAAGAGGGTGAAAGGCTGTTAATTTGGCAGTATGGTTCGTTCGATAACATGGAAGAATACTTGGATTTCGGCTGGAATCGTTCACCTTGCTTGTAAATAATGCATATTTATGCTCATATGCGTCCGTCCGTATGTTTAAGGAGAATTGATGCGGTGAAAACAAGGGTTTTGTTGATAGCTGAGACAGGGCTTGCCCGGGCTGCGTACGTTGAAACGCTGCGTGATCTTGATGTCGAAGTCGATTGTATCGCTTCGCCAGACGAGATGACGGAGGCACTCATTGACGTGCCGTATAATGGCTTGCTTGTTGATGTCCCGACCATGATTCGTTGCGAGAGTACGGATAAGAACCGTATAACTCGCATAATGGATCGTTTTCCGGTTCTTCGCCTTATGTACAATCCCCAGTTTGGCGGTATTCGCGGCCTGACTCAAGGTGGCACGATGCGCGACAATCAGGATCTTGGCGAATTCGTTATGACCCAATGCGTACAGTTTCTTCCGCGCTCAATTCGTGTGGCGCGGAGGCATGATGTCGTGTTCAATGTTCGCCTGATGAGTGATTTCAAGCGGGTTGCGACTGCAGGGGAGCGCACTGTTACCGTTAACGTTTCCGAACACGGATGTTTTGTTTATTCCGTGGCCGACTGGAAAGTGGACAGTCTGGCTTGGTTGGTGGTGAATGAACTTGAGGACAAGACGCCCATAGAATTAAAGGTTCGCTGGCAGCGCGGGTGGGGAGAGTCCATGCGTATGCCGGGGATCGGTGCGAGCTTCGAGTCCATGACCACACTTCAATATGTACAATTGCATTCCTTTCTATAAGCATACATTTTAAGGTAGAGACTTACATGAGTGATGATTCCAAGGAATTCATGCGGTGGGTAGACGCACTTGCCAAAGGCATTCTGGCCGGAGCGGCAGTGGGCTATCTGCTCAGTTTGACAGATTTGATGCCGCCTGCAAAAGCGGTTGTTCTCGGCGGTCTTGCCGGTAGCCTCGCGTCCATTACATTTAAAAATCGCCAAGATGATAAAAAAGAAAAGGGCAACAAAAAAGGGCAGGATAAATAGCCTGCCCCTTTTCTGGTTTATTCCTACAGAGGTTTAATGAGAAACGTGTTGAGACAGAGTTGCTCAACCGACACCTCTGGAAGCTCCGGTTCCACTTCACGAAGTCTTTTCAGTTTGTCCACTACTTCCTCTTTGCGTAATCGTGGGAACTTATTCAAGGCATAACGAACCTTGCGTCCATTTCGACCGGGTTGACGTGCGCGAAGCAGTTTGCTGACATATTTACGCCAGCATTTGGCTTGACCAATCAATCCTAATGGCTTGGGAAGCCCGGTCGGCTTGTCGGTTCCTGCTAAATTGGCTGCAAGTTGAGCTATCTTTCGAGCTGCATTGGAATTGATATTGTTAAGATAGGGTGCAAGCTCGTTCATGTAGTTCTGCTGAATATCTGTTGGCAGATTTTTGTGCTCAATATTTTGTAGCGCTTCGGTAATGCTCGTTGATTTGTGTCCAATTTGTGTCATCAAAAGCGCAGAGCCTTCAATGGCTTTGTATGGCTCAAATTGAATGACATTCTTTCCCATGAGCATGGCTTCCATTCCCGTGGTGCAATCATGATGAATCACAGCACCAGCGTTGGCAATCCATTCTCGTGCGGAATATTCCTTTGTGACAAAGATATTCTCGTGTTTCTTGACCTTCTCTGAATAGAAAGTGGAGTTTTCTCCAGGGTGTGGACGGATTATAATGTGCCGTTTAGGGTATTTTCGAGATAAAATCTGAGCCAATTCGATAAGTGCCAAAGCTGTTTTTTCTTGATGGTCGCATCTTTGGCGCAGTGATTTTTGATATTCCGGGGTGCCATAAATCTTCCACTCATCCATCCTGCTGAGCATTTTTACATAGTAATCGAACCCCATTTCGTGGTTGAACATGGAGAAACTCGTGTTGATGAGGATGTAATCATCACCATGTTGCCGTGAAATGGATTCGTTGTGGTAAAAAGGCTGAAATTTTGGCTGTAAGAGATCGAAAGAAGGGTAGCCTGTCGTGACAAGGGCGTCTTTTCGTGATGATGGAATGAGGGATGCCAATATCTCTTTTTGTCTGTTTCCCCATAAACATATTTTGGTTGTGTGGTTGATTACTTTGGCAAAGTTTTTTTGCATGTCGGTCGGGTCGTCAGCAAATCCCTGACCTTCGCAATTCAGGTTGATCACGATACCGTCATTTCTCAAAACATGGGAATTCGTGGCTTCCTGCTGGTCGCTGTCAAAGTATATGAGCGGCGAATCCTCGTTATTGATGTATTCATTAACCATGCGGTCTCCCAACAGTGTTGGGAGACCGTTTGCGGCTAAATGTAGCGTTTGGTAGAGGATTCCATCGAGTTCCCGAACAAGAATCTCGAGTTGGATGGCACATAACATGTGTTTTCCCGACTAGAGGTTTTCCACGCGATGTTTCAATTTCCATTCCCCGTTTACCTTTTCCCACAGATGCGGGGAACGGTGCTTATCACACAGGTCATGGAAATGTTCAGGGGTGATGCCTACATAGTCCATAATCTCGTTGAAGTATTTGTCAGGAAATTCTCCATCGTACTTGTGGACGAGGGCAACGCCTTCTTCTCTTGTCAGGTGCTTGTTGCGAATTTCCTGTGATGCATCATACGTTGTACGGCCTATGCCGAACTTGATGTATGTGGTGTAGTAATGCAGGTCATCAATCTTGTCATCGATGCTATTGTATTTGCTGTAGGTACCCTGAGTGCGGAAAGGTCGTGCCTTGAATCCGGTATTTTCGACAGCATAATAGTACGCTTCCTGTGGAGTCCACGGGACATAGTATCCCAGATAATGAACTTCAATATTGGATTTTTCGAGAGCCTCGACATCCGGGGGAAAGTAGGAAGACAGCTCGTTCAGTCGGATATCGTGTACCTCCATGAGTTCCTTGATGGACACGCCGCCAAGGTAGAGGTCCTCGATGTTTTTCATGCTGTAGTATGATTTATCGCGCAGGGAAGAACTGGTTTCTGCGATGGGATTACCGTATTCCGCTTCTGCCTCTCCGTAGAAAACGAGAGGAATATTGTATTCAAGAGCAACCTTGGGCGCGAGATTTTTCTGTCCAAGAATGAAGGTCTGGAAGGGGTGCAGCAAATTCTCAATAGCCAGCTTGGTCAGGAGTTTGTGTGCCCTGCCATTCTGGTTGAATGTAATGTTGTCAAAACCGCCAACTTCGATCCAGTTTCGAAAATTCTTGTATCCATAATCGGTGTACATGATTGGCGGCCATGTAACAGTCAGCGGGTTCATGCCGTACTTGTATTTCAGGACATGCGCCGCAAGAGCACTGTCTTTTCCTCCACTGCCGGGGACGAGACAGTCATATCCGCCATCATTTCTGCGATGTTTATCACAGAGTTGCAGCAACTGCTCTTCGCGAGCTTTCCAGTCGATATCAATTTTCTTCTGTTCGTTGTAGCGGCAGGCATCACAGACACCTTCTTCGTCAATGTGCAGCGTCGGAGTCAGTCTGTCCTTCGTATGCTTGAATTCAGGATACGAAGAGGGACGCTGATTTGACATAACGCATTTCTTGCAAAAACGAACTTCTTCAGGAAGCCCGAAAAGTGTTTTACCTTCAGACATTTACTGCTCCTCCGAGGAGTGAATCTTTTGTGCGAAATTGGTGTACACCTGCAATCCCAGTTTTCCGCTTCGTTCTGGATGGAATTGGAATGCAGTAATGTTCTTATGCTGGCTTCCGGAGCAGAACTCTATTTCTCCATAGCGGGTTACGCTCAAGATGTTATCTGCGTTTTCCGGGACAACGTAGCAGGAATGGACAAAGTGCATATCGGTTCCGATTGGCACTTTGTGTAGGAGGGATGATTCCCAACGGTCAGAATTCGTTTCAGGAGGAAGGGTTATGCTGTTCCAACCTACCTGTGGAACTTTCAGAGTTCTGTCACCTTCTTGCTGGACGGAAAAGTATTTAACTGTGCCGGGAATTAAGTCAAGTCCCTCGTGATGTCCGAATTCTTCACTTTCGGTAAAAAGTAGCTGCAGACCGAGGCAGATGCCGAGAAGAGGGGTTCCTTTCGAGAACACATCTTTTATCGGGCTGACGAGATCCAATTGGTGCAACGCCTTCATGGCATCACCAAATGCTCCGACGCCAGGAAGAATGACAGATTTTGCGGAGAGTATTTGGTCAATGTCATGCGTTATGCAGACAGTCAGGCCAACATGCTCACAGGCATGTTTGATGCTGAAAAGATTGCCTAATCCATAATCGATGATGGCGACATCTGTGCTATTCATGGTGCCCCTTCATGCTGCAAGGAAGTCCCTGTTCCATCAGGGAATTCTGGATGTCCCGGATGGTGCATGGCGAGACATGAGTGAAATTGCGGCCAGTTTTCAGGAATTCAATGTTCCCTTCCTGAGCGTAGTCGTGAGATTTTGATTTGTCCATCAACGTACCAAGCGTCTTGTAATGGAGGGCTGAGGCCATGCTTATTGCATCAGCCTTGCCATTGGTGATGACGTCGACGGCATCGGTCGGAGAACCGCAGCCGCCACCTGCTATGACTGGGATGGAAACGCTGGTGGCAATGGCACGGGTGAGTTCAAGGTCGTACCCTTTGCCGGTACCTTCCTGATCAATGCTTGTAACCATCAGTTCTCCGGCACCAAGTTCTTCTGCTTGTCGAGCCCATTTCAGGACATCGACACCGGTTGTTTCCCTGCCGTATTCCACAAGTGCTTCCCATGTCCCGTCGCCGGTTCTTATCGCCTCAATTGAAACAACAATTGTCGAAGAACCGAAAGTCGTGGAAGCTTCGCGGATAAGTTCCGGGCGTTTTATGGCTTCGGTATTAATGGCAACTTTATCTGCACCGGCGCGAAGAACTTCTCGTATATCATCTACGGAACGAAGGCCTCCCCCGACACAGAGCGGAATGAATATTTGTGAAGATGTCTTACTTATTATTTCGTGCAGGCTGTTGCGGTCATACAGGCTGGCTACCGCATCTTGGAAGAAAAGTTCATCAGCACCATTTTCATAGTAATGTTGAGCAAAGTCTTGCGGTTTTCCTAAAACACGTAAGCCTTCAAAATGAATGCCTTTGACGAGATTGGGACCTTTGATGTCCAATCGGGGGATGATTCTGAAATTCATGGTTGAGTCGCTTACCAAGCGGTCCATCCGCCGTCAACCAGCAGATTCTGTCCTGTGACGTAGGCAGAAAGGTCACTTGCCAGATAGAGCAGGGCGCCTTTCATGTCTTCTTCATTTCCCATGCGTTTGAGCGGGGTGCGGGCTTCATATCGTTTAACGAATTTTTCATCCTGCCCGCGTGCAATTCCGCCGGGGCTGATACAGTTGACGCGGATGTCCGGGGCCAGAACCGTGGACAGCCATCTGGTCAGTTGCGTCAGGCCTCCCTTGCTCGCGGCGTAGGCGGCAGGGTTGCCCATGGCGGTGTCTTCATAAAGAGACATGTCCGGGCCGACGACGCCGTAAGTGGAACCAATGTTGATGATGGAGCCGTGGCCGGATTCTCGCAGGAACGGGGTTGCCGCCTGAATGAGGGCAAAGGGAGCCGTCAAGTTCGTCTCAAGGGCGGCGCGCCAAGTTTCGATGCTTTGCTGCTCGAATGAGGTGACCCATCCTGAAAGGTTGGATGTTCCGACAAAGGCTGCACAGTTGACCAGAATATCCAGTCCGCCGAGCGTTTTGACTGCGCGTTCCGGAGAGGCGACAACCGCTGCTTCATCGCTGAGATCAATGGCCAAAGGCATGGTCTTGACGTTGGAGCGTTTTTCTATTGCCTGCGCTACTTCATGTGTGCGTTCTTCGGAAATATCCAGAACGGCGATGTTCGCACCGGCCTCTGCCAGTGCTTCACAGAAAGCGGTTCCGATATATCCGGCTCCGCCTGTGACGAGCGCGGTGCGCCCGGAAAGATTCATCAGTTCCTTGATGCTTTTCATTTGTTTCGCTCCAGAAGGAATTCGGCAAAGGCGAAGTCCAGTTCGGTATCAATGTCCACGGCGCGTTCGGGTGGAATCTCGACACTTTTAACCCGGCCTTGAAATGTGCCGGAGTGTTCCATGATAAATTGAGGGCTGGTGACGTAGGCCACTGTGGTCATGTCAAAAATTTTCGGTGCATCCTGCCGGCGGGTGATGTCTCCTGCTGTCGGCATGGCAATGGATGCATAGCCGTTTTCATCAAGCGTCACCATGTTGAAGGATGGATGCCGCTCTGCCGTGCGGGTCGTGATGACCATGTCGCAGTCGCCTTCGAGATAAAGCTCTATGCATCGCCTGACATCTTCGCCGGACCTGAGTGGGGCGGTGCACGGCAACGAAACGAATACCTCGAAATCGTCGACTTCCCGGATTGCATGACGCCATGCATCCCATTCCGGGGATGTATCCTGAGCTAGTTCGGCAGGTCGCATGAAAGGTACTTCGGCGCCGTATTCGGTTGCCGTATCGGCAATCGCCTGATCATCTGTGGAAACAATGATGCGGTCTATCAATCCGCTGTCATTGGCTGCATTGATCGAATGTGCGATCAGGGGGATGCCGCCCAGCGGCTTGATGTTTTTACCGGGTAAGCCTTTTGAGCCGCCTCGAGCGAAGATGAATCCGAATATTCTCACGATGCTTTTATCCATTTTTTTTCAGTTGCACTTTTTTCGGCAGCTTCAATCAGTTTCAGGACTGCGAGACCTTCTTCAAATGTGCACTGATTTGAGACATTGTCTGAAGTCATTGCCTGTATCTGCGCTTCGTATGTTACGTCCCGTTCCGGTCGATACGTTTCCCGGTCCGCATTGATTTCAAGATGGCCTGAAATGAAGTCCGCATGGATACTGAGTTCTTCGGCGTTGATTTCAAATCCCCTGCGTGGAACTCGGTTGAGGTAATCCATGTGAATGCTGACAGCGTGGCATCGGTCACATTCGAGGAGCATGCTGAATACATCGTCCGAATCAATCTGCAGGGAGCTGAAGTGGCCTCCGAGTGCCGTGACGCGTTGCCAGGGACCCATGAGCCAGAGAGCGAGATCCAGTTCGTGTGACAGGTCTCGCAATACGCCGCCGCCTTGCGACTTGTGGGCCGAATAGCAGGTTGTGTAATCCGTTCCGGGACGCCAGTCCGGGAGATATTGTCCGACATGGAAGCGAGCGGAGTGGATTGTTTTTCCCTGAAGAAGGTCGGCGGTTCGCTGCACCATGGGGTGAAATCGTAAATTATAGGCCGTGAATACGTTATCCGTTGTACGCGAGAGCGTCGGCGGCACGGAGTTGAAAATCGGTTTTTCAATGAGTATGCGTTTCGAAAACCCTGTGGCGGCCACTTCATTCATGGTGTCAAAGTGGTCGATGGTCCGATTGGAAATGATGATAAGTTCCGGTTGAAATTCGGTGATTCCCTTGGCGACATCAATATATGTCGTGAAAGAGCACTTCGGATTGCGGGTGACGCATGCCACTTCATGCCCGTGAGAATCGAGAATGCGGGCATGGCGTTCTCCGATCGAGCCATAACCGATGATCAGCACTTTCATCTAGTGACCTTCACCCTTGATGCGGAAATGCATGTCGTAATCACAGTTTGCCTGATCGAAATCCTGTTTCCTGCCGATATCCATCCAGTATTCGTGAATGGGGAAGGCGGATGTCATTTCACCTTCATTCATGAGTTGGCTGAAAAGAGTGGGCATGTCCAGATACTGATTCTTGGGGATGGCGGTGACAACATCCGGGTTGAGGACGTAGATGCCTGCATTGACAAAAAATTGATGGATTGGTTTTTCTTGGATGGCCGTTATGCGGCGGTTGTCCACCTCGACAACTCCGTAGGGAACCTGAATGTCGAAGCTCCTGACAGCCATGGTGGCACGGGCTTCCTGCTCTGTGTGAAAGTTGAGCATGCCGGGGAAATCAACACGGGTGAGCAGGTCGCCGTTCATTACGAAGATCGGTTCTTCCGGGATTTCGGGCATTAGGCCGACGGCTCCTGCCGTGCCGAGTTGTTCCTTCTCGCGCAGGTAACGGATTTCAACGCCGTGCTGAGAACCGTCTTTGAAGTATTCTTCTACCATTTCAGCTCTGTAGTTGACTGAAATGTAGAATTTTTCAAAGCCATGTTCCATGAATTGTTCGAGGATCGTTTCCAACAGGGGTTTGCCGCCAACGGACAGTAGCGGCTTCGGGCAGTCTTCGGTGAGCGGCCTGAGACGTTGTCCGAGTCCTCCGGCCATGAGCACTACCCAGTTGTCGCGTTTTTGCGGGGCAATCATGTCCAAAAGGTTTTTCAGACCGACGAGGTGCCCTTCGCTGTCAAGAAGAGGAACCTGTCTGAATTCTTTTTCGCGCATTGTTTCGAGAAGAGTGGCCGGGTCCTCGGTGCTTCTTGCGGTAAAGAAATTTGTTTCCATGATGTCCTGAGCCGGGGACTCAAGCGTTTTTCCGGCAAGAAGCCCTCTGCGGATATCTCCATCCGTGATAACGCCTAGAAGCTTCATGTCTGCATTGGCGACAAGAGCGATCTGCGCCATGGATTCGGTAAGGGATTCAACTGCATCCCGAACAGTGGAAGAGAGGGGAATGACAGCTTTTTTCCAGTTTTTCATTGTGATGTATTCCTTGTCGTCATTTGTGTTGGCGACGAATGATATCAAAATTGGTTGTACCGTCTTACTGCTTTTGTTGCCGTATGGACTGACGCTGTGTCTTTCATACGGATTCCATGCGTGTTTGACAATGTGTGCCGGGGAATGTCGCGGACAATTATGATTTGTCTTTTCTGGGTTTGCGTGGTCCGCTTGGCAGGTTGACAGCCCTGTCCTGAATGTCCTTGGCGTTTGCCAGTTCTCCGCAGGCGGCGTTTTCGAACATGGATAAATCCGGCATCAAGGTCCACAAGGGACGCGTCATCACACCTGAATTGTTTGAATATTCAAGGAAAGAATCCCGCTCTTCGCGATTCTTGAGCAGTATGGTGTTTAGCCAGTAGTTGGATCTGCAGCCTTTGGGTTCGTCAATATAGTCGATACCATCCTTGGGGGCAAAAAAGTCGCGGTAAGCGTGAGCGATGTCTCTTTTGTCCTGAAGGATTGACTCAAGTCGTTCCATCTGGGCGCAACCGAGGGCCGCGTTGATGTTCGGCATGCGATAGTTCCAGGCTGTTTCAGTGTGCCGGAACTCCCATCGGTGAGGTGCTTTTGCCGTGGTGGTCAGATGCTTGGCGCGTGCTCCGAGCGTTTCATCGTTGGTCAGAATCATGCCGCCGCCACCAGTGGTGATGGTCTTGTTGCCGTTATAGCTGAGTACGCCGACACGTCCGAAGGTGCCGAGATGCTGGCCGTTGAGTGTGCTGCCAAGGGCTTCGGCTGCGTCTTCGACAACCGGGATGTCAAATTCGGCACAGATGTCACAGATCTCGTGGATTCGGCAAGCGTGCCCAAGAATGTGGACAGGGACACATGCTGCGATTTTTCTGTCGGAGTTTACGAGGAAGTCTCTGAGCGCATCCGGGCTCATTCCCAATGTGTCCGGGTCTGAGTCCAGAAATACAGGCGAGGCACCGATGTGGGTGATGGCGTTTGCCGTTGCAACAAAGGTCAACGCCTGTGTCAGCACGAGATCGCCGGGTTTGACGTCGACCAATCGAAGAGCCATCTCCAGACCGCATGTCCCGTTGGCAACGGCTACGGCCCGTTTGGAGTCGGTGTAGTCGCGTGTCATTTCTTCGAAACGATCAACGTATTCTCCGACACTGGAAACAAAGGTCGTGTCAATGCAATTGCAGAGGTATTCCTTTTCCTTGCCGTTGAAAACAGGTGCGTGCAGAGGAATCGAGGCTTCCGGTTCTTCGTATAACTCCCGGATGAATGTGGTGATGTCGAGCACGTGTGCGACCTAAATGTTATAGATGCCGGATTTGTAGCGGCGTAGATTTTCGGGGTCGGTGAACCATTCTGCTGTCAGCTTGAGGCCTTTTTTGAAACCGTCAAGCCCGCCGTAGGCCGGCTCCCAGCCACATAATTCTTTTGCCTTGGCGTTTCCTGCGAACAGACGGTTGACTTCGCTTTTTTCCGGACGGAGTCGTTGTTCGTCACAGATGATTTCAATGTCGGCGTTCATGACTTCGGCAATGGCCTGCGCCGTGTCGCCGATGGAAACTTCAAATCCGCTGCCCACGTTGACGACTTCACCCACGCAGGCGTCGGAAGCGGCTACGGCTTCAAATCCGCGTACTATGTCCATGAAGTAGTTGAAGTCTCGAGTCGGGGTGAGTGCGCCGAGCTTTATTTCGCGGGAACCATTGGCAATCTGGGTAATGATGGTTGGGATGACCGCACGGGCGCTTTGTCTTGGGCCATAAGTGTTGAACGGCCTGATGGTTGAAACCGGGGTTTCGAATGCGTTGTAGAAACTCATGGCGATCTGGTCCGCACCGATTTTTGTCGCCGAGTAGGGGGATTGCCCTTGCAGCGGGTGATCTTCCGTGATGGGAACGAACTGTGCGGTACCGTACACTTCACTGGTTGACGTCTGGACCACGCGTTCCACACCGAGTTCCCGTGCAGCCTGCACGATGTTCAGCGTTCCTTTTACGTTGGTGTCCACATATGTGTCCGGCGAATGGTAGGAATAGGGAATTGCAATGAGTGCTGCGAGGTGAAGAACCACATCGCAGCCTTTCATGGCTTCCTTTACACCGTGGGGATCACGGACATCACCCGAGAAAATTTCGATGTTTTCGGTTATTTCTTTTGGAGATTCATCAAGCCAACCCCAGGAATTAAAGGAGTTGTACAGGACGAAAGCCCGAACCGAGTGGCCTTGACGTACAAGGTGTTCGACAAGGTGAGAGCCAATGAATCCGTCAGCCCCGGTAACCAGTATCTTTTTCCCGGAAAAGTTCATGAATATGTCGCCTATTGGTAGAATTGATAAATTAATGTTGAAATATTGTATATCTCGACTCCCCCCATGGCAAGTCGTGGGGGGGGGGATTGCGTTTTGACTCGTCGTTTGGCTGATAGCCGGAGACGGAATCAGGACTTTTTAAATTTCAGCAGATTGAGTGCGCTTTCAATACAGTCTTCAGGATAGAATTCCTCAAGACATTCGCGGGTGTCACACTGGTTTTTGTTGCATGATCTGCAATCAATGTCTTTGCAGAGGCTGATGTGTTCATCTGATGGATATCGCCATCCGAAGCCTGTTGCGCCATGGATAACTAGTGATGGGGTGTCTACGGCTACGGCAAAATGCCGTGGTGCGGAACAGTTGCCGATGTGCAGGGCTGCTCTGGCCTGAACCGCTGCCATTTCCCGTAGGGTGAGCATATGGTCGGAGACGATGCTTCCTTCGCCAGCCTGTGCTGCGACGTCTTCTGCAACGTTTTTTTCTCCCGGGCCGTACAACATGAAGAATTTCAGATCCGGGTGTTGCTCGCGGATGAGTCGGATCAGGCCTGCAAAGTGTCGTGCCGGCCAGAGGCGGGTGATACGCCGGTGGCTCGGGTCGATGGTGACAAAGCGTTCGCTCTGCATACCGTGCTGCTCAATGAATTTGTCTGCCCAGGCCTTTTCTGCTTCGCTCAACCATATCTTAGGACGCTCTCCATTCCACTCGATGCCGAGTGGCCTGATGACACTTGCCTTGCACATAGCGGCATAGCCATAGATGGTTTTGCCCCAATGGGTGTAAAAGGGCTTATTGTACCATGGCGGCGGCATGGTCAGTTTGACCTTGGCTCGGGAAAAGAGAATGACCCAGCGGCAACGTGGCAATTGTTGAAAATCAACGATCAAATCATAGCCGGAACGCCCTACCTTTGAATAGAAAGCCAGTGCTTTGAATGGATTTTTCAGAGCTTTTTTGTCTATTTCCCAAACATGGTCGACATGCGGGTTGTTCTCCAGCACCGGAGCGCACTTTTTTTCTGTCAGCAGATGAAGCTCTGCTTCGGGGTAGCGTTCCTTGAGAAGTTGGAGAGAAGGTGTCGCCAAAAGGACATCGCCGATCTGGCGAAGCTGGCACGCAAGGATGCGTTTGGGTTTAAAATCAGTAAGGTCTTTCATCTTTACCTTATATAATGTTGTAATCTGAAGGTGTGTGCCCGCTTGTATTCGACAGGTCGCGGAGTTGTCAATCACGTCATGGGCAAAATCAGGAAGACAGCAAAGGCTTGAAGTGATATTTGTTTCTCTCTCCTGTTCGTGTTGCCGATTGCATTTATGAGGGATAACATATACACCTAATTCCCTTTGTTGGATGGAATAATTACCAGCACGTATGAGGGCTGTCCTTGGTGTGCGATAATAGAATGATTTTATTAGAGAGCTTGCATGGATATCGAGACAAAAATCAAGTCCATTTCTGAACTGGTTGACATTGTTGCCGAACTGAAGGCTGCGGGACGGCGTGTCGTTCATTGTCATGGTGTGTTTGACCTGTTGCACATCGGTCATATTCGCTATTTTCGACAGGCAGCCCAATGGGGGGACGTGCTCGTTGTGACCGTGTCTCCTGACCGATTCGTGGACAAGGGGCCGCATCGTCCTGCATTTTCTGAAATTTTGCGTGCCGAGGCCGTTGCCTCTCAGGACGTGGTCGACTTTGTTGCTGTCAATGAGTGGGCTACTGCAGAGGAACTCTTGAGGGCGGTTCAGCCCGATGTTTACGTGAAAGGTTCTGATTTCAAGGATATCGATTCCGACCCGACTGGCAAATTGAGGCTTGAGGCTGACGTTTGTGAAGAGATTGGTGCGGAACTCAAATTGACCAAGGATATCGTCTTCAGTTCCACGAATCTCATTAACCGTTTCATGTCATCATTTTCGGACGATGTGCAGGAGTATTTGGAAATATTCCGGTCGCGATATTCCATCGGCGAGATCGAAGCAATTCTCGATAGGATGGCTGAACTCAGTGTGACGGTTGTTGGTGATACCATTCTTGACGACTACCAATATTGTTCCCCTCTAGGAGCCTCATCCAAGGAGCCGGTTATGGCGTTTCGCCATATGGATGGCGATCTGTTTGCTGGCGGAGTTCTGGCCATTGCCAACCATCTTTCGCAATTGGTCAAGGAAGTGCGGATGTTTACCGTGCTTGGGGAGAAAGAAAGCCACGAGGATTTCATTCGTGAAAATCTCAGTGACAATGTGATTCCGTATTTTGAGTACCAAAAAGATGCACCGACGCTTCGCAAGCGCCGATATATTGAAGGTTACAGCCTGACCAAGTTGTTTGAAATCTATTATATGGATGAATCAGGACTGGATCGAAAGCGTGACGAGCGTTTTCGAAAAGCACTCATGGAGCAGGCTGCTCAGGACGATCTTGTCATTGCAGCCGATTTCGGTCACGGGGCGATTTCCCCTCTGTGTCGTGAGGCTTTGACTGCTTCGCCATTTCTGGCTGTCAACACGCAGGCCAATGCCGGGAACCGCGGTTATCATACCATTTCCGGGTATGGCCGCTGCGATTTTGTCAGTCTTGCCGAACCTGAACTCCGGTTGGAGACCCGCGATAAGCATACCGGGGTAACGCCGTTGACCGATATTGTTCGGGAACGTTTGGGAGCACAGTTGGTCGCGATAACGAAAGGCAAAAGCGGTTCATACATCCAGCATCGTGATGGTACCGGTGTTTTGGTTCCTGCGTTTGCGCACAGGGTTGTGGACAAGGTCGGGTCCGGCGACGCTTTCTTCTCCATCACTTCACTTGCGGCACGTCTTGGTGTTCAACCTGAATTGGTGGCTTTTCTTGGTAATGTGGTGGGTTCCATTGCGGTCAGTATTGTCGGCAACAAGAAGCCCGTTACACGGCAGGCCATCATGAAACATGTAACTTCATTACTTAAGTAGTACCGTGCCTGAAATATTCGATACATCGCGACTGCGCGTTCTGCCGTTGAATGAGCGTGAACACGATTTGGATAGGTCCGTGATCATGGATCTCGGCCCTGTTTCCGAGGTTCATTCGAACCTCGTTCAGGTTGCTGACCGCATTGTCAAAGCCCGGGAAGCCGGTTCTTCCGTCGTGCTCATGATGGGAGCTCATGTCATTCGTTCCGGGGTGCAGAAGTTCATTATTGATATGATGGAGCAAGGCTATATCTCCTGTCTGGCCGGAAATGGGGCATGTGCCATTCATGATTATGAACTCGCATTGATTGGTGAGACCACGGAGAGTGTTGCCCGTTATATTCGTACAGGGCAGTTTGGTCTTTGGCGGGAAACCGGGCAGATAAACGATATTGTTGCGGCCGGGGTCAAAGAGGGATTGGGAGCCGGTGAGGCTGTAGGCAAAGCCATTCATGAGGGTGACTTTTCGTATGCGGATACGAGTTTGTTCGCGGCGGCTTATCGTCTTGGTATTCCGTTTACCGTCCATGTTGGTATCGGTTCCGACATTATTCATGAGCATCCGAATTGTGATGGGGCGGCATGGGGACAGGCGTCATATACGGACTTTCTTTATTATACCTCTGTGCTGGAGAAACTTGAGAACGGTGTGGTCATGAATTTCGGCAGTGCGATCATGGCTCCGGAGGTGTATCTGAAAGCCTTGTCCATGGTTCGCAATGTCGCAGAGCAGGAGGGACGTGAGATTCGACATTTCTCTACGCTTGTCTGTGATCTCCGCGATTTGCCGGAAGATGTTTCTTCCGAAGCTCCTCGGGGAAGTGCGGATTACTATTTCCGTCCCTGGAAAACCATGCTTGTTCGCACCGTTGACGATGGTGGTGAAAGTTTTTATGTACGAGCACCACATGCGGAAACCCTTCCGCAGCTTTGGACTGCTTTGAATAATTCCTAGTGAGTATTGAATGAATTGGAATTCCACATTTGAAAGTGTCTCGCATGCGCTTGGGCAGGTTGTGGCAAGTGACAGCAAGGGAAACAGCCTTGATATTGACGACGCTTTTGCCCTCCTGGTGGACTGGATTTCCGCCTGTCGTGAAAATCGGCGGCGTGTCTATTTTGTCGGCAACGGTGCCAGTGCGTCCATGGCCAGTCATTTTTCTACGGATCTCGCCAAGATGGGCAATGTGCCGACCGAGGTGTTTACTGACTGTGCCTTACTGACGGCAACCGGGAACGATATGGGGTATGACCAGTCTTTTGCCTATCCACTTGGTCAGCGGATGGTGGAAGGAGAGGTGTTGGTCGCCATCAGCAGTTCCGGTAATTCTCCGAATGCCGTGGAAGCGATCAAATTGGCAAGGAAACTGTTCGGTCGTTCCGTTACCTTTACTGCCATGTCGTCGGATAACGCCATGCGCTCTCTGGGTGACCTGAATTTTTATATTCCGGCAGAAACATATGGTGGGGCCGAGTCCGGCCATGCCGTGCTTTTGCATCATCTCATAGATCTTTTCGGGCAGGGGACTCCCTAGAACAGCAAGTGGGGAGAGAGTGTGAGATTCCTCGCACCTATTGATTTTTCCCGGAATGCTCTTTATGCCTAACTTGCTCACGAAATACGTTGTGAGATGTTTGTTTTCGATAAATTTTGAAGTCGTCAAATGTGTTTTTAAGGCCCCATCTGGAGCCGCTATTTATCAATAGATGAAAATAACGCCTTGTATGGAGGTAGATACTGTGAGTGATGTGAAAACGGTTTTCGTCACCGGTGCCGGTGGATATGTCGGTTCCTTGTTGGTTCCCGCGCTTCTGAAAGAGGGCTACAAAGTTCGCGCCCATGATATTTACTGGTATGGCAAAGACGTCTTTGATGGCATTGAGGACAAGTCCAATCTGACTGTCGTAGAAGGCGATTTGCGTGATGCTGATTTGCTGAAGGAATCCATCCCCGGCAGTGACGCCGTGATTCATCTGGCTTGTATCTCCAACGATCCCAGCTATGAACTGGACCCTGATCTTGCCAAGAGCATTAACTATGATGCCTTCTTGCCGCTTGTTGATGTTGCAAAGGATGCAGGAGTCAAGCGTTTCATTTATGCCTCCAGTTCTTCTGTTTACGGGATCAAGGACGAACCGGAAGTCACTGAAGATCTGCCGCTTGAGCCGCTGACCGACTACTCCAAGTATAAGGCCATGTGCGAAGAATACCTTAACGCTGCTGCTTCTGATGAATTCATCGCCACAACCATCCGTCCTTCCACCGTTTGCGGTTACTCACCGCGTCTGCGTCTGGACCTGACCGTGAACATTTTGACCAACCACGCCATCAATAACGGCAAGATTACCGTGTTTGGCGGGCAGCAGAAGCGGCCGAACCTTCACATCAAGGATATGGTCGATGTCTACCTGTTCATGCTCAAGCAGGATGCGGACAAGATTCAGAAGAAGATTTACAACGTCGGCTACGAGAATTTCAAGGTCATGGAAATCGCCGAAAAGGTGAAGGCCACTCTTGGTTCGGACGTGGATATCGTTGTCACTCCTACCGATGACAACCGTTCTTATCACGTGAATTCCGACAAGATCAAAAATGAGCTTGGTTTTGTTCCCAAGCATACGATCGAAGATGCCATTCTTGAGCTTAAGGATGCTTTTGACAAGGGGCTCATCCCCGACTCCATGAGTGATGTGAAGTATTTCAATATCAAGCTCATGCAGGAAATGAACGCCAAATAACGGAATTCCACGTGAAAGATTACGTACGGAAAATTCATGAAGCTTCCATGGCCGTCCCGCTTGACGGACGGTCCATGGAGCTGAGGCATAAGGTCGTGGATATGCTTGAGTGTGCCCAGCGCGGGCACATCGGTTCATCCATGTCGCTCATTGAGATCATGCGTGTTCTTTATGACGATATTCTGAAATTTGATGCCGACAAACCACAATGGGAAGGTCGGGACCGCTGCATTCTGTCCAAGGGGCATGGTTGTCTTGCCCAGTACATCATGTTGGCGGACAAGGGATTTATCCCTGACAATGCCCTGAGTGAGTTTTGCGCCAATGACGGTCTACTCGGCGGGCATCCCAGTGCCAACAAGATTCCCGGTATTGAGGTTTCCACTGGCGCTTTGGGGCATGGTTTGTCTGTTGGGCTCGGCATGGCGGTTGACGCTAAGATGCGTGGGCGTGACAATCGTGTTTTTGTCATCATGGGTGATGGCGAGTGCAATGAAGGTTCCGTCTGGGAAGCTGCCATGAGTGCTGGAAAGCGCGGACAGGATAATCTTGTCGCCATGGTGGACTACAACAAGTATCAGTCCTACGACGAAACCAGTGTTGTGCAGGAACTCGAACCGTTTGCTGATAAATGGGTTGCTTTCGGCTTCCATTGTGTCGAAGTCAACGGCCACGATGTTGAGGAATTGCGTACGGCTTTGAAAGCCGCTCCAGCTGTTCCCGGCAAACCGACGGCCATTATTTGCCACACCGTCAAGGGCAAGGGCATTGAGTTTGCCGAAAACGATCTTGCCTGGCATCACAAAAGCAAACTTCCGGCAGACGATATCGCTGCCATGCGAAAATGTCTGGAAGGATAATTCATGCGTAAGAAATGTCTTGAAATGGTGCATGAGCTGGCCCGGAAAAATGATGATGTCGTTTTTCTCGGGTCTGATCTGGGGCATAAGACTCTCGATGATTTTCGTGAGGAACTGCCTGCCCAGTTTTTTGTAGAAGGAATCAATGAGCAGAATATCATAGGCATGTCAGCGGGCATGGCTTTGGAAGGACGTATTCCGTATGTCAATACCATTGCCACGTTTATCGTTCGTCGTGCTCTCGAGCAGGTTGCCATGGATCTTTGTCTGCACGATTTGCCGGTCCGGCTGATCGGCAATGGTGGTGGACTGGTCTACGCACCGCTCGGTTCCACTCACCTTGCTGTGGAAGATATCGCGCTCATGCGGGCTTTGCCCAACATGACCATTGTCTGTCCGGCTGATGCCGAGGAGATGGAGCGGTTCATGAAGGTGTCTGTCGATTGGCCGCATCCGATTTATATTCGTCTTGCAAAGGGCTATGATCCGATCGTAACTGATCCTGACAAGCCTTTTGTCATCGGGCAGGGACAGATGTACCGCGAGGGCAGTGACGTCCTGCTCGTGACCACGGGTATCGGACTTCGCGTATGCCGTGAGACTGCCGATCTGCTTGAGAAAAAGGGCGTGTCCGCTTCCGTGCTTCATCTGCCGACGGTCAAGCCGCTGGATACGGAGACGTTGCTGTCTGCCATGGATAAGGTCGAAGCTGTAATCAGCGTTGAAGAGCATACCGTGATCGGCGGTCTTGGCAGCGCCGTTGCGGAAACCATGCTTGAGGCCGGGGTACAACGTAAATTCAAGCGTGTCGGGGTACCGGATGTTTTTCCCGATCATTACGGGACGCAGAATCTCATTATGGAACGTTACGGCATTTGGCCTGCGCCGCTTGTCGAAACCGCGATTGAATTGTTGAAAGGTTAATTGGCCGGAGTGCCAATCAATAAATACTTGGCGGTCAGTCAGACGGTTTACCCGTCGGCTGACCGCAGTTGTATATTAGAGCATGTGCATTGGAGCTGTCATGGGTAAATTGAGAGAATTTGTCACGCCGTTGCATACGAGTACGAGCAGAGAGTACGTGGCCCGTATGGTGGATGAGAAGGTTCACTGCATGCTCAAGGCAAAAGAGTATGAAGCTGACTATTGGGACGGTGACCGCCGGTACGGTTATGGCGGCTATCGATACATGCCTGGTCGCTGGAAGCCTGTTGCCGAAGCCATGATCGAGGAATATGGTCTCAAGAAGGGTGACAAGATTCTGGATGTCGGGTGCGGAAAGGCATATCTGCTCTATGAATTGCATCTGCTTGGCATGGAAGTACATGGATTTGATATTTCCGAGCATGGGCTTGCTGATGCCAAGGAAGAAATTCGTGATAATCTTTTCAACCACCGGGCTGAAAAACCGTATCCTTTTGCGGACAATGAATTCGACCTCGTGATTACTCTTAATACACTGCATAATCTTGAAATTTTTGATTTGAAGGTCGCGCTGGAAGAAATTGAGCGTGTGGGAAAGAATAAATACATCTGTGTCGAGAGCTATCGAAATGAGTTGGAGCAATTCAATTTGCAATGCTGGGCCTTGACCTGCGAGTCTTTTTATACAAAGCGTGCATGGGAATGGGTGTTTGATCATTTCGGATATACTGGCGATTTTGAGTTCATTTACTTCGAGTAGGAGAGTGACGTGGGCAATATTTATACCGCAATGAAGATATTTCACTTTAAGGATAAAGTGGATTCACTGCCGCAGAATTCAGACGAGATTCTTCCGCCGCTTCATATTCGTATCAAGCCGATTAATGGTTGCAACCACCGTTGCCGCTATTGTGCTTATCGTGAAGATTCCCTGCAACTCGGCAAGGATATGAAGATTTCCGATTCCATCCCGAAAGACAAGATGATGGAGATCACCGAGGATATTATCGACATGGGCGTAAAGGCTGTCACCTTCAGTGGCGGCGGGGAACCGTTGTTTTACCCTCATCTGGTGGATGTCCTGCGGCGATTGGTCGATTCTCCTGTTCGGTTTGCCACACTGACAAATGGCGGATTGCTCAAAGGAGAAGTCGCCGAGCTTTTTGCCAAGCACGGGTCCTGGGTGCGTGTCTCAATGGATGGTTGGGACAACGAAAGCTATACTCGTTATCGCGGTGTTGAGCATGGCGAATATGACGCCATCCTGAACAACATTTCCGAATTCAAGGCGTATGGCGGCGAGTGTCGTCTCGGTGTCAGCTACATTGTGGACAAGGAGAATGTCGGACACATCTATGAAGCTGCCAAACGTGTGCGGGAGATGGGCGGTGACAGCGTCAAGATTTCTCCGTGCATCGTGGAAAATGAAGGGGCGCTCAACAACGCCTACCACGAACCTTTCTTCGATCTCGCCCGAGAACAGGTGGATCGGGTTATGGATGAGCTCGCCGGCCCTGATTTCGAGGTATTCGACGCTTACCATCGTTTGGATGAGCGGTTTGAAAAGCCCTATGAATGGTGTCCGTATATTCAGGTGCTGCCTGTCATCGGTGCTGACCAGAATGTCTATTCCTGTCAGGACAAGGCGTATAACCTTGATGAGGGGTTGATCGGTTCTCTTGAAGGGACGACCTTCAAGGACTTCTGGATGAATGGTAAAGACAAATTCTTCGGCATAAATCCGTCCTGCCACTGCAATCATCATTGTGTTGCCAACTCTAAAAACAAGTTGCTGCTTGATTATCTGGATGCGGATGAAGAGCATCTGGGTTTTGTGTAGCCTTTAATCGCATGAAGTATACCCGAATCAACGACGAGGTTTTGTATACGGCAGAGCGCGTTACGCATCTTTCGGAAAACGATATGCGTGAGCTTGAGAGTCTGGCTGCGCTGAATTCCCGTAAGCGTGTGAGGCTCTGTACTCATGCAGCCCCGGATTCTCTGCTGCACGAAATGTTTATCGTGCACGGCAAGGATGCCTATGTGCGTCCGCATCTGCATAAGGGGCGCGACGAATCCTTCCATGTCCTGTCCGGGGTTGCTGATATTGTCATATTTGATGATGACGGAACTGTTTCCGAAAGTTATCGCGTAGGTGATTATGCCAGTGGCCATCCGTTTTACTGCCGCATGCCGCAAGGGACGGTACATATGGTGATAATCCGTTCGGACGCCTTGGTGTTCTGCGAAGCGACTACTGGGCCGTTTGATCCGGATGATGCCGAGTTTCCGGAATGGGCACCTGAAGATGGTGCGGGTGATGTCTGGAAGTATGTTGCTGAAGTTTCCCAAAAAATTGAGGGGCTATAAGCATGAAAGATACGCATGTACTTGTCATTGGGGGAACTCATGGCGGTGGGCGGGAATTGGTAAAATTGCTGTCTGCCTGTGGGGGGCGGATTTCTGTTGTCGGCAGGCGTGAGCCTCGTGAAGATGATGCTGTCTTACCGGGCGTGAAGTTTATTCAGGCTGATATTACAGATGCCGAAAGTGGTGCATTCATTGTCGATAGTGCTGTTTCCGCGAACGGTCCATTAAATGGCATTGCGTTTTTTCAGCGGTTTCGTGGCGATGGTGATGACTGGGAAAAGGAGATCGCCGTCAGCCTGACCGCCACCCGTGACATCATTGATGCGGCTGTGCCTCATTTTTCTACAGACGGGCCAAAGTCCATTGTCGCGATCAGTTCCATTGCCGGTCAGTTTGTGGCGTCCGAGCAACCTTTGAGCTACCACATGGGCAAGTCCGGTATTGAGCAGATCGTGAGATATTACGCAGTGACTTTGGGGGCGCAGGGAATTCGAGTCAATTGCGTTCGTCCGGGCAGTGTGCTCAAGGAAGAGTCAAAGTCTTTTTATTATGAAAACAGGCCATTAATGGAGTTATACGAGAAGCTTACTCCCTTGGGCCGTATGGGAACCTCCGAAGAATTGGCCAAGGTTGTCAGATTTTTACTGTCCGGTGATGCCTCATTTGTCACAGGTCAGACCATGACCATGGATGGGGGAGTCTCACTTCAATGGCCGGAAGGCCTTTGCCGAGAATTGGCAGGTCTCAACATGGACGTTACCCGCAAAAAATAAGGATTGAGAGCGTGAGTGAATTTTTCAAGAGAGATGATTGCCGACTGTGTAAATCCAGGAATTTGAAGTTGGTCGTCGATATGGGAGCGGTTCCGCTGGGCGATGATTTTGTCACCAAAGAACAGTTTGACCGTCCGCAGGGTGAGTATCCGTTGGAAATCAATTATTGTGAAGACTGCGGGTTGTTGCAGTCCACGACTGTGATTGATCCTGACATTATCTATTCCAATTATCTTTACGAGACCAGCTCGTCTCTTGGGTTGATGCAGCACTTTGAGGATTATGCCGCGTACCTCATGGATAAGGTCAATCCTCCTCAAGGGGCTTTGACCGTTGATATCGGTTCCAATATCGGAGCCTTGCTCAAGGGGCTCAAGGCCCATGGCATGAATGTTCTTGGCATTGATCCTGCCAAGGCTCTGGCTGAAAAGGCCACCGGAAACGGACTGGAGACCTGGGCTGCATTTTTCAATAAGGAAATGGCAGAGAAGATCAAAAACGAGAAGGGCGCGGCAACCATCATCACCGCCAATAACGTCATGGCCAACATTGATGATCTCACGGACATCATGGAGGGGATCACGACGTTGCTAGCTGATGATGGTGTTTTCGTGTTCGAAACCGGATACATGGTGGATACCGTACAGAATGTGGTCATAGACAACCTGACCCATGAGCATCTGTGCTATTTTTCCGTGCTTCCTCTTCAGAAGTTTTTTGAAGAGCATGGTCTGGAACTGATTGATATCAAGCGCATCCCCACCAAGGGCGGGTCCATCCGCGGCACGGTTCAGCGTAAGGGCGGCGGGCGTCCCGTTACTGCCAATGTAACCGGTTTGGCGACCTTGGAACGGGAACTCGGATTTGAGGGCATGGCGCCTTTTACTGTTTTTGCGAAGCTGTGCGATCAGATGAAGAGCGAGATTCGGACTTTGCTGACTGATCTCAAGGCACAGGGCAAGAAGGTCGGAGCATACGGTGCGTCAATCGGTGCGACTTCCTTGATCTATTATATGGGCCTTGGTGATTTGATTGATTGTCTGTACGACGATAATCCGGTCAAGATAGGTATGTACAGTCCTGTGCAGCATATTCCGGTTTATGATTCCTCCATGATTTATGAGCACAAGCCGGATTATATCCTGAATTTGGCATGGAGGTATGCCGGTCCAATTTATCGACGGCATGAGAAATACATCAAAGAGGGCGGGCGTTTTGTCAGTTGCTTGCCGACCGTATCGATTCTTGAAGCGTAAGTTACGCCAGCTTCTAATACGATTGTTCATTTTCGAAGGAGTATTCTGAATGGGTTCAAAGTGCAGGGTTTGCCAGTCTGAAAATATCGGACTTTTTATGGATTTGGGGGATCAACCCAACACCATGCATCTGCTGAAGGCGGGACAGAAGGATCATTTGCTTGATCTGAAGTTGTCTGTTTGTCAGGATTGCGGGTTTGTTTTTATTGCCAATCCCGGTACTCGTGAGGACTTTTATGACTATGTTCAGTTGCCGACCTCCATGTTCCCGGCTGAGCATATAGGTGAAGAAATTGACGAGATCGTAAATGAATATCTGGACGATACGTCGGATATGGTTTTGGAAATTGCCTGTAATGATGGGTACTTCCTTAATGCGTTGCGTGAAGTTGGTTATTCCAACCTGTATGGCATTGAACCATCCAAGCCTGCTGCGAAAGAAGCCAGGGAACTTGGATTTGATGTACGTAATGAATATTTTTGCAAGGAAGAGGCTGAGCTTTTTGTAAAAGAACATGGACAGCCGAAGCTGGTGGTGTCCCGACATGTTCTGGAACACGTTGAAGATCTGGATTCCTTTGTTGAGGGCCTCTCAATTCTTATGGGTGCAGAAACAACCTTGTTTTTGGAAGTTCCGGATTTTCAGCCTGTGAATGAGCGTGCCGATTTCAGTTCCATTTGGGAACAGCACGTTAACTATTTTGATGTCGAGAGTTTGCGTTTGCTTTTTGCCCGATTTGGTATCGAGTTGATCAAGAATCGCACAGTTCCTTTTACTGGCGGATCATTGATTACCGTTTCCCGACGCTGTGATTCGGTTGCGCCAGATACAGCCCGTAATGATGCCCGTATACAGGGACGCAGGGGGCTGAGCGAGCGTATGCAGGCAAATATGGACAAGGCTTGCGAAATTCTCAAGGACCTTAAGGCTCAGGGAAAACGCATTGCCGGTTTTGGGTGCGGAGCCCGTTGTTCCGGATACATCAATTTTGCAGATGTCGCTCAATACCTTGATTATATCGTGGATGATGATCCAAGGAAGTATGAACTGCAAATGCCCAAATCGAGATTGGGAATTTATCCAGCCAGTCATTTGATGGAAGACCCTGTGGATTATTGTATTGTCCTGCCTTTCAACTCCAAGATCAACGAAGCGAAAGTCATGGAAAATAACCGTGCTTTCGTTGATGCGGGAGGGCGGTTCATCGGGACATGGGTGGAACAGGAAGACGGGACGGTTGCCCCCATTCAGATTCTGTAAAGCCAGTTTTGAAAGAGCAATAAAAAAGAGTCCTTGATACATTCAAGGACTCTTTTTTTGTTGTTTGTCTATTTCTTGATGAACGACAGGTATTGCTGTCCCCGCCCGAAGAAGGGGCTGAATTTGCGTGGTGTCGGGAATTTTCCTGTTTCGACAAATTGATCGAGACAGTTAGCGAAGTCTTCCAGACATTCTGCCGTGTCAGACGAGAATGTGCGTACTTCCTTGGTTAGTTCAGCCAGTTGTGACTGAATGGTGGGGAGATACTTGTGGTCGCCGCTGTTTTCAAGGAGCAGTTCATTCTTCGTGAGCTCGTTGATGAGGTCGTCCAGATGGAGATTGTCTTTTTCGGATCTGGCCGGGAAAGTGTACCGGTAATCCAAAAAGTTATGAATATTCTGGCGAAATGTTGAAATGCCAAGTTCGTTTGGTGTTTGGGGACTGGTTGGCACTTCTTTGTACCAAGCCCAATCAATAAGGAAATTGGGTGACGCGGAATATACGTCAAATTTTCCGTCCACTGCCCGGATGGCGTGTTCAATGGAGAATGTACTACCAATGAAGGGCTGAAGTATCTGATCCAGAATCCAGTCCTCTTGAGGTCGTGACATGCCTTTCAGGGAATTGAGGTCTTCTTTGAAGACAGGCAAAAGCTGTTCGACTTGAGCCATGATCGGAAGTGACTTGTCAACAATAAGGGCTGCTTGCAGCTGGCGCAGGGTTTCGCTCAGTGCGGAGACTTCATTATTGGTGGTTACGATGAGTATACCGCCGGGGGCAACAAATTCTGCCACTTTCTGCATCATCCCAGTGGGGTCATTTTGCCAAGGGAGGACTCCCTCACACAGAACCATGTCGAAGCGTTCATCCGTTTCAAATGATTCAATGTGACTTTTCACGAATTCCGTGTTGAACGGAGCGTTTTCCAATTTCTTTTTGGTTTCTTCAAGACCGGTCGGGTTGCCTTCCACGAATACGTAGCGGCTGGGCATGAGGCTTGCGGTATACAAGGCGTTGTGCCCACTGCCGGGACCGAATTCGATGACGCTTTTACCTTGAACAAAAGAAGGAATTACGCCCAAGTGGCGGTATAATGCTTCTCGTCGATCAAAGTGTGCTTTGAGGTCGGAAATATTTTGGGAGACGGGTGAGATCTTATGTTCGCCATAAAAATCGATAAATGCTCGTTTGTGATTTGGCATGGGAATCCTGTCGTATGATTATTTGAGCCAGTAGGGGTTCTCTTCCAAGAATTTCGCCCCGATGTAACCTGTACAGATATTATCTTTGGATTGACGTTTAAAATGGGACCAGAACTGCTTTTGGCGATCTTGGTCTTCTTTGGTTTCGATCCAAGTGCCGTCAAGACGTGCTTCCATTTCCTGGGCCGCTGCCAGAATTTCTTCAGGAGTATTGTCATGCACTACAACATTATGTGGCATGAGTTGCTGCGGTGTATACATTTCTGCCATTCGACTTTCAAGCAGTTCGCTTAATGTCAGATAGCGTTCTTCCGTTTTGTGCCAATACTTTTTGGGAATCATAATACAGTTCGGTTTGAGTATCGGTGCTTCGTTGACTGGAATGAAGTCAACGTACAAAACCGGAATACGGAAAGCGAGTGAGGCTATTGCATCCAGACCTGTGGCAGAACTGAAGAAAAATCGGCATTTGGCTGAAAGATAGATATCAAGCAACTCTGTTCTATGCCCGGAGAGACTGTAGTCGAAAATATTCGGATGGTTGGTTTTCAGCTCATTTTTGACCACGCTGCCCATGCGAAGGACCTTGTGCTTGTCTGCCAGAAATTCCATTGCAGGAATGAATGTGTCCAGATCAACATTGCGGTAACTGTCAAGATCGGTCGGTTCCTTGATGGACTTGAGGTAGGCATTGTCTCGGGCCAGCACAGGAATAAAAGGTGCGTCTGGATCAATACCGATTTTTCGGCATTGGCGTTGAGCTTCGTTTTTCTCTGCATCGGAAAAGTCAACATGCTGTTTCGTCTTGGTGACAAGATGAGCACGGTCACTGCCTGCTAATTTGCAAAGAGCCATGGAACTGACTCCAAGACCACCGAATTTGTGGCAAACATCAAAAAGAGGAAGGAAGCAGTTGTATATTGGCATAACCCGCTTCTGCATGGCGAGAACTGTCATGTTGCTAGGGATGTCTCGATGGACAAAAACCCGAAATTCCTTGGGGAGCATGCCTAACTCAAGGGCGCAATAGAATTCCTCCTGATTGCCGATCATTTGTCCGACGCGCTCGACTCGGAGAGCGTAAATTTTGAAAGGGATCGGAGAAATCTTATTAAAGAGCGCCAAAAGCAGAGCTATCGGCAATAAAAAAGGAAAGTACAGGATTCGATACGGGCGTAAGTTTATTCTGTATTCTGGCTGTTTGGCAGTTGGCATTTTGTATATGTTATGTTTTGAAAGTTAGAGGGATCAATTAACATGAGGTGAAGGGTTTGTCGATTTGATTTTAAATAGTTGATATGTCGAAGCTTTTGTTGTCTGTTGTACATGGTGTTTTAGGCCGTTGAAAAAAGAGAAGCGGCTTGCGGATAATTGTCCCCAAGCCGCTTCTCCTTAATGTGTTTTCAATTACAGTATTTGACTCAAAAACAGCTTTGTCCGGTCATGCTCCGGATTTGTAAAGAAGTGTTCCGGGGTGCCGACTTCGACTATTTTTCCTTCGTCCATGAAGAGGACCTGATCGGCTACTTCGCGGGCGAAGCCCATTTCGTGCGTGACCACGACCATGGTCATGCCTTCCTTGGCGAGTGTCTTCATGACGTCCAGAACCTCGCCGACCATTTCCGGGTCGAGGGCGCTGGTGGGTTCGTCAAAAAGCATGACTTTCGGTTCCATGGCCAAAGCTCGGGCAATTGCGACGCGCTGCTGCTGTCCGCCGGAGAGTTGAGCCGGGAAAACGCCTGCCTTGTCGTGAATGCCGACCTTGTTGAGCAGGTTCATGGCCTTTTCCTTGGATTCCTTCTTGCCTCGCTTGCGGACCGATGTCTGGCCGACTGTGACGTTTTCGAGCACGGTCAGATGCGGGAAAAGGTTGAAGGACTGGAATACCATCCCTACTTCCATGCGGACTTTGTTGATGTCCGTCTTGGGATCGAGAATGTCGATTCCGTCAATCATGATATGACCTTCGTTGGCGTGCTCCAAGCGGTTCAGACATCTCAGGAATGTAGATTTGCCCGAGCCAGACGGGCCGATGACGACGACCACTTCACCGGGGTCGATATGGTACGAGACGTTGTGCAGGGCCTGGATTTCGTGCGGAACGAAGAAGGTTTTGTATACGTTTTTTACATCAATCATTGCTAGGCCTCGGCGGTCCGTTTTTCTAAGTATTGAACAAACATGGACAATGCGAAAGTGATGACCAGATACATGATGCCGCACAGGAACCAGAGTTCATAGGGCATGAGGCTTGTGGTCACGGCTTCGCGGGTCGCCTTGGTCAGTTCGCGGATAGCGATGACACCGAGCAGCGAAGAGTCCTTGATGAGGCTGATAAACTGTCCTGCCAATGGAGGCAAGATGCGTTTGAACGCCTGCGGCAGGATTATTTTGCGCATGGCAGTGGCCTTGGTCATGCCGAGTGAGCGCGCTGCTTCCATTTGGCCTTTGTGAATGGATTGGATACCGGCCCGGACGATTTCAGCGACATAGGCTCCGGCGAAGATGGCGAGGGATGCAATACCGAACCATAGCTCGGGAATTTGAGGCAGGTCGCCCTTGACCAGCAGGTTGTTGATGAGCGTGCCGATGACAAAATACCAGATCATGATCTGGACGAGTAGTGGCGACCCTCGAATGAGTTCAATGTAGGTGATGGCTGACCATTTTAGGGCCGGATTCGTCGATATACGAGCCAATCCAGTAAATAGGCCAAGGAAAATGCCGAATATAATAGAGACGATGCTGACTTCGATGGTGATGATGAGGCCGTCTACCAAGAGGCCCTTTCTCCCTTCTTCGTATACACCGATGGTATCACCCATGTAGATGATGTCGCCTTCACTAACGCGAATGTCGGAGCCGGGAATTGTGTAGTATTCCGACTCCCCGTCACCTTGGATGATGACTACAGACTCGCCGTCCTTGTGGCTGATAGAAGAGACTTCACCTTCAATTTCCGCATTCACGTCAATAGTGTCGACGTAGTAAAAATACCGTGGGAGGCGGTTCCAACGCCAGATGTAGTCAGCCTGTTCGGTCGCGACGTAAAAACCGAGACAGATACTGAACAGTCCAACGAAATAGACTATCTTCCAGAAAAGATCTCTGTTGCCGCCCGATTGGGAGGCAACCTTTGCCGTATTGGTCATGTAATAACTCTATGTGATTAAAGCTCGAAAAAATAACCGGGGACCGTTTGACGGTCCCCGGTTTGATCGGGGCGGATTTTACTGGACGTTTTTAAGCCAGTTGTTGGAGCCGAACCACTTATTGTAGATGCGGTCGTAGCGGCCGTCGTTCTTCATCTGGACGAGGAAGTTGTTGAGCCAGTTCAGGAAGTCCGGGTCACCTTTGTTGATGGCCCAGCCCAGCGGCTCGTAGGTGAAGGGTTTGTTCAGGAAGATCATGCCTGCATCCCTGCCGCGTTCCGCGTAGAAGATGGATGTCATGGGCAGGTCGTAAACTGTCGCTGCGGCCTTGCCGTTCAGAACTTCCAGCATGGCTTCAGACTCGGTCTCAAAGGATTTGTACTGTGCCTTGGGGAACATGCGCTTGACGGCCTGCTCACCAGTGGTGCCGAGCTTGGAGGTAATGGTGTACTTGGGGTTGTTCAGGTCTTTGTAAGACTTGATTCCGTCGGCGTATTTTTTGTGAATAAGTGCGGTTTGTCCAACGACGATATAGGGATTGGCAAAATTGACCTTCAGGTTGCGTTCCTGATTGATGGTCATTCCGGAAGATATAATGTCATATTTGTTGGACAGCAGGCCGGGGATGATGCCGTCCCAGGCTGTGTTGACGACGGTCAGTTTAACGCCCATGGCTTTTGCCATTTCTTTACACATGTCTACATCGAAACCGACTATATTGCCTTTTTTGTCAGTCATTTCAAAGGGCATGTACCCAGCTTCAAGGCCGACACGGAGTTCGCCGCTTTGGACGATTTTTTCCAGAGTGGATTTTTTGGCGAGATTGATGTCTGCAGCGTTGGCCGACATGGCCGCACACAGCAGCAGAGACAGTAGAGCGACAATTGCGATAATGCGTTTCATCCTTTCCTCCAATGAAACATGGGTTGGTGGTCTCCTCAGCTCCGACCGCTGTCCGGGTAAAACAGCGACTGTCCGGGTAAACAGTCATGTCGGGTTTTTGGATCCTTAACAGGTGTCGATCAGACAAAAATGTATATTGTCTGGTAAACGACACTTTCTCATAGCTTTTTGAAATAAAAAAAACAAGGTGTGTACAATCTCTCCTTGTAGCTGCTGCAATGGTTTCTGGTGTTGATTGTTGCGCCAATTCTTTTGTGGGCCGAACTATGTACGTTTTTGCGGCTCGGTGGATTGGGTGTGGCGATGAATGTTCATTTTTGTCTAAAGTTTGGGAAATGATGTAAAAGGGACACTAAATAATGTTTTTAACGGGGTTACGGTGATAGCGTTCCTGTGATAACAATCTGGATTGGCTGAGAATTCATTTTTTGTTGATTGCCGTGAAAAGGTGGTTGCATGTCAGTTGAAAAGATTTTGGTCGTTGAAGATGATGCTGTGGCTAGGCTCGATATTCAGGCAGCCCTTGAGCGCGCCGGGTTCGAAGTTGCCGGGATGTCAGCCTCAGGTGAAGAGGCCTTGCAGCTTGTTGGAACGCTGTGTCCTGACCTTGTTTTAATGGATATACGTCTTGAAGGAGCCATGGATGGAGTTGAGGCAGCAGGCGAGATAGCGCGGCGTTACGATGTCCCAGTAATCTTTTTGACGATTTATGCCGATGACCAAACGCTTGGTTGGGCCAAAGAATCCGGACCGTTCGGTTATCTTCTCAAGCCGGTGGACCACAAGGAACTCAAGTCCGCCATTGAGGTCGGCCTATACAAGCATCAAATGGAACGGGAGTTAAAGAAGGCCAAACTGGCTGCTGAAAGCGCCAATCGAGCCAAAACATCATTTTTGGCAACTATCAGTCACGAGTTGCGGACTCCCATGAATGGAGTGCTCGGTATGTCTGAATTACTGCTGCTTTCCGACCTTGATGAGCAATACAGGGAGAATGTGCAACTCATCAAGGATTCAGCCATGTCCCTGTTATCGGTGCTTAATCAGATCATTGATTATTCCAAGCTTGAAGCCAGCACCCTGAAGAGTCGGGAGATGGATTTTCGTTTTGAGGATTTACTGACGGGAATCTTGTCTCAGTATCACCGTGCTGCCGTGGGGAAAGGGCTTAAAATTGATTATTCAATGTCGCCTGCAATGCCGGGATGGTTGCGAGGGGATTCTGGTAAATTGCGACAAATATTAGGCAATTTAATCAATAATGCCGTGAAGTTTACCAAGTCAGGGTTGGTAATGGTTGATGTCTCTCCGGCTTCAATTGATGACGACGGCAAGGCTGTCTTTGAAGATGGGACGATTGCCGTGCAGGTTATCGTGCAGGATACTGGTGTCGGCATACCTGAAAAGAAGATGGATGAGATTTTTGACTGCTTTTCTCTAGCTGAGGACCATCTGTCTCATGGAACCGGTGGGTTGGGATTGGGGCTTGCCATCGTGAATCGGTTGTTGACCATTCTTGGCGGTTCCATTCATTGCAGCAGCGAAGAAGGCAAAGGGAGCAGTTTTTCATTTACGGTTCCGCTTAAAGTGAGCCGGTATGAGCAGCAAACACCGTCTGCGGCTGTCATGGCGGATGAGAAGCCCCTTGCCGGTGCCAAGGTGCTGGTTGCCGAGGATGATCTTGTTAATCAGAGGTATATTACCAGATTGCTTGAAAAAATGGGATGTGAAGTGGTCTTGGCCGAAGATGGGTTGCAGGCTGTGGACGCACTCAAGACGGAGCAGTTTGATGTCGTTCTCATGGACGTTGAAATGCCGATCATGAATGGAATTGAGGCTACCCGGGCCATTCGTGAACCGGTAACCGGTTGTTTCAATCCCGATATTCCCATCATTGCTCTGACCGCCCATGCCATGTGGGGAGATGAGCAGCGGTGCATGCACGCCGGGATGGACGATTATATTGCCAAGCCGGTGGATATTGATACGGTCGCGTCCATCGTGCAATCGACTCTGGATAAATGAAGAAAAACTGAGTATCCAAAAGGAAATCTCGGAGTATGTCCATTACATGAGCAATAATACTGATTCTTCATCCTTACTGTCGGGTGGCATCTACAAGGTGTTTCTCATTCTTCTGCTGTTTCTTTCCTTGTATCTCGGTTTCTCACTGATTGAACCGTTTTTGCATACGCTGATTTTCTCTACTGTGCTGGCCGTGCTGTTTGCGCCGGTCTTTGCTTGGGCGCTCGAGGTGACCAAGGGGCATCGTTCGTGGGCTTCGCTGATTACTGTCGGAATTATCGTATTTTGTCTGCTTTTGCCCATGGGTTTTCTGGTAATGGCGCTCATGAGTCAGGGGGTGGAATCCCTGGTGTCATTGAATTCATGGATAGCGACAGCCGACGTCGATTCTCTGGTTCGTAATGACCTGTTGAATAAATACATGAACTGGATTCATATGGAATTGCCGTTTCTACGTATTAATGAAATGGATATTCAGGCCAGTCTCATCCAGTATTCAAAGGAATTTGCCCAAGCCATGCTTTCGGCCGGGACAGGATTTGTTCGCAACGCCATGAAATTGGTGCTGCATTTTCTGCTGATGGTTTTCATTCTGTTCTATTTTCTCCGTGATGGCGGCAAAATGGTGGAATACCTCAAGCACCTCTCTCCGTTGCGTCCTCGACAGGAAGACTACATAATCGACAGTCTCAAGCGGGTTGCTCGTGGAGTGCTCATGGGGTGTTTGCTTGTCGCGGTCCTGCAGGGATTCGCAGGCGGTGTCGGACTTGCCATCGCCGGTATTCCCGCTTTTTTCTGGGGAGCGATGATGGCGTTGGCGTCATTGATTCCGGTCCTTGGTACTGGTCTGGTATGGGTGCCTTCGGTTGCGTATCTGTTGCTGTCCGGAGATTGGAAAATGGCAATTTTTCTGGCCCTTTGGTGTGGTGTGTTTGTTGTCGGCATTGATACGGTTCTTCGTCCGATCTTCATGCGGGAAGCGTCCCGTGTGTCCACGTTCTATATTTTTCTCGCCATTCTTGGCGGGGTGTACAGCTTCGGAATGCTTGGAATCTTTTATGGTCCGCTTATCCTGAGTTTTGTCATGGTGATGTTGCAGATTTATATGGAAGAATATGCGGATGATCTTAATGATTCCGAGGTGAAAGAGTGCTGACGCTACGGCGGTTTTTGTGTGTTGTTTTTGGCTTTTCAGTCCTGCTTGCCTGCTTCGGATGTCCGCAGAAAAGCGGGGTTCCTTCAATTGATCAGACTCCTGCCTATCAGCGGGTTGGTGACAGTGAGGCTGAAAGCCTCGCGGCACATCTTTCCACTCGGTTGCAGGGGTTGCGATCCTGGACCGCTTTGCGTCCGGCCCTTGAGGACAGTCTTGGTTACATTCTCAGGCGTCCGCAGAATGCGGTGTGCGTGAATCGTCCCGGACTTGTCCTGACATGGGCGCAATTGGGCGACAGTGTGGCCGAACTTATCGGGCTGTTGCCGCAGCTTGATCGTAATCCTCGTCTGGTTGCCGAACGTTTTCAATGGCTCAAGGTGGCACCGGGAACGTTGTTGACTGGTTACTACGAGCCATGGCTGGAAGCTTCTCTTACGCCGGATGATCGTTTCAAATATCCGCTTTATGGTGTGCCCGAGGATTTGAAAACAACGAACCTCAGTAGCTTTCACTATCGCTGGAAAGGGCAGTCGCTTGTTTACCGTATGGGTGAGGAAGGCATTGAGCCGTATTTTGACCGGGAAGCCATTGACGGGAAGGGCGTGCTTGCCGGAAGAGGGCGTGAGATTGCATGGGCCAAAGATCCTGTGGATATATTTTTTCTTCAGATTCAGGGGTCCGGCCGTCTCGTGTTGCCGGATGGGTCTGTGAAGCATATCCTTTATGGCGGTAAAAACGGTCACAAGTATGTTTCCATCGGCAGATTGCTGATTGAGCGTGGTCATGTCCCGCGTGAGGAAATGAGCATGCAGCGTATTCGGGCATTCCTTAATGCTAATCCCGAAACCGCACAGCAGTTGATGTTCGAGAATCCCAGCTACGTGTTTTTCCGGTTATCCGATGACGGCCCATATGGGTCTATCAATTCCATTCTTATGCCACGTGTCAGCGCGGCTGTGGATCGGACCATGGTTCCATTGGGCAGTGTGCTTGCTCTCAAGACGTCGCTTATGGATTACGAGAATGGCGAATCCGATCCGTTCATGTCGCTTGTGCTGGCACAGGACACCGGGGGAGCCATCAAGGGGACGCGTATGGATTTATTCTGTGGTTCCGGCGAGGAGGCTGAAACGCTTGCCGGTCATTTGCAGGAACAGTCAGAGGTGTTCATGCTCGTGAGTCGACGGGTTATGGAAGCATTTCCGAATGTCAGTGAATAGTTTTCATTAAAAGACTGTAGTAATAAGGATAGTATATATGAAGTATGTCGCTTTGTTTGAAAAAGAGAAGCAGGGCTTTGGCGTGACTTTCCCTGATTTTCCGGGATGCTCTACGTTTGGTGAAGACCTCAATGAAGCTGTTGACCAAGCGCATGAGGCTCTGGCTCTTTACGTTGAGATGTATCTTGAAGAGGGGAATGAGCTGCCTGAGGCTACCGGGAAAAAGGAGCTGCTGGCCTTACCAGAAAACAAGGGGCGGAAAGCCATTTTTGTTGAGGTCGTCGGAGACGGCAGTGACTTCGAGGAGTTTGAAGTTGTCATGCATACGCATCTGGTTGGGCGCATGGAAAAATACTGTCGCGAGTATGGCATTTCCCCGGCTGATTTTCTTGCTGTGGCAGTACGGGAAACCATTAAGGCCGATCCTTTTGCCGAGTAGTTTGAATAGGGGCCTCCCGGAATTTCCAGAGGCCTGACAACGAGACAAAGAAAAAGAGTCAGCGGTTAACCGCTGACTCTTTTTCTTTGCCATTTCAATCTGTAGTGAAAGTCTGGAAGAACTTATTTGGACTGCTCTTTTGCCATCTTTTCACGCAGGGCGTGGCACAGCTGGTCCACGCAGGAAGTGGTTTTGGAGCCGCAGGTGATGCCGCTGAAACGATCCAGAACGAAATCGACATGCATGCCTTCGATCATGGAGGCGATAGCCTTGAGGTTGCCTTCGCAGCCGCCTCCGAACTCGACGTAGTCGATGCTGCCATTTTCAACTACAAAGTTGATTTCTTTGGTGCAGACACCCTTTTCCGGGACATAGTGTTCCATCTTGGGCTGAGTTGCGGGGGCGGAGATCATGGGGGCCATGTGAAGTTGTGCGTTATCCATTGTATTTAATCCATTAATTTAAATGATTCAGACCGGGGCGACCGATCAAGAAACATGCTTGTCTTGTCTTGCTGCGTATGCTTTTCAAGCATAATCCGTCGTTGTCGAAAGTCCTGCGTCCCCAAATCGCAATCACAGACATTCTTCAGCTCTGGCATACTTGTTCCGTTTTTCTCAAGCCACTTTGAGAAAAGGAGCAAGTGCCTTCGGATTTTTTCTCTACCAGTGGCGCATTGAGGTGTTTCCTCGTGCGTCGGGGAGTTGGTCTACAGAAACTCAAATGCCATGTCAAACACCAATTGTGAAAGATGGCACATTTAAGAATGGTGTGGTCTTCCGGTTTTCTTTTTGGAAAATAATAATGTCTGCAAGGGTGGTTTCAGGTGGCTTTGGTTGTACGGATTCGGTTAAAGTGAAGTGTATGGGTGGTGTTGCAAAGTAATGCTAAGTTTTTGCCTTTTGAAGAATGAACAAGAAGTGCACACAAGCATTCTGTGTTTGCGGCGAAGGGTGGACTGGTAGAAAGTGGGTGAAAACACTCTTGGGGATAAATGTGACCTGTTTTCGTATGGAAAATGCTCTTGCTGACAAAAGTGTCAATTTTGCTGTTCTTTGATTGGTTGCACCGTATTTTGTTTTGGTCTAGTGTGAATCGACGTTATGGCGGTTGTGATTGGATTTTTTTGCGAATGAATAAAAATCGCATTTTTTCAAAAACGTTAATTTTTTGTATTTTTAAACAGGGTGGATTGCATGGCGTTTTCGAAGCTGTGTTGAATCCGGCAACTTTTAACCGTGGGGTTATTTGAGTTTATGTGCCGTTTATTTGCGCTCACAAGCCGCTACCCGGTGTCACCCATGCGCGCCATCGATGCCCTCAATGTCATGAAAGAAGGGCATGACGGTTCCGGTGTGGGGTTGTATCTCAGCGGGCTTGGCGGTCCTTTTGAAGATTTGAAGGAAAACCCGATTCTATCCGGAATCTTTACTGACGCCGGCTTGAAGCGGGTTTATGAATATATGGCTGAACGGGGGCATCGCGCCAAATATTCCGCCATGTTCAAGCCGGAATCCAGGCCTCCGTCCGGAACTCCACGGCGTGGTACCTATGCGTCTCTGGCATATATCATGTCAGAGGAGTGGCAGGCACTGCCCAAGGCCAAGCAGGATGAACAGCTCGTGCAGATGCGGCTTGACCTGCGTGCCGAGGGGGAAAGGACTGGCGACATGATGGTCTTTTCCTTTTGGCCGGATACCATCATGATCAAAGAGGTGGGCGATCCCTTGGCTATCGGAGAGTATCTCCAGCTTGGCAGAGAGGAATTGCATGCCCGTCATATTCTTGCTCAGGGCCGTCAGAACACCAACTACGCCATTAACCTGTATGCCTGCCATCCCTTTTTCATTGAGGGCGTCGGCACCATGACCAATGGTGAGAATACAGCGTTTGTTCCCATTAAAGAGTATCTCCAGTCTCGCGGTGTGACCGGTTACGAAGGGTATCAGTCCGATTCCGAGGTGTTTACGCATATTGCGCATTACGCCACCAAGAAACTCGGTCTTGATATTAGTGCGTACAAGCATGTCATTACCCCCATGAGTGATGAGGAGATGGTGGATCATCAGGATCGCGAATTTCTTTCCAGTCTGAAGAGGGCCTGTCGGAAATTGATTATTGATGGACCCAACTGCATCATCGGCTGTCTTGAAGACGGCACCATGTTTATGGTTCAGGATCGCAAGAAGCTGCGCCCCGGCGTGGTCGGAGGCAATCCGGAACTCGGTATTTATGCCTTTTCCTCGGAGATTTGCGGATTGAATGCCGCCATTCCCGAACGAGATAAAAGTAAAGATTTTCAACCTATGCATCTTGATACGGCAATTGTTGGACCCGATTGCCGGGAGGTTGTCCAATGCTCTCAGAAAGACCCATTACGCCTTCAACCTTAAGTCGTAAGGATCTGCCTTGGCAGGTCAAGTGGGATATCAATACCTGCACCAAGTGCGGGCGGTGTACTTCGGTCTGTCCGGTCAATGCCATTGAACTGGGTGTGTTTCGCAAACGCGAGATCAAGACGTCCATGGGGCTGGCGGCCAAACCGACGAACGAGTTTTCCACCTTTTACGGAATTCGGCAGCGCACGGACCCCGCGTATGCCTGTATCGGCTGCTCCATGTGCAACATGGTTTGCCCTAACAATGCCATCGAGCCGCAGAGAGAGTACGACTCCACGACACTTCGGTTTCAGAATAATCGCGGTGGCCAGTCCCGGACACGCGGCGGTCGTCGGAACAGCAGTGAAAGTCTGCTCGATCAGCTAAAATTCATTCGTATTTCCATGCTGACCGACCCAGCGCTTGATGCGGGGCGTCACGAATTCGAGATGCGGACCCTGCTTGGGCGCATCCTGTCCCCCGAGGACGAGATAAAGTGTCACCGGGAGAATGGCTGGAAACCGCCGGTTCGTGAAATCTATCCGCTTGTCATCGGCGGCATGTCCTTTGGTGCGCTTTCCCCGAACATGTGGGAAGGGCTTCAGATGGGCGTGGCGTATCTCAATGAAGAGCTGAACATGCCTGTGCGCATGTGTACGGGCGAGGGTGGGTGTCCGCCGCGTCTGTTGCGCTCCCGTTTCCTGAAATATGTTATTTTGCAGATCGCTTCCGGGTATTTCGGATGGGATGAGATCATTCACTCCATCCCCGAGATGAAAGAAGATCCGTGTGCCATTGAGATCAAATACGGTCAGGGTGCCAAGCCCGGTGACGGTGGATTGCTCATGTGGTCCAAGGTCAATGAGCTTATCGCTGCCATTCGCGGTGTACCCAAGGGCGTAAGTCTGCCGAGTCCGCCAACGCACCAGACGCAGTACTCCATTGAGGAGTCTGTTTCCAAGATGATTCAGTCCATGTCCATGGCCTGGGGATTCCGTGTGCCGGTTTATCCGAAAATCTCTGCATCTTCGACGTCGTTGGCAGTGTTGAACAACCTCGTGCGTAATCCGTATGCAGCCGGACTTGCCATTGATGGTGAAGATGGTGGCACCGGTGCGGCGTACAATGTTTCCATGAATCACATGGGGCATCCCATCGCTTCCAATCTGCGTGATTGCTACAAGGCATTGTGTCTTTCCGGCGCTCAGAATGAAATCCCGCTCATCGCGGGAGGCGGCATCGGCAAGCATGGCAACCTCGCGGCCAATGCCGCTGCGCTCATCATGCTCGGAGCGAGCATGGTGCAGATCGGCAAGTACGTCATGCAGGCCGGAGCCGGATGTGTGGGCAGTGAAAAAGACCGTTGCAATGTCTGCAACATCGGCGTCTGTCCCAAGGGCATCACGTCGCAGGACCCGAGAGTCTACCGTCGTCTCGATCCTGAAAAGGTTGCCGAGCGCGTCGTGGATTTCTACCTGAGCTTTGACACGGAACTGCGCAAGGTGTTCGCACCGCTGGGACGTTCCACGTCCTTGCCTATCGGCATGTCTGACGCTCTCGGTGTCAGTGACAAGCACGTCGCAGATCGTCTCGACATCAAGTACGTGATCTAGGTTTGGAGAGAGAAATGGCTAAGAAAATATATCGTATAGACGGGCATGAAGACGGCGTTCGCATTGAGTCGCGCATCCTTGAAGAGCGTGTTCAGACTGCTGTTCGAACCGGTGCCCGCAAGCTTGAAATAGACGCCATGGGCCAGCATGGCATCGGCGGTCGGCTCTGGATTTCAAAGGAGGAGCCGATCCACGTCACCATTACGGGGTCACCGGGCCAGCGTATCGGTTCCAAGGGATTTCCCGGCACGACCATTGAGATATTGGGTGCCGCGTCCGATGACATCGGCTGGCTGAACGCTGGGGCCGAGATTGTAGTGCATGGCAGCGCCAGCAACGGCGCGTGCAATGCCATGGCTCAGGGCAAGGTCTTTGTCGCGGGTGACATCGGCGCACGCGGCATGACCATGACCAAAACGAACCCCCGTTTCGCTCCGCCGGAACTGTGGGTGCTCGGATCGGTCGGCGACTATTTCGCCGAGTTCATGGCGGGCGGCACGGCTGTTGTCTGCGGGCATGATGCCCAGAGTTCGACAAACGTCCTTGGCTATCGTCCCTGTGTCGGAATGGTCGGCGGGCGTATTTTCGTGCGTGGTCCCATTGACGGGTTTTCTCAGGCAGATGCGGTCATGGAGCCTATTGATGATGAAACATGGGCATGGCTGACCGAAAATCTGGCTGAGTATCTCGGGAAGATAAAGAGGCCGCGACTGCTCAAGCGCCTGACCCGCCGTGAGGAGTGGCAGCTTATTCGCGCCAGAACCCCGTTTGAAAAGAAGGGTAAAGTCCGTCGGTCCATGGCAGATTTCCGGGCGAATGTATGGGATGCCGAACTTGGTCAGGGGGGCATGATCGGTGACTTGACAGATCTTGACCGTTCTCCGATTCCGCTCATCGTGCATGGTGATCTGCGCCGCAAGGTGCCAGTCTGGGAAAACCGCAAGTACATGGCCCCGTGTCAGTCGAGTTGTCCTACCGGCATGCCCGTGCAGGAGCGTTGGCGTTTGGTTCGTGACGGCCTGATTGACGAAGCCGTTGATCTTGCATTGGCGTATACGCCGTTCCCGGCCACGGTCTGCGGGTATCTCTGCCCGAATCTCTGTATGGAAGGGTGTACCCGTTCCACGCAGCAGGGCATGGCTGCGGTTGATATCACCAAACTCGGACGGGAAGGGTACAAGAGCAAGGCCCCGGAATTGCCGTCTCTTTCCGGGAAGCGCGTGGCTGTTATCGGCGGTGGGCCTGCCGGTATTTCCGTGGCGTGGCAGATACGCATGAAGGGACACGAGGCCGTTGTCTATGACATGGCCGAGACGCTGGGCGGTAAGATATCTTCTTCCATTCCCAATTCCCGTGTGCCCAAGGAAGTTGTGGAGGCCGAGGTTCAGCGGGCCGCCGAGGTCCTGCCGCATGTACATCTTCAGCAGGAACTCAAGGCCAGGGAGTTTGAAGCACTTCGGGATGAGTACGATTACGTGGTGCTCGCTGTCGGTGCCCAGAAACCGCGTGTCATTCCGGTTCCCGGTCATGAACGTATCTATCCGGCTTTGACGTTTCTCAAGGACGCGAAGAAGGGAAAAGCGAAGATCGGCAGGAAGCTCATCATCATTGGTGCGGGCAACGTCGGTTGTGATGTCGCCACTGTGGCAGCGGGTGTTGGAGCCGAGGATATCACGCTTATTGATATTCAGGAGCCTGCGTCTTTCGGAAAGGAGCGCAAGGAAGCCGAGGAAGTCGGAGCACGATTCAAGTGGCCTTGTTTTACCAAGGAGATTACCGAGGATGGTGTCCTGTTGCAGAGCGGTGAACTGCTTGAGGCCGATACGGTCATCATGTCCATCGGCGATGCGCCGGACATCGAGTTCCTGCCGGACAATATCGCGCTGGATCGTGGACATGTGGTGGTCAATGACGATTACCAGACCACTGATTCCAGAGTGTTTGCCATCGGCGATGTCGTTCGTCCGGGCCTGCTGACCCATGCCATCGGTCACGGTCGCCGCGCAGCCGAAGTCATTGACGATCTGTTTAACGGACGTCGGCCTCAGTCCGATACCCGTGGAATGATCGACTATACCCGTATGACGCTTGAGTACTTTGATCCGCGCGTCGTTGAGTTCAGTGACATGAATCAGTGCGGTGCGGAGTGCTCATCCTGCGGTTCCTGCCGGGACTGTTACATCTGCGATACCGTCTGCCCGGAGTCGGCCATTTCCCGTGTTGAACTGGAGGACGGCGGCTTTGAGCGTGTCGTGGACCCGGAGAAGTGTATCGCCTGCGGATTCTGCGCGAATTCCTGTCCCTGCGGCATCTGGGATATGAAGGAACCCGCTCCTCTGGGGTAGGGCCAAGTCGTTGAAAAAATCAAAGGCAGCGGGGAGACTCGCTGCCTTTTTTATAGGTGTTGTATTCCCTTGAAACGTTCCTGATGGATGCCGTGTTCGGTTAATTTGTCGTAATCTTTTTGTTTTTTCTTGTATTTCTGCATGATGGAATCGAATTTGTTTTTGACACGCTTTTCGACGTTGTCGCAGTTCGGCGTTTTGAGAGTATTGAGGGCACGGTCCAGAACGTGAGCTGATTCCAAAGCGATTTCTCCGTGAACGAGTTCATGTTCGGTCAGTCGCTCCATATAGGTGTCCCACCATTGGCGTATGGCCTTGGACGTTTGCTGGGCCAGTTTGGGATACAGGTATGTGATGTGAATGCGGACCGTCACCTTATTGATGGTGCAGACGCCGTTTTTGCGAATCCATGTAAATTTGTATTTGATCTGTGAGGAAGTATTTCCCTGAAATGTCCGTCCTTTTTGCTTGATAGGCGAATTCCTTTTCATGCTTCGGACAATCTCTTTTTTCCCTTTCCCGGTAACCATGTAATATTTCACGGTCTCCGTCTTGACGACATCCGCCAGACACGGGGCAGCAGTCAGAAGGAAAAATGCCGACACAGCGGCGATAATTGTCCTGCGAAAAGTAATCCTCATGTTCACATGATACTGAATATCGTTACGGTTTGTCGATTAGAAAGAAATCGTACTGTGCAGAGGTACGGCTTGAAAACAGGCGTTTTTTGCTTATAAAGGGATTTTTGAATTGTGCATAAAGGATCTTTATTTCTGGAGTTTGGGGCGTGATTTGTATTGGTGCTGCAATAATTTCTGCAACATATGCATTAAGAGTATATTGTGTCGATCAGATGTCTACTTATCTTGTTGAGCAGCATCGATGCCTCTTTGAATTCTTGCGGTAAGTACGAACAAAAAATGTCCCAAAGCTTCGGCAAACTCTACCGATTGTCGTGCTTCGTCTGGTGATACGTGTGGATTTTCTGCATCAGCATGTCTCGGTCGGTTGGAGCCAAGCCTAACGGAGTGTGCCCATTCTCCCATAGCTTCTGTCAGAAGGTGCTTTTCTACAGCTTGATTAATTCGTGTATAAACTGAACCATCGATGTAGCCATGCTCTTTGAGCATTGCATCTACGGCGCTGCCTGCCATAACAGCAGCGGCATCAGGGGCATGTAAGGTTTCATACGCCTGTTGAAGATAGGTTCGTGCTGTAACTGGTATATCTTCATGTGCCTCTTGTGGGGTAGGAAACATCTTCTGGACATATGTACTGCCATTGTAGCTATTAGGTTCGCCTCGGACCAATATGCATCCTCCACAAGTGCTACATGCGAATACTGCCCAACCATATTTCGGGCCAGGAGTAGCCCTCTGGACTAGATTGGAGGAGATGAAGATTCTCTTTAGGGAAGGGGTCGCTACGCTACAGTGAGGGCAGCGACTAACATTGTTAAGTTGATCTGCGATAAGTTTCATGTTTTAAGCCTCACAAATTGCTATTTAGATCATTGTGAATGCATATCGATAATCTTGTTTTTCGGTCGTCACAAGAAAAAAGGACCACATTTAACAATGTAGTCCTTTTTTATTTCTGGTACCTGGGGCGGGATTTGAACCCGCACGTCCCGAAGAACAAGGGATTTTAAGTCTCTAATTTAATGCAATTATTATAGCGACTTATGTGAGAAGGTGTTGGAAATTGTGACAGTTGCGTATACATGCGTATTTATGAATATTCAGGTCTTTTCAACCCCAGTGGAGCAAATTTGGAGCAAGAATCATTGTTTTGGTTTCCGTCCTGCACCAGCTCGTTTACCGCCATGTTTTAAACTTGCTTCAGCCGCTAGCCACCTTTCAGCAAGCACAAAAGTCTCGTGACATTTATCAAACCAAGTTTCTGAATCTTTATAGTATGCTAATCTTTTGCAACGAGCGGCGTCACTACTATCTTCGGGGTAACAAGCTATTTTTAAACCCATAACAACATCGGCAAGAGAGTTAACGTCCACTCCATTATCTTTAAAAACGTCAGACAAATAATCCTCATTTTCAAGCATTGGGATAAAGTCATTCCTGTAATTTGATAAATACAGTTCATAGTCTTCGACAAAACTGTTTACTGTGGAAGAAGTACTACTGAAGTTTTTACTGTAAGAATGTTTGTATAGATGATATATTTCGTGCTGCTCAATAAATCCTATCTCGTTATCGTCTAAATGGCTTAAAAAACGATCATAAAGCTCTACAGATGAAGTAAAGTGATTGTAATAATGATTATAACAATTGTCTCTTAAGCGAAATGCCTTGATTCTGTTTTTCACTGTTTGCTCATTTTCACGAATATCAAATGGCATATCAAGAGCTCTGACAATTTCATACGGAGATTTAATATTGACCCCGCCTCCTGTTAAGTACTTCTCTACATGAGGGAATTTTCTAATTAAATCTTCTGGATAATGATTCCATACATCTTTTAACGTCCAGCCACATTTTTTAGCCTCTTCTCTGTCTTTCTCTGCAATGCAAGCAGGAGGACATGCATGTGGACTAAAGAACTGCAAATGTTTTCGAACTTCAGGAATTAAAAGAATGTTTTCTTTTTGTTTAAGACTGATATTCATCTTCTTTGTAAGAATCTCTCTACTTTTTTGAGTTAAGGCAGGCCCTTTTATCTTGTCGGCATGAAGATGACACTTAAGAGTGCCTGACTTTCCTCTTCTGCGAGGAACAGAACGCCAACAATAAGCACAATGTCCTAGTTTCTTGATAGGATAGGCTTCTTCAAATGATTTGCCGATTGTTACCGCACGTTCTGCTCTTCGACGTTCTGTTTCTTGTGGGGGGGCTGGGAATTCGTAACATAGGTACATCATCATATCCCAGTAATGTCTTTGAGAATCGTTTGTTCCTATAATCCGAGCCATGTCTCTTGCGGCTATATTTAAGCCGGGCCAATCTCCACCACCTGCAGACAATAGGTTTTTCTTAGCAATGGCACCGGGGCCGTCGAATATTTGCTGAGTTTCTGGGTATTTCTCAAAAAACATATTCAACATCACCTTAGCTACCGCAGTTGGCGTTTTTGTTGAGGCTTTGCTTAGAATTTCTGTTTCCAGTTCTTTGAGTTCAGAAATGAAATCCTTCTCAGCCTGAGAGCTAGTTTCACTAAAATGGATAAAATTATTCAAGTCTGGTTTCACGTATCTACTCCCTCTGTCGACTATATGTCAGCGTGTGTTCATCAATAAGGAGGTGCACGAGTATGCACACACGAAAGAGAATCTACGATATTAATGACCTGTCTACAATCTTGGGCTTTACCGTCCCAGCGATCCACGCACATCTGGCCCGTAAAAATTATCAGGCTTGCCCCCGACCCTTCCATTTGGGACGGCGCTTGGCTTGGTCGGTTTCTGCTGTCGATTCATGGCTGGAAGACAAGATGAAGGAAGCGGAAGAAAGCAGGTAAGATGATGGGCCTATGCCCCAAAGCCCACCCCGTCGGGCTGGGCTACACGGTTCTACACGTTCCGTATAGGGCATCCTGCTAGAATCATTGACAACATATGCTACTTGCAGCCTCACAGGGTTTATACTCGTGACGAGTATGGCTATTCGCTGCAACGGTTTTCAGCGAGTACACGCGAGTACAAGAGGATTATGTGAATGTATCGGAAGCAAGTTTTTATCCCCGCTCACCTAGCTACACGAATAGAGTCAGAAGTTAAGGCTACCGGCTTGTCAGAATCAGCAGTCCTAAGGGCTGCAGTTGTGAAAGGTTTGGAGCTATCTCAAATGACGCCAGAGACAGCTCCAGCAGCTTTAGAAAATATCAGGGTGATGGATCAGCTTCAGCGCATCATGGCCGTCACAACGTTTCTGCTTAAGCATATTCTCATAATACGAAATTACACAGGAAGCACACTTCAAGAAGTCTGTGATGATGACTTGGTAGACGAAGAGTTTCAGCGCTTACAGCAATTAGCAGAGGAAGTGCATACCCAACTTATGAAGGAGATAGAAAAATGATCAATCACATGAAAACAACAAGAATTAGAGTTACGATTATGCTGATTTCAATGATGCTTTCCGTAATCTGCTCAGTCATGCTTATGGATGTATTAGGTTTGTCCTTTCGGGATAGCTTTCATATTCTCACCAACAGGGAGCCATTTCCAATATATTTGAACACAGACGCTTTTCAAACTGCAAAAGACGACGAGAATGCTGCTTGGTTTGTTATTGACAAGCATTCTCTTTCCCCAATCGCAAATCATGCGCTTAAAGCGTATAAAACACAGTCATTTAATCCCCAACTTCCTGCCGTTTATTATTTATACATACGTGAAGAGCATCAAAGATTGTTGATCTACAGCGGAGCATTTTTCATGGTTGCTTGGGGAGTATGGTTTTATGGACTGAATAGAGTGTTTGGTTCACGGTATGCAGAGGCTTTTTACCGAGCTGGGCGAAAGAGTGTCGAAGACCCAACGCCGCCATATCAGCGCAGGATTGATGAATTGGAAACAGAGCTGTGTGCAGCAAAAACTGCTGCCAAGCAGCTAACAGAAAAGCTCACGATTTATCGACAAGAGAAAGGCCCTATAAAGGTTAAGACCATAATTATTACTTCCGAGGAACTTAGCGCTTGTAGGAAGCTTAGAATTAGTCCCAAGGAGTATTTAGAAAAGCACAAGCGCAAAAGAGGCTCAGATAAGTCTGAGGGTAAGGCTCGTGAGCGTGTCAGGTTTTAGCCATGGGCATCGCAAGGCTTAAGAATCTCGCAGGAGGCGGGGTTCGTGATTACTACCACGAGGGCAAAGATGATTACTACCGAAGCGAGAGCGTTGAGCCCGAATTTATTGGTTCTGGCCTCGGTATGTATGGTTTGGATGGAGATATTTCTGTTGAGCAGTTTGAAGCCCTAAATATGGGGGCCAATGGACACCAGAGGAAGGCCAAGGATTTAACCCTATCTCCTCCAAAGTCTGTTTCATTGATGTTTGCCGCAGGTGATGAAAAGCAAAGTCTGGATGCTTTGGAGGCACATCGGCAAGCTGTTCGAGAAACTATTGACTACATAGAGCGTAGCGGGATGGTCTTAACACGTACCAGAGATGGGGAGATTGTCCATAACACTGAAGCACGTGGACTTGTTATCGCTTCGTTTGAACATGCAACCAATCGGAATCAAGATCCCAACCTCCATAGTCATTGCCTGATTGCCAACGCTTGCACTGCGGGGAAGGGCGATCAGCCTGTAAATTTGAACTTCAGGGAAATCTATAGAAACCAAAAGCACCTTAGCCAGGTTTACGACTCCGCTCTTATTAATGCGTTCAATGAAAGGGGGTACGATATACGAGAAAAGGGAAAAACATTTGAGCTTGCAGGTGTGACGGATGAGCAGATTGAGGCCTTTTCAACAAGACGAGAGGATATTGAAAAGGCACTAAAAGTCAAAGGCCTCAGCTATGAATTGGCAAGCGATGAGGAGCGGCAATACGCATGCTTTGCTACTCGCCGCAAGAAGGTTTCAGCTAATAAAGCTGAAATGGTGAGAGAGTGGGAAGAGCGGGCCAATAAGGTCAACCTCAGTTTTGGGACAACTAAAACGTTGAACAACTCTCCCACGAACAAGAAGCTTGAATATGTGCAAGAGGCTTTCAAAGAAGCAGCCGAGTTGGACGGGATATTCACGGCCAAATCAGTATATGCGAAAGCGATTAAGAAAGCTCGTGAGGATGGCTATGGGATATCTCCACGAGAAGTCGAAGAGCTATTCAATGCCGAATCTGTGAAGGACGGTGCCATCTCGATTCCCGATCAAGAATCCAAATCATGGATTCATCACCGGATCACAACCATAGACCTTGTCCAAGCTGAAAGGGATTTGTGCGAGAGGCTCAGACAGCAAAGGGGGCAATTCGATCCATTGATGCCCGATTCCAGCATCGAGGAAGAGCTATCTCAATACAACGATAGACTATTGAAGAATTCAGGTTTCAAGCTCAATCAGGAGCAGGCTGAAATGGTGCATCATATCCTTGGGAATCAAGATTTGACTTCAATTGTCCAGGGCGATGCAGGAACGGGAAAAACAACCGCCCTGGATGCAGTGGGAGCGATCCTTGGCAAGGAGAAGGTGACGGGGCTTGCCATACAGTCTTCCGCAGCCAGAAACTTAGAAAATGAAACAGGGATTGCGAGTCAAAACATCGATCAGTTTTTCAAGGACGTTGAATCTCAAAAGCAAAAGACGTTGGACAGGCTCGATGGTGGATTAATCGTCGTTGACGAAGCTGCCATGGTGGACAGTCGCAAAATGGAGCGGGTCACGGCGATAGCACTGGAATACAATTCTCGTATCAGTTTGGTTGGTGACACTAAACAGCTTGCCGCAGTTGGCGCAGGTAAGCCAATGGAAATGATTATGAAGCGCGATCTTGGGGCTGTTCACAACCTTGCAGATATACGTCGCCAAAAGGATGAAGAGCAACGAGCTATAGTTAAAGAGATCGCAAAGGGAGAAGGGGGCGCAAACATAATCAAATCGTTAGACAATCTAGGTCTTATTCAGGTCCATAAAACGAAAGAGAAACGGCATGAGGCAATTGCAAAGGAAGCTCTTGCGCATTGGAAAAGAGGAGAGCCTTCATTAGTCATAACGTCTTTGAACCAAGATAAAGATAGCCTGAACAGAAAGATTAGATTGGGGCTGCAAAGGAAAGGCCTCTTGCCAGATGGGCGAGACCAAACGGTTGAGCTTCAAGCTCGAAACAATAAAAGCATATCCCGCGCATTGGTTGAAGGCGATAGGGTCGTATGCAATCGAAATAGTAAGAAGCTACAGATCGAAAACGGAAACCTCGCCACAGTTTTAGATGTTCACGCCAAATCTAACACGATTAGGCTTAAAATGGATAAGAATGGTCGTACTAAAACAATTGATCTTAATGACTATAAATCCATCGATTATGCGTATGCTCTGACGACGTATTCCAGCCAAGGGAAGACCGTTCGTAAATGTATTTATGATGCTAGCAGCAAGAGTCCTTTGCTTTCAAAGAATGAATTCTATGTGGCAATTAGTCGTCATAAGGAAGACGTAAAAGTGTACACTGACGATAAAGAGGGGATGGCTCGGAAAATTAGCTCAAAGCAGAGTAAGGAATGTGTGTTTGATTACTTTGAAAATGAACTTGTTGAAAAATGTGGGATCTCCAGTGATGAAAAATTGCAGAAACCACCGTTCGCGCTTGAAGCCACCGATAAGGCAATTAGCGTTAGTTTAAAAAACAACCGCGTCAACACTTTGGACCCTAGGCTTGAAAAAACAATCTTGGCATTAGATTTGAAAATTATTCAGCTCAGAGGAAAACAAATATCACGCATAGAAGGAAGGGAACGGTAGAGTCGATCTTCTTGTGGGGGAGCAAGAGAATTTCTAATCTTGGTGCCGCGTGTTCGAAGCTATTTGGGAGGGTACTGTGTCAACAGATTCAATTGTTAGTTGCTTATTTAACTAGCCCCATTTTTAGTTTGATTTGAGGTGATTCTGAGTATGTGCTTGAAGTCTTTTTTGTATCAAAAAACGTCAATATTCAAACTACTGGACCAAATATTTTCCACCTCGCAAGAGGCATCATCCAGCATATCAGTAATAACATCCTCTAGCTTGTCGTCGGCAGAGAAAGAAAATTCTTCGTCGATAGACACTGCACATTCAATCTCAAATGGCAGTGTCGTACTTGTGGAGGCTAAAAAGTAATGCTTGTTCCAATCTGAAAGATAGGTTTCCAAAATATTCACATCTGACATGCAGTATGCGTCTGACTTGTATATAAAGTACTCAATGTCAATATCTGCATCGTAGGTGCAGCGAATCCGGATTTCATTCCCTGATGCTTCTATCAGTTCAGCTTCGAAGTTATGAAATTCACCTAGTCCAACGATTCTTGGGTCGCCTTCAGAATGTTCATCAAGGGCATGACGATCCCAATCATAATCCTCAAGGCTTCGTTCCACAAACGCTAAAAAATTATGATCGGCTACGATTTTTTCAGAAGCATTACTACCAAATGCGGTCAGTAGCCGTTCTAAGGAGAAGTCGAATTCAATATTTTTGACAATATCGGATTCTAAAAAGTCGTCAAAGAGCTTAAAGTGTTGTGTAAATCCTAATGAACCTAACGTGTTACCAAGGTTGCCATCATCACAGATCACTATGACATTATCAGGGGGGTCTTTTAAAGAGCGAAGTCCCTCAAGGATAAATGCGTCTGGTATGTCCTCTCTATTTTTGATGCTCGAAAAAGTACCATTTCCAGTAAAATAGTCGTCAAAGACGGAGGTTGCATTTGTGTTGGAGATTAACAAAACTTCACCGTTACATTTCTTTAGCCATTTATGAAATGGCTGAAGCTTATCAGTCAGTAGCTCATCTTTATGGTTATTGAAAAAGTCAGACTGTTCTTGCAACTTGTCTTTTAGTTTAGAGGAGTACGTCTTTCGTCCAATCCGACCTGATGTGAGGATTACATTCTTAATGTCAGAGAGTAGCTGGTTGGTAATCTGCGTCTCCACTTCCCGCTTGGCAACCTCATGCATAATTACGGAGTAGCCATGATGCGTACAAAGCTTTGCGATTTTCACATACTGCGTTCTTGAGAAATTGTGACCGACTTTAGTTATTGCGTTTGTGTCTAAATATATTTTCATAGCTCATCTTAATTGGAATGGATGTCATAAATCCGGTTACCACGGATCCATCATAAATAGCTGCCCGCTGTTGTCCTCGTCATGCAGCAGGAGGACTATTTCATCGTCTTTAAACCTGAACTTAGTGCCATCCTTCAGGCTGGGTAGTTCTGAGTCGATAAGTGTTATTATTTGTTGAATGCCAAACTCAGAGTATTCTCTAATTGTTGACGTTAGCAGCAGTTTTTTTCTGTCATCAAGAGATTCAAAGGCACCATCATGAAAAACAAAACGTGGGAATTTGTCCGTAGAGTATGCGCGAAGCATAGCCATATCGAAAGCGATACAGAGTAGTTTTTTGTAAGTGTTCCCGTCGCTTGCGCCAGTCTCTTTCCCCTTCGCATCAAGGATTGAAACATTGAATTCTATATGACCATGGCTGTTTATCGGCGTTGTTAATAGTGCCTTTCTGGAAATTACAGTTTCAATAATTTCATTGTAATGCAGTCTGATCGCAGAAAACAAGCTGCTCTTGTCTTCGTCCTGGAGCTTTACATTGGCTTCAATCTTTGTTTTCAGTTTCTTGATTTTGTCCTGGCAGTCTGAAATATTTTTATCGATTTCAGAAATGTTTTCTATCGTTTCCTTCTGTCTTGTAAGGATTTCCACATCAGCTGCAAGTGAGGTGATGTCCTTGTTTGTCTTTTTGAATTTATGAAATACGTCTGTTTCTTTTAAGAATTGGAGAGCTTGGCTTCTCTCTTTATTCAATTGAGAGATCGACTGGTTGATGGCCGCAAGCTCGTTCTCAAGTTCTTCTTTCTCTATCCGTAAGTAAGTGAGGCGCTCTTCAGTTATTGCCTTATTAAATTCAATTAATTGTTCGAAATTTTTCTTTATTTGATCTTTGAAAAAAATCCCTGCTTCTTCAAAAAGCTCACTTGCATCATCAGGGGAAAAACTGATTTTTCCTTCTTTTAGTGAGTCAACTACTTTTCGCCAATTTGCGCTTTTTATATAACGTTCAGAATTGAGTGAAGCCAGATTATATTCTATATCGTTCACTAGTTTAGAGGTCTGTTCTCTGTCCTCTTCATTGAAGTCGAAAGAGTCTAGTAGGTCTTGTTTTTTATGAAGTTCGTTTTCCTTTAGCAGTAGGAGACCACTTACTTTGGATATGTCTCCTGGCTTACCACCAATTTCTTTCAATAGATCGTTTTTATTCTTTTCCTTTTTTTCGAGTTCTGTCTCACTGTCGTAGTGTTGTTCAATTACTTTGCCATTGAATCCCATTATGCTGGCAATGAATGGTTTCCAGTCGGCGTGTTTGGATAAGAATTTGCTCAACTGGAATATGTCATCGTAATCTTTTTGTGTTCTTAGGAGGTACCCTAGGATCATCCTGTATTGCCAAGTCGAAAGAGCCTGTAAATTGAGTGTCCCATCGAGCAGTTGTTTTGATCTATTAAATGGCAGGTTTAAATGGTCCCAGTGCTCATCTTCTAGTTCAGAGTAGTCCATGAGCCTTTCTGAGTGCTTTTTAAAGCTTATTTTTGAGGCGTTTTTGACACCACGTCGAATTGTTAAATAACTCCCATCTAGTAATTCAACTTCTAACAAAAATACGAAATCTTCAAATATGTCATAATATTTGAAAAGGAAAAAATGCTTGTTTTTTCCTTTTAGGAGACAGTAGTCGATTAGTTTTCCTACAAGGCTTTTCCCTAAGTTATGGACATCTTTTTTCTGATTCTCCGCCAAACGAATTTCACCGAGAACGACATTGAGACCAGAATTAAACTTGATCTCTTTGAAAACGAGAGGTTCATTAGAGTATAGTTTAGAGAGTTTCATGGTTCACCACATATTCGATGATGTCATTTTTAGGGTGATAATTAACTACACCGAGGAGATACAAGAGGTTTAAAGCTGGAATAAATAGGCAATCTCCACCGTTTATTTCTTTTTTTATGTACATCCTAATGTCTTCGTATTTGTCAGTACGGACTTTTGAAATTCTTTTGAGAATCAATGATGAAGCATTGATTACCGTTTTATCTGGGTGGCTGTTTTTGCTAGGATTCAATTTCATCGCTCATTCCTATGTCGCAATTCCAATACATATAGAATAAGATAATTCTAGTAAGTCTTTTGTTTTTACTAAGAATTACATCCCTAGAAAATAGCATCGATAATAGGTGTTCAAAAACGCTGTCAAAGTTCTGGTAATCTTTTCTTTTGGATACTATCTTGAATTGAAATTCTTCAGTGACACTTTCGTAAAGTGTCTTTAGCTCAATATTTTCTGGTCTAGATAGGAAGCCATATACATTTTTTACCTCTTTTAAATATCTGCAGCGCATTAGTTTTGCGTAATCATTCGACATATTATTAATCTCATTTTTACGCTCATAGCTAGTCCTAGGCACAGGCTCAGGAAATGTGTAATTGCCTTCAGCAATTTGCAATCCCAGTGACTCAATGATGACTGCGAGATCGTCAGGGCTTACTGTTAATGGGGAATCCACGGGATCGATATCTGCCATTTCAGGTATGTAAGAAAATCTTTTTAAATACGTTTCCAGTTGTTCGATTCCGCACAACGAAATAGAATCAGTTTTTAAGCTGCACTCGTTAGACAAGTATTCGATAATGCTACTGTCGGTGTTTCCTGTTAACTTTCTGTTGGCAAAAAGCAGGTAGTGGTGAAGTTCTCCACTTTCAACAAGTTTTTTTATTCTGGCAGCTTCTTTGACGATGGTTGATTCCGAGTTCGAAGGAGAAAAGAAGTCTGATTCAGAAAAGGATTTATTTACGCCATTAGTATGTTTAGCTTGGATGATTGTAGTACCTGACCATGGGGAAGAGTGGCTTGGAAATATGTTTGCGGTGCCGTCAAAGCGTGCATCTCTACCTCCGTCAGGGCCTGTGGCAAAACCTCTTGTAGATATGCCTAGCAACTCCTGACAGATCAGGACTACGAGCCTTTCAAATTGCTCCCAGCTAAGATCTTCGTAAGCGTATTTCACTTGGTTGAACTCGCCTATCCATTAATGTTTATTGGTTGATTTTGGTTTTCTATATTTTAATTCTTGAGGAATGTCAGCTGTATTGTTTTTTTTCGGGCGTTAGAAGTGAAGCTAAGAAAATTGACCGAGCTTTAAGCTGGATATTGAGAAGCCGAAGGAGGCTATTGATGTCCAAAAGTTATCCTTTCTAGTGAGGGGATCGTGTTAAGAACCTCTCTTGGCTCCATTGAGACGTTCCGTCAGCTTGTGGGCTCGCAAATGAGTGTACCTAGTGAGCATTTGTAAAGATTTGTGTCCCGTAATGGCACTGATTTCCATTATATCGAGGTCGGTGTTCTCAAACAACCTACTCGTTGCCTCATGTCTGAGGTCGTGAAATCGGAAATCTATCACTCCGGCTTTTTTGCGAGTGGCAGTCATTGCCCTGGTGATGGCGTCTTTGTTCATCCCAAAGACTGAGCCATTTATTCGCCTCAGTGTATTCTTGAGGATTTGAATGGCTGTGGGGGATAGGGGAACTGAACGGGGAGCCCCGTTCTTCGTTTTTGGCAGGTAGACAATGCCTTGTTTGAGATCGACGTTAGGCCAATCCATTGTAGCTATTTCTTCGCGTCTCATGCCCGTTTCAAGGGCGAATCTAATTACATCATCAAATGGAGGCTTTGCTGATTCCAAGAGTTTTATCTCTTCATCTTTGCTGAGCCTTCTGGTTCTGCCACCGGGGAGTTTGGGCTTGCTGGCTTTTCTGATTGGATTTGAAAGGCTTTCCATTCCCCAATCTGATGCAGCGACTTCAAAGAGGCGAGAGAGGATTGCGAGGTCTAGCCTTATGGTGTTTGGGCCAGCTCCTTCCTTTGTTCGTAAGGCTATGAATTCGGCTATGTCTTTGGTTCTGATTGAGGCCATGAATTTTTTTGAGAAGGGCTGGCTCTGGATTGCCTTTGCTCTGTTCGTTTCTCTGGTGGGGTCAGATAGTCGTGGGATGTAATCCGAAATATATCTATCAAGAGCTTGATGGAGAGTGGTGGACTCGGCTTCTGTTCGTGATATGAAAATTCCACGATCCATTTCGGATTCGATTTGTCGTGCCCACTGTGATGCAAGAACTTTGGTCGTGAATGATTTGCACGTGAGCGGCCAGCCCTGTTTTCTGATCCTGACTTCCCATTTGTTTCCGCGCTTTCGAATACTTGCCATTTTTTGCTCCTCCAGTATTTGCATTGGAGCAAATTTGGAGCAATGGAGCAAGTTGTAAAATAGAAAAGGAGCTACATTTGCATGTAACTCCTTGTTTTTATTGGTACCTGGGACGAGATTTGAACTCGTACGCCCCGAAGAGCAAGGGATTTTAAGTCCCTGGTGTCTACCAATTCCACCACCCAGGCGTGAGGGGGATTCATTATCCCGCAATGTGGGGTCGCGTCAATGGGTTTCAGCCCTGTCCGGCAGGGAATTACTTGAACATTGCAAGGTAATTGTTGAAGAGGCGCGGGCTGACGCGTGAGTACTGGTCAAAATCCGAGATGATTTCCAGACCGGGAACAATGGCGCGTGTTACCGGAATCTGAAGATCCTTGCGCGTCAGGTCGGCGTAGGCCGGAAGATAGCCGTTGTCCATGAGCGTTTTTTCCAGAACCATCAGGTCGCCTTCGGCACTGCCGGTCGAGAAATCGGGCAGGTCTTCCAGTTTTCTGGTAGGCAACCCTTCCGGAGCAGGGCCGCTTGCGGGACCGGGATATGGGTAGGCCGTTTCGGTCATGGCCGAAATGAGAGCCGATTTGCCGTTCAAGTCGCAGCCGGAACCTTTGTTTACATCACCATGCTGACCGAGGACTACGGATTTGTAGCAGGGGATGCCGAGTTCCGGTGTGACGTCCATGAACCAGACATCAATGCCGTCGGTTTTGTAGTTTTCAAGCAGTTGGCTGATTTCCGGGTCGTCGGTTTCGATGCGGAAACACCGCTTCGGATCGTAAAGCGTGGTGGCGTCGCTGTCCCGTTCAAGCACTTCGCACAGGGCTGCGACCTTGGCTTCGGCCATGGTGTTGCCCGAGGCGAGTCCTGTTGATCCCAGAGCCGAGAACAGGGTCTGTTCATCAAGATTGCAGAACAGGAAGACGAACTGGGCCGGGATGAGAATCGGTTTGGTGCCGCCGTTGCCGTCTGGAGTATTACCCTCAAACCAGTTGAGTTTCTGACCGGCGTACGGGACTTCCAGCTTGACGTCGTCAGGGTTGACGGCATCGGTTTCGAGATCGGCGTATGCGGAGAATGTCAACGGGTAGTCTTTTTCATATCCGGTAATGCCTTTGGCGTTGACGCTTGCATATGAGGAAAACCGTTCTGCCATTTCCATGGAATAGGATGCATTGGCGAGTTGCTCGTTGATGCCGCGTCCGTAGCTTGTCTGGATGCCTTCAAGGCTGTTGGACAGGCTGCCGTTGACGCTTCTGGTTTTGACCATCCAGTGACGCAGACGGGCGATGGGAGACAGTGACGCCTTGTGTTCCATGGGCGGGCCGAGGAAGGCGTCTGCCTTTTTCAGGGCTTCAAGCGCGAATTTGCTTGTTTCCATGAGCGGCTTGCGTTCTTTTGGCTCCGGCAGTTTCCCATCAAGCTCCTTGCGCACGGATGCGACGTCCTTGGGGTTGGGCGTGTCGAGTGCCGCTTCGGTGAAAATTTGGTTCAGGCCTGTCGCATCGGGAACGGGCAGAGGAGACAGTGCGAAAATGCTGTCCGCAAAAAGACTGATCCATTGGTGATGCAGCGGCTGGTCGGGCAGGGCGTTTGAGCGAATATGAATGGCCGGAGTGAACTCGATGAAATCCATCGGATCAAGGCCATCAAAGAGCTTGAGCAGCGGGCGCTGCCGTTCATGGCAGATACACGCTTCGTACATGACTGCGGTCATGACCGGATCGGACTTGCCCTTGTCCTTCATGACTTCCTTAATGAGTTTCTGCAGTTTGCGGGTGCGGAAATTCTTGAATCCCTGAAGGACGAATTCGTGCATGTAGTCATCGTAGGGATGTTCGCGGAGGTAGGCCGTCATCTCATTGAAGCTCAGGTTCGCATCGGGCATGGCGGCGAACATGCCGACACCGAAGTCCGTATCCATCATTTGCAGCTTGTAGCGCATCGTATCCCCTTGGAGTCTTTTTCTCTTCAAATTTTACTGATTACGCCGTACAGAATGTGTTGGACCTGCCGACGAATCCCGCGCGTACGGTATGGCATTACGGTCTTGAATTCAAGAACCCAGTCATGCGGGAAGGTGGCATATGCAGGAGTCTGCGAAAAAACGTGATATAGCATGGCGGACGATAGCCAAAGGCATTGCCGTACTGGCTGTATTCGGAGTGCTTTCCTATGCCATGGAGCATTGGGGCGGAAAGTACATGTCCCGTGTGTCGGATTTAGTTGCCGATCAGGGACGGCTTGGGCCGGTAGTTTTTGTCATACTCAATGCACTGGCGACCATGTGTCTTGTGCCGCAAATCCTGTTTACCGTTATTGCCGGGGCGCTATTCGGATGGAAGTTCGGTACGGTCTACGCAAGCATTGCCATGACAATCGGAGCGACTGCCGCTTTTTTCATAGCGCGGTACGGGGTGCGGGAGCGGATTCGGGCGCGGTTTGAGGATCATGCCGTATTCAGAAAGATGCAGCGCCTCAGCCGTACACATCCCCTTCACGTCATCTCCCTGAGCCGTATTATTCCGGTGTTGCCGTTTCCAGTGACGAGCTATCTGCTTGGCGTGACCGAAGTGCGTTCATTGCCTTATGCCTTGCTGACTTGGGCATGCATGTTGCCGGAGACTCTGTTTCTGGCGTCAGGAGGTCATCTGCTGCACACTGGCATAACCGGTAAAGCCTCCATTGAGGCCTCGATCATTTTTGTCGTGGTCGGAGTTGGGTTTGCGGTGGTCGTCCACCGGACAAAAAAGAGAATTCTGGAGAACGATACCGACGACTAGGCAGTGAGCGGTGCGATCAGTTCCCTGACTTGCGGGAGGATGTCCCGGGCGATGCTTTCAACGCCTTGTGCGTTGGGATGCATGCCGTCCATGAGTTTCTTCATGGGATCGTCGTGATAACAGGAAAGAATATCCGGGAACAGCGGCAGGGCGTATGCGTCTGCCAATTGCCGGAAGATGGGGTTGAACCGGGCCGTATAGGTTTCGTCCATGCAGAGTTCGGCGGTTATGCCGACAAGCAGAAGAGGGATATCCTCAGCCTGAAGTCTTTCGATGATAGTGGAAAGGTTGGCATGCACTTCGTCGACAGAGTCTCCGACAAAGCAGTCATTTGCGCCAAATTCTACAATGGCAGCATCCGGTTTAGCCTCAATGACAGGCTTGATGCGTCGCAGGCCGTCTTCTGACGTGTCGCCTGATACACCGAAATTCAGACATGTGGCTTTGATCCCTTCGTCGCGCAGTATTCGTTCAAGCACCGCCGGAAGGGCTTCGTCATGCGCCAGTCCGTAACCTTCTGTCAGGCTGTCACCGAAGCAGGCTATACGGACCGGGCTGACTGGCATGATGTTTTCCTAACCGTTGATCCAGAGTTTGACCTTGGCGGATTCTTCTCTCCACTCCTTGCTCATACGGAGGTGGAGGAACTGTGTGAAGACGATGTCAAACATTTCGAGGCAGCGTTCCAGAAGGAACATTTTTTCGAGGACTTTTGAATCCGGGTCGTCTCCATCATCGTCTTTTGTCTGAATTTTAGGTGTCTTGAGTCCGGACAAACCGAAATCTTTGGAGTTGACCTGCATGAGCCATTCATCCTGATCCATGGTGAAAAGCAGCTGTGCCTTGTTGACCTTCTTGCCGGTTCGCAGGCCGGTCTTGGCTTCGGTGAGCTCTCCACGAGGGCTGGAGACTGTGGCGGTTTCCACGCCTTCACCATCACCGCCCTGAACGGAAACTTTCTGTTCCATCTGCAGGGAAAAGGTTCGCTTGTCTTCGAGCTGGAACAGGACGTTGTCATTGTCGGTCTTGTACCAGAGCCATGTCAGGAAGTCCTGTCCGAGCAGGACGTTTTCGCGTTCTACGAGTGAAAGATCCATGACGGCTCCTTAAACGAAAATGGTGGGGTCGAGGTCTTCAAGCTTGGGCGCGGCTTCTTCGCCGAGGACGTCCATGGCCATGAAAAACGGTGTCAGGGGTTCAAGGTGCAGGTCGAAGGTGATGGCAAAATGATCTTCGAACAAGGCGCAGACCTTGGCGTTGGTGGTCGTCAGGTAGATTCGGTTGGCTGACGGATTCCAGATGATGTCGAACATGGCCGGAATCGGGAAGGTGCGGGCGCGCAGGCGAAGGGTCACCTGTTCCTTGAGTTCCTTTTTCCTGTCACGCGATACGAAATTTTTGCCTTGCTCCTTGTTGTGAGCAAGTTCCTTGTTCAGCGCGATTGTATAGTGCTTCTTCAACACTGCGGGAGGAATGCGGCGAGTGTCCAGACGCAGGCCGAAGGTGAAGTATTCCGCCTTTTCCGGCGGAGACTGCGTCCAGTTCATGTCCAGCATGTCGTCCATGTTGGTCCAGCCGAACGAGCGCTCGTCAGCAGTCGCGTCAATATCGACAAAACAGAATTGTTGTAATTTTTCAGGCACCTGCTGTAACAGGTCCTTGGGGACTTCTTCGATAATTCTGTAGCGCGTCAGTCCGAGGCTTGCAGATAGAATGCTCAACGGCCTACTCCTTCGATTCTGGCTTTTTTCAAGACAGACAATCAGGTAAAATCTATCGGCCTCATTGTAAAGCTGATTTCCGTTTCCTGTGTCGGAAAATGTATTACTGGCATGTATCTTGTAACTTTTTTGGCAGAACCGGTTTCGTGCCGGAATATCGACAAAAGGAGAATGCTTCAGTGTATTGACGAACATGACAGCAGGAGGGTGAAGCCATGACAATCTGGCGGGCGTGGACCGATGGCAGTGTCATTCATCTGGGCGATTCAAAGAGAAGAATGTTGACCCGGCAGGGATGCAATGAGCCTTTTCTTGAGTCTTACTGGTGTCCTCGAAGAAAATGGTTTCGCAAGGAACCGTGTCCTTTCGTCAATAAACATGAATGCAACACGTATTACAAACTGTGTGGTTCCATCTGAACCGAAAATTCTCGTCCGGTGCGATCAAATCGTGCCGGACTTGTTTTCTTTTGGGCGAGGGGATACATTGCGCCAAAACAGGAGAGATTATGCAAAATCAGGCGCTTGCCGAATTGATACAGTATTTGGAAGAAGTGGCCCGTCGAGTTCGTCAGCTTGAGGAAGAGGGGGATGCCGTCTTGGATAGCGAAGGCCAAATGGCATTTCAGGCAAAGCTTGAGGAAAAGGCTGAATTGCTTGCCTCGCTGGGAGAAAAGACTTGGGCGTTGACTGAAAAGATTGGTGGTGAGTTGGGTGAGGAGATCGTGCAAAAGCTGGAACAGTTTTCCATGAGCGCAAGTACAGCCTTGCGGATCGGGAGTGTCTTTTTCATGACCGCGCTGCTGTACCCGGAAGATCATAAGTCCGGAGAACCCAATGATCTGGAAAGTTACATTGCCGATTTGAAGGGGAGAGCGTAAAAGCGTTTACGCTGGTAGTTTGAATTCCCTGTCTCGCTGGGCATTTTTACGAGCTGCCTGCTGTTTCTGTCCAAGCAAAACAATTTCGTGAACAACGTCGTCCTGTGCGCGGTCAAGGTCGACAAAAATACATCCCACTGAACCGCGCTCATGGCGCATGACTTTACAGAGGATGTCTTTGGCCTTGGCTTCCTTGTTCAGGTAGATATCCATTTTCAGTTTGACGCCGGCTTTCATTCTGGGTTTTTCAAAACCGAACCCAAGGCCGGTTGCGCTGATATCCGTTACCGGGAAATTTTTGTTCAGTCGGGGGATGTGCACCTCAAGGCCTTTGACGGTGATACGCAGGGCATTGCGTTTTTTGGATTGCTCGTCTTCGCCTTTGAGAGAAATGCTGAAGCCCAGCGATTTTTCGTCAATGGGATCGGCTGAAATCTTTTGCGACTTCTTTCGTTTTTTACTGTTGCCCTTCAGGCTGAAGAACATCCCTTTGGAGGGGGCTTCTTTTTTAGTCTTTTTCTTGACGCTCTTCTTCTTTGATCCGGCTTTGGCTGTGGTTGCTTTTCCGATATCCTTGCGAGACTTCTTGCCTTTGGTGGATGTCTTTGTTGGTTTTTTTGAGGCGGCAGTCTTTTGGGCAACGTTTTTTTTTGTTGCCTTTTTCTTTTTTGGCTTTTTTTTGCCGGAATTGGAGAAGAGGTCAGTGAAAAAATCGAAAAAGCCCATGATGCACCATTGGATGAATGTTTAAATAATAATAAGCGGCTTGAGAATATGCAAAACTGTTGCTTCTGACAAGAGGATTTAGCTTGATAACTGCCGTTTCCTTGTGCTTTTTTCGCTGTCGGGGGTTGACATTTTGTTGTTCAGCGGCCAAGTATCTTGAAGCTTTTCATGAAAAAGAGGGTTGATCGAGGAGGAATAACATGATTGGTGAACTGCTTTCCGGAATGGCACACAGCACTGGCCCTGGTTTTGTCGGTGTTTCTTTGATTTTCATTTATCTCGCTTGGATCCTGACCATCGGTGTTATCCGCGTCAAGGAAGCCATGAACGAGGACCATCACTAGATCGCGTTTTACGCCATCAGTGTTGCTGTTAAAAAAAAATCAGCGCCTTGCATTCAAATGCAAGGCGCTGATTTTTTTGTGGTAGTATTTATTAAACCGCGCAGCTTCCTGCTTCACCTTCGTTGAGAATGTCGAGCAGATATTGGCCGTAGCTGTTTTTGCTCATTTCGTTCCCCAGCCTTCTCAACTGTTCCGAGTCAATGAAACCCATGCGGTAAGCGATTTCTTCCGGGCTTGAAATGACATATCCCTGTCTTTCCTGAACCGCACGAACAAAACTGCTTGCGCCATGCAGGGATTCATGGGTGCCCATGTCAAGCCACGCATAGCCACGCCCAAGGTTTTGCACTTCAAGCTCTCCGCGTTTCAGGTATTCCTTGTTGATATCCGTGATTTCCAGTTCGCCACGTGCGGAGGGAGAAAGCGATTTGGCTATGTCTATAACGTCGTTGTCATAGAAGTACAGGCCGGTAACAGCATATTTTGATTTGGGTTTTTCCGGCTTTTCTTCAATTGACAATGCACGGTTGTCCTTGTCGAATTCCACTACGCCATAGCGTTCCGGGTCCTTGACGAGGTAGGCGAATACGATGCCGCCTTTTTTCAGGCGACCGGCTTCCTGCAGGATAGAGCCAAGGCCGTGTCCGTAGTAGATGTTGTCGCCAAGAACGAGGCATACTGAGTCATTTCCGATGAAATCTTCTCCGATGATAAATGCCTGGGCGAGCCCTTCCGGTTTTGGTTGTACCTTGTATTGCAGGCGAATACCGAGTTGAGAACCGTCGCCGAGCAACGCTTCAAAGCGGGGCAGATCGTGCGGGGTTGATATAATGAGAATATCCCTTATTCCTGACAGCATGAGTGTGGAAAGGGGATAGTAGATCATGGGTTTGTCATACACTGGAAGCAATTGCTTGCTGACAACTCGAGTCAGAGGGTGCAGACGGGTGCCGGAACCTCCGGCCAGAATAATGCCTTTCATTGATGGCCTCGCTGGTCCTGTGATTTACTTCGTATTTGAGTTAGGATACATCCCAACTGCTGAAGACGCTACACTATAGTTCCGGGATAAAACAAAATGCAACCTGCATTTGGCGTGCTTCACAGGATAATATAATGAGAAATCCATACATTCAGTTTTCCGGTGGCATTTTTGCAGCCCTGCTGTTTCTGGTCGGGTTGTTCTTTCTTTTCATTTTTCTTCCCATGAGCATCGTGGCAGAGGCCTTTTCCAAGCTGGGGCTTACCCCGGCACAGGGAGTCCTCATGTTTATCGCGATCCTGATCGGCAGGACTGTCAATCTGCCTGTGTTTACCAGTGAAAGACTGGTTATGGTGCAGCGGCCGGCATCCGTGCGATTTTCCATGGATGAGATGGGACGGCCCATGCAGATTCAGGAAGATTCGGCAAACGAATTGGTCAAGCAGGTCTTTGCCGTTAACGTAGGCGGATGTATTCTGCCGTTGCTGTTGAGCCTGACCTTTCTGGTCAGCCTGCATCTCGACGGAAAGGTTGATGGCCTTTATGGCTGGCTCGGGTTCGCGTTGGTCATGGTGGCAGGCGGCTGTTACGCCATCGCCAAGGCTGATCCGTTTACCGGCCTCCGGGTGCCGCTGTTCATGCCTGCACTGATGACCTTTCTTTCCGTGTTCTTTTTTGTTCCTGAACCGTTTCGGCCTGTGGCGGCCTACGTGGCAGGAACCATGGGGACGCTTATCGGTGGCAATTTGATTCCCTTGCTGACACCGCGCATTCGTAATGCGGTCGGGACGCCGCAGGTTGCCATCGGCGGGGCAGGAACATTCGGCGGCGTGTTCGTGGCGGGAATTCTCGCAGTTCTTTTGGCGTAAAGGATTTCAAGGAGTGATGATGACTTCGGACACAGTTAAGCTCAGTTTGCCATTGGCCGTTGCAAAAGGGAGCCGGATAAGTTGCGGTTTTTCTTCCAACGGGCTTCCGGTTGGCTGGGGAGAAGTGGTGGGCCATTTGGTGAATCTGAGAGTCGGCCGCATTCTGAAAAATGATGATGTCGTGTTTCGAGTGATTTCCAAGGACTGGCTGCCGGGGGACGATAAAACGGCTTCGGGCGTGTCCTGTCTTCTGGAAGCGCAACAGGCTGTTGAAGTGGGCGAGTATGAGTGTGTCGTGGAACGCGGTGGGTATTCGCTTGCATGGGTTACCCTGAGTGACAAGGGGGCTGCCGGGAAGCGCACGGACGAGTCCGGGCCGATGATCGGCAGACTCATGGCAGAGAAGCTTGATCTTGGCTGCGTGCAGGGGTTCATCATCCCCGATGAGGTGGATATCCTCAAGGGCTTGGTGGTTGATCTTGCGTTGGGGCAGGGTTTTGATTTCATAATGACTACCGGGGGAACCGGAGTCGGGCCGCGTGACATCACTCCCGAAGCGACTTTGGCTGTTATCGAAAAACGGCTACCTGGTTACGAGCGGGCCATGACTGGTGTCAGTCTTGCCAAAACGCCGCATGGCGCCATTTCACGTGCTGTGGCCGGGACCCTCGGGCACAGCCTGATCGTCAATATGCCGGGGAGTCCGAAGGCTGTGGCAGAGTGTCTGGAGCCGCTTTTGCCGACTTTGAAGCATACTTTGGAAAAGTTGCAGGGTGACCCTTCGGATTGCGCGAATTTGCACAAGTAAATGAATGCATTTGGGGTTGCGGGTGGCGAGTAGAGTTGCTAAGTACATGGAACCAATTTGTTGCAAGTTCAACTGAACCTCATACGCAGGAAGCAGGATTATTTATTATGCGGCTTAAACGATTTTTGATCGCGGCCCTCGTTGCTCTGATGACTCTCGGTTTTTCCGTTTCGGCTTTTGCTCAGGATGCTGATCCGGCCATGGGCGGTGACGCTGATGCTGAAATGCAGAATGTGTCCGGTCCCTTTGATCTCGAGCGTTGTGTGAAGCGCGCTCTTGCCCTCAATCCGAGCATGGTTGCCATTCGTGCCCAGTTGCAGGGTTCCCAGTTCGGCACCCGTTCCCAGTTTGGTAACTTCCTTCCTTCTTTGGGAGGTACGTATGGTTACACCAACAGCGGACGTAAAAGCACGACCACGGGTAAAAAGGATGAGTGGGCTGCTTCCATTAATGTCAGTCAGCCTGTCTTTCAGGGATTCAATCTGCTTGCTACATGGCAGAAGGCTAAGCTGACAGAGGAGTCCACACAGGCATCCTTGTCCAATGTGGAACTCACGTTGATTTCCAGTGTGCAGTCAAACTTTCTTTCACTGCTCAAGGCCCGTAAGGACGTCAAGAGCGGTGATGATTCAGTTGCCCGACTTGAGTCTCAGCTCAAGGTTATTACGGCTTTTTATGAAGTAGGTCTCAGGCCGAAGGCTGAGGTGCTTGATGCTGAAGTCGATCTGGCTACTGCCAAGCAGGACCTCTTGAAAGCGCAGAATCAGGTGTCCATTCAGGAAACACAGCTTAACAGACTGCTGAACATCCCCCTTGAAGTTGAAGTGGAGTATGTCGGCGAACTGGCACATGTCCCATTTGATCTGACTTTGCAGGATTGCCTGAGCCGTGCCTACAATGCCCGCCCCGACCTCTTGATCGGTAAGAAGAGCGTTGAAATAGCCGAAAAGGATTCCACCATTGCGGCAAGCAGCTTCTATCCGAAAGTGGATGCCGACTATGATTATTACAGCAAGGGCGTTGATCCCGGCCTGAGTAATGGCAATAGCTACACTCATTCCAGCAAGGAATACTGGACCGTTGGCGTCAAGGCTTCCATGACTGTTTTTGAATGGGGCGCAGACTACTACGATTACAAGAAAGCCGAGGAAAACATTAAGCAGGTTGAGGCTGAACTTGAAGATACCCGCCTTCAGGCCGGTTTCGAAGTCAAGCAGGCGTTGCTGAACATCAAGGAAGCTTCGGACCGTATCACGGTTGCCCAGAAGTCCGTTGCAGCGGCAGAAGAAGCGTATCGTATGGCTGTGGCTCGTTATCAGGCTCAGGTCGGTACCAATACCGATGTGCTCAATGCGCAGTCTCGTTTGACGGATAGTGAAGCGCAGCTTTCGCAGGCCCTTGCTGACCACGGCACTGCCATTTCCAGCCTGTACGTCGCTATGGGTGAGAAAAATCTGGGGCTGACTGAAGCGAAATAGCTCATGTTTACTCAAAGAAAACGTTCCTGGGAGGCTCGGGGAATGGCGTGCGAAAAGTGCGGTCTGGACCTGACAGCCTATCGAGGTTGCCGAGAGGTGACCCTGCGCTGTCCGTCATGCGGAGAAGCGTATGATCTCAGAAAATTCGCGTCTCGCATGGACGAGGATTTCGAGGAGAAGATGGGGTTTGTTCCCATGGACAGGATTTGATTCTCCAGCCAAAAGGCGCATTCAACGCGCGGCCATCGTTTTTTCGTTGGCCGCCGTTTTTGTTTGTGGCCTGTGTCGTTTCGGTTTTGCCGAGACAGGGGACGTGTGGCAGCCGTTGACCGAAAAATTGGTGCAGGACGGATTTGATCGTACGTATGTATCTTCACTTTTCGGACGAAGCAGTTTGGTCTTTTCCCCCAAGATAATGGCCCGGAAGATGAATGCTTTGCTTAACACGAAGTTGTCAGCCAAAAAGCCCGGACCTCCGCGTGAACCCGAGGTCATGGAGCGATATCTTAATCCGATTCTCATTGCCGGTGCGTATGGTTTTTATCGAGAACATCGGGATGTCATGAGGGAGATTGAACAGAAATACAGTGTTCCCGGTGACGTGCTGACCGCCCTGATGTTGGTGGAAACAAAACTCGGTACGCAGGTCGGCAGATATAATGCGTTGACGATTCTCGGGAGCATGGCGCTTGGTGGTGACTATGAGTTGATTCGTCCCTACATCAAGCAAAAGAATCTGGCTGACGATACAACCGAGTGGTTGATTCGTCGCACACGGCAGAAAGGCAACTGGGCTTATGGTGAATTGAAGTCGCTCATTACATATGCTCAGAAGAATGGACAGGACCCTTTGATCATTCCAAGCTCCATGTATGGAGCTATCGGCTATTGCCAGTTTATTCCCTCAAGTGCGCTGGCATATGGCAGGGATGGAAATGGTGACGGGAAAGTCAATCTTTTCGAGATGAATGATGCGCTTTACAGTATGGCGTATTTCATCAAGCGACATGGCTGGAAGCCCGAGCTTGATAGAGAAGCGCAACTCGCTGTCATTTATCGTTACAATCACTCCAAGAGCTACTCCCTGACCATCATGGCTGTTGCCGACAGGCTCAGGAAGACAAGCGAATTCTTCGGAAACTGAGAAACCTGATTTTTATTCCTCGTCGAGCAGGCTGTGATAGAGATTTAGGCTGCGTTTGAGGAATTCTTCAAGTGTCAATTGAGACATGGTGCGTTTTTGTGTGGCAAGCACCTCTTCGCGTACTGCCGTGTCTGAGCAGAGCGTTGCGACGGCTTTGGCGATAGCATCACTGTCTTCCGGTTCAATGAGCACAGGTGGGCTGACCAGATCGGGCATGACGCCGACATTCGTTGAAACCAATGGACGACCGCAGGCCATGATCTCCAGAGCAGAGCGGGCAATGGCTTCGGACCAGAGTGAAGCAACAACGCCGACATCAAGGGCAGAGATGCATGCTTCAACGTCGTTTCGCTTGCCGCTGATATGCGTGATATCCTTGACACCATATTCTGCGATCCATTCCTCAATCTGCGAACTGGTCATGGCTGTATCAAAGCCTATGAGAAAGAGACGGATGTTTGCCAATCCGTAGTGATCCCGGAGTCGTGCAACGGCTCTGATGGTTTCCTTGTGGCCTTTGACGCGATCGAATCGACCGAGTAGACCGACAACGACATCATCAGGGGAAAAACCGAATTCCGTGCGTACGGCTTCTCGTTTTTTCTGGTCAAAGGTGAATCGTTCTGTGTCGACACCGCCGTGAATGAGCCAGAGACCGTTGCCCGGGGTGCGCATTTTGTCGAGAAAGTAGTTGGCCATGCGTCGATTGGTGACGACAACCGCGTCGGCAATGTTGGCATGAAGCCAGCGGTTGAAGGCGTCGCTTCGAGGTGGGCGCTGGTCGCCACGGGTGCGAACGAGCTTAAAGGGAAATCCCATGAGCTTGAGTATGCCCCATAGGAAGAAGCCTTCTCCCCGGTGACAATTGACAATATGAGGACGATGCGTCCTGAGAAGTTGTATGATATGCCTTGTGGCGGCGGCAAAGCGCACCGGGTTCGTGGTGTTCAGGTCAACTGAAACAGTATTCAGGCCAAGTTCCTGTGCCCGTTTTTCCGAGTCGGTTCCTGCCTGAGTCAGGACGGTCACTTCATGACCTGCATCCGCCAAAAGACGACTGAGGGTGATGGCATACCAAGCGGTTGCGTTGAACCATCGTACATTGATAACTTGAAATATTCTCATAAACTTCACTGCTCTGGGTGTGTGGGTTAACCAACATGACAGTTCAAGGGCGTGAAGGCAAGGTCTTATGCAAATGGATGATACACTCGTTTCCATTATTCTCCCTACATATAACAGGGCGGATTATATCAGGTCGGCACTTGATTCCGTGTTTTCACAGACGTTTCGGAACTGGGAGCTGGTCATTATTGATGACGGTTCCACCGATGACACGGTTGCAGTCATAAATGAATATGATGATTCCCGGATTGTATATCTTTATCAGGAAAATAGAGGCGTTTCCGCTGCAAGAAATCATGGGATTGAAAAAAGCCGGGGGGAATACATCGCCTTGCTCGATTCCGATGACGAGTGGCTGCCGAAGAAATTAGAAAAGCAACTTCGGTACATGCAGGAGAATGATTTTGAGATCTGCCAGACGGATGAAATCTGGATTCGCAACGGGAAACGGGTCAACCAGCCGAAAAAGTATTCTAAACCGGAAGGCTGGTTTTTTGAGTCCTCTCTGGAGATGTGCCTGATAAGTCCGTCGTGTACGATTTTTACGCGGAAGGCATGGGATGTCATCGGCCCGTTTGATGTGGAAATGCCGTCGTGTGAGGATTATGACATGTGGCTTCGTGCCTGCCTTGCCTATCCTGTCGGGTTGTTATCGGAAAGGTTGACAGTCAAGCATGGCGGACGTTCCGATCAGCTGTCCAACTGTGTACCTTGTGCTGACCTGCATCGAATCCGTGCTCTTGTGAAGATATTGCAGTGTGGGAAACTTGACGTAGACCAACAGACGGCTGCCATGTCCGAATTGGAGAGCAAAGCAAAAATATATCGACAAGGTTGTGAAAAAAGAGGAAAAAAAGACGAGGCTGAACGGGTTTGGAACCTGTTTTGCATGATGCGGGATGGGAAAAATATTTCCCTTAATTTACTGCGTTAACAGATTTTTAACCACGCCAGCCCCTTGAACACTCAAGCGGGGTGGTTTTGAGGTAGCCTCGTGCCGACCATAGCCAAGCTTCTGGACGAACTTCCCGAGATCAGTCAATCGCGCCTTGTTGCGTCCGGTTTCGGTTTATGGGTGACCTGGAAAGGGGATCTCAATTCTTCCGTTGACAACACCTTGCGGGAATATGGCGCTTTATGCGTTGTCCGGGATACCGATCAGGCTCTATGGTTTTGTAATACAACAGAAATATTTCGTGCGTTGGCCCGTCTTCAGATATGGGCTCGAGTCAATCCGATGGCAATCACCTGCCAGGTGGTTCCGCTCACTTTTCTTGTCGGCTATGAGATGGAATATACCGTCTCTCTGTCTGTCGAGCTGGACCGTCAGGATGTTCGGCCATCTGATGATTGTGAAGTCTATATTCATCCGAAATTGAAGGAGAATATTGATTCTGTTCCCGGCTTGGAAACACAGGTCGTTGGCAATGTCGAAGGGTTTGCTTCGGTGGACTGGCTTGCCTTGCATGCTGATCAGGGGCTTGATTACGAAACGGACCGGAAGTGGTATTTTGTCATTAAGCCATTGGGGCGGATGTCTGACAAGGACAGCATTATCGGGTGGCGTGATTTTTCGAACGAAATACTGGACCTTTTGAAGAGGCTTGGCCTCAAGTATATCTCCGACGTCAAGGAAGGGGCCATCTTTTTCCCATTGGACAGCTTCCGCCTGCTCCGGTCCTTTTGCAGTGAAATTCTGACACTTATCCAGAATGTCAAAGAGGATCCTGAAAAGAAATACTGGCCTATAGTGATGGCTGGCGTACCGCAGGGTAACTTGGCATTTTCCGGTGATCTGCCGAAGAAAGTCGGATTGGACTGGAACAGGCTGGCCCCGGATTTCCCGCATGTTCGTTTTATGGACGGTTTTCTTTTGTCGGAATGGTTCAGGATGAATGAGGTGAGATACGGCACTGAAGCGGTTTCACTGGATTCATGGTGTACTCTGGCCCCCCGGGAAGGTGGCGGAAAGATTGATCATGGCACCATGCAGGTGATTTTGCCCGCAGTGCTTCTGGAGACTGAAGGAGAGGAGTGTTTTTATTGCGGGCAGAAGAATCATGCTTCTATTCAGTGTCCGTCCAAACAGATCGCAACGCCGCAGCCACAGGTTTGGCATTTGCTCGCGAAGACAGATGTGAAGGAGTTTTCCAAGGGGTTTAACGCGATTGATGCTGATGTGAGTCAGGAAGAATACTCCGGGACCATGTTGGCTGTTTTGAATAAGAAGAATGATATTGAAGGGCTCATGGCTCGAGCTGTTCATGAAATCAACGTTTCCAGCCAGCTTCGGACATTGAAGATGGTCTGGCGCAGCCGCGCAAAGGAGTGGAGCGAAGGCTTCAGACACTTGGCAGATCAGGAAGGAGAGTTTATTTGGGACGGTTTGAATGCTCTCATGGAAGGTCGGCCGGAAGATGCTGAAGAGCTTGCTAAGCAGGCTCAGCTAAAAGCTCCGCGCAGCTATCAGCCGCACTCCCTGCTTGGTTTTTGTAAACTGGAGCAGGGTGACTTCACGCAGGCGCTTTTTCATTGGCAGGAAGCCGAACGCATGGGGTATACGCCATTGCAGAAGGGCTATCTTACGTATTTGCAGGCCCGACTTATGGAAGTCGAAGGCAACATCAAAGAGGCTATCAATACGTATAAGCAGGCAAATTCGTCTGCACCTACCTGGATTGACCCAGTGTACCGGCAGGCTGTCTGTATGGTAAAAATGGGATTTACCGGGCAGGCCATGGATTTGTTTACCGATCTTATCAGCAGAGATCCCCACGTCTTTAACAGGGTGCTCGTTGACCCGGAGCTTGATCGTGGACGCGTGCAGCTTCTCAGTTCCTTGTGGGAAATGTGGGCAAAAGCTTCCGAGGAAGTTGAAGCCGCCCGTAAGCGTGTGGATGGTTTTATTGATGACATTGCCAAGCGGTTTGACGCGAGTCATGGTTACTTTGATTCAGCGAATGAGGAGTTGGAGCGCCTGAAAAAACTTGGTGTGACAAATAATTATGTCGCGTATCGGCTGCTTATTCGGGGAACTGACAAATTTAATGCTTCGCTGGATGGAGAGATAAAAAGAGAAATCAAGCGTGTGAATGCCAATCTTGAATACTTGACGGATCGGGTCAGGAGTATTCAGCGTGAAGCGGCCTGGTTCCCGTTTCCCAAGTTGCTGCTTGAGTTCAACAAGGATTTCAATTTCTGCGTGGACAAAATCAACTGGATCAAGACCCAGTCCATGAAGGATGCAGAAAATTTCCGTCGTTCTCTTGTGCATGTCGAGGAGATTGAGGACCGCATTGACGCGTTGCAGGGGCGTCTCGTCACACTTCGAATAATCAGGGACAGCACCCTGTTCGTTCTCATGCTTGGCAAGAATTTCATCTGGATGGAGTTGTTAAGCCTTGGACTGGCTTTGGTTGGAATTCCGGCTCTTCTTTATTTTTCACAGGGAGTTGAAGGCAACTGGTTGATCGATGCCATCAAGGAGCAACGCTGGGAATTTTCCAAGGGGCTGGTTATTATATTGAGTGTCCTTTGTCTTGCCCTTGCCGCGATAAAGAGTGCTTTTTCCTTTGATAAACGTAAGCGGGAGTTGTTTGAGCAGCTTGACGAAGAGATGCGGGAAACCGCTCCCAGACGTTATTGATAATAATCCTTCCAGTGTTTCCTTCCTGCCTTTTTACGGGTAACATTCCGGTATCTTTCATGACAACTTACCGGAGCCGTTATGTTTAAACTGGTGCTGATTCGACATGGTCAGAGCGCGTGGAACCTTGAGAACCGCTTTACCGGCTGGACTGACGTGGACTTGACCGAACAGGGCGTCAATGAGGCTGTTGAGGGTGCAAGGCTTTTGCAAGAGGAAGGATTCAGTTTTGATATTGCATATACTTCCTTGCTGAAACGAGCCATTCGAACGCTTTGGCTTGTCCAATCTGAAATGGACCTTATGTGGCTGCCGGTGGCAAAGACGTGGCGACTCAATGAGCGGCATTACGGTGCGCTTCAAGGGTTGAACAAGGCTGAGACGGCTCAGAAATACGGTGACGATCAGGTGTTCATCTGGCGGCGCAGTTTTGATATCCCACCGCCAGCTCTTGAAAGTGATGACAACCGTTTCCCGGGGTATGATCCCCGTTATGCTTCGCTCGCCAAGGAGGAACTCCCTGCCTGCGAAAGTCTGAAAATGACTATTTCCAGAACCATGCCATATTGGTTTGAGACCATTGCGCCGAAAGTGAGAGCCGGTCAGCGTGTGCTGATTGTTGCTCACGGCAATTCTTTGCGCGGTTTGGTTAAATATCTTGATGAGATGAGTGATGATGACATCACAAGACTGAATATTCCTACCGGGGTGCCGCTTGTCTATGAATTGGACGCTGATCTCAAGCCCTTGAAGCACTACTATCTGGGTGATCAGGAGGCCGCCGCAAAGGCCGCGGAAGCGGTTGCCAATCAGGCCAAGGGCGGGTAATTCCGCCAGTCATGAACGAAACGTTTTTTACCGAGCGCCTTCTTGACTGGTTTGATGCCAATGCCCGGAATCTTCCGTGGCGGAAATCGCTGACTCCTTATGGTGTCTGGATTTCCGAAATCATGGCTCAACAGACACAAATGAATCGGGTGGTGGATTATTATGAACGATGGATGGAGCGCTTTCCAGACATCGCTTCACTCGCACATGCCGATGAAGAAGACGTCCTGAAAATGTGGGAAGGGCTGGGATACTATTCCCGTGCTCGGAATCTGCATAAGGCTGCGGCTGTCATACAGAGCGAGTATGATGGAGTCTTTCCGTCGACATTCAAAACTGTTTTGGCGTTGCCTGGTGTTGGGCCATATACAGCCGGGGCCATCTCAAGCATTGCCTTCAACATTCCCGAACCGGCTGTGGACGCTAATGTCTTGCGGGTTTTTGCCCGTCTTCTGGATATTGGCAAGCCAGTCAAAGAGACGTCTGTCAAGGCGCAAATAGCGAAAGCGGTATGCGGGCTGCTTCCTGAAGATCGTCCCGGAGATTTCAATCAGGCGATTATGGAGTTGGGGGCATTGGTCTGCTCCAAGCGTGCTGACTGCGATCAATGTCCCATCAAGGAGTGCTGTCTGGCTTATGAAAGAGGGACAGTGGCGGAACGACCGGTACTTGCTCCTTCGAAGAAAATCATTCCAATCGAGATGGTCACAGGGGTTTTGGAACATGAAGGCCGGTTGCTTATTCAGAAACGTCGGGCGGATGACGTTTGGCCCGGACTGTGGGAGTTCCCTGGTGGTTGCGTGGAAAAAGAGGAAACCCCGGAACAGGCGCTTGTCCGTGAATATCGGGAAGAGGTTGAGCTCAATGTGGAACCAGTAGAGAAGCTAGCTGTGATTCGTTATTCCTACACTCGCTATCGGGTCACGATGCATTGTTACCTGTGCCGCCCGCAGAATGGCGGCATTCCAGTTCCTGTTTTCAATGAAGCTGTTGAGGGCGCGTTTGTTTGTCCTGATTCACTGTCTGAATACGCTTTTCCTGCGGGGCATCGGCGTTTGATCGAACGCATGCGTGCTGACTCGCGGCTGACTGCCTTGTTTTCCTGAAAACTGTATATTCTTTTTTTCCGGTATGTTGTTGCATTAGGCACGCCCCTTGCTTTCTCCCATGCGGAGGCTTGTTTTCAAGCCAAAACTTTGACGCAGGAGAGGCGGTATGTCTTTCGGCAGTATTACCGATTTGAATGCATTGGCGGCCTTGCAGGGTGGCAAGTCTGTTGGTGTTGCAGGAAAAAAAGGTGCTTCAGGGGCACAGCTTCAGGCCGCATTTGAAACACAGATGCGCATGACGCAGAATCTTTTTGGAGAAGGGTCACGGTCAAGCGGGGAGGGGAGTTCCCTGAGTGATTTTGACACTTCATTCGTCAACGACGCCATGATGATGGAGGCTTTGACGACCATCACTGGTCTCATGCGTCAGGAAGCTGGCATTACCGCACCTGTTCAACCGAAAGTTGCGATAGATAGAAAGCCGGAAGCCGTTCAGGTGCCGGTTCGTCCCATGCCTGAAGTTGGTGCTTTGTCCGCAAAATTCGAATCCGGAAGTGCCGGTGTTGCGGCCATTGGTTATGATCGAGTGGGCGGAACTTCTTACGGAAAATATCAGATAGCATCCAAGCCCGGCACAATGGATCGTTTCCTTTCGTATCTCGATAAGAATGCTCCGGCGTGGGCAGAGCGTCTGCGCAGTGCCGGACCTTCGAATACAGGATCAAAGGAAGGCGGAATGCCTTCGGTATGGAAAGAAGTTGCGACCGAGAATCCTGCCCGTTTCGAGAAAATGCAGCATGATTTCATAGCCGGTGAAACATATATTCCGGCCCGTGATATGATTTTCAAACAGACCGGACTGGATTTTGATAATGCGCCGCCTGCTTTGCGCGAAGTCTTGTGGAGCACATCGGTCCAGCATGGGCCGACAGGGGCGTCCAGAATTTTTGGCAAGGTCATCAATCAGTTTGTTGGAAAAACCGGAGAGGTGAATTTCAACACCAAACTCATTGAGGGCGTTTACGACACCCGGAAAGGGCAGTTCGGTTCATCCACGAAACGAGTGCAGCAAAGTGTGGCGAACCGGCTTAATGAGGAAAAGCAGATCGCGCTGAACATGCTCGGAAAGATGCAGCTCAATCGGATCGTCTAGGGGAGACTGACGGTTTGGTTTTTGAAAGGCACGGGAAACCGTGCCTTTTTTCATGTCAGCTTCTTTTCCAGACTTGGATCAAGATCAACTCGGAGGGTACCGAGTTTCTTGTCTACGGCGACTTGCCCGTGAGCAAAGCCCTTGACCTTCCGTACATCCTTGACCAGTGCGTACATGATGTCCGCTTTGCCGTCGTCTTTTCGGAAACTCTTGAGACCGCAGAGAATGGCTGCTTCCACCATCGTTGATTCCGGCACGTCGTGTTCCGGGTGATCTCGCTTGAGGATGATGTGGGAGCTGGGGCCATCAGCCAAGTGGAACCAGTAGTCGAACGGACTCGCTGCACGACTGAGCATGTCGTGGTTCGCCTTCTTGTTTTTGCCCCGAATGATGGTGAAGCCGTCTGTTGATCGAAATAGGGTGACGGCCAGCCCCTTGTATCGTTTGGGGAGTGGGGGAGGCCCGTCTGGTTGTGGCTTTGAGTCGGCAACTTGTACATTGTCCGGCAGTGTTCCCTGTTCAAGACGAGTCAGTTGATCTTCAAGTTCTTTCCGCCGTCTGCGTATATGGGGGAAGCCCCGGTCAGCCTTGGCGGCAAGCTTGAAGTATTTTTCCATGTTTTCCGTCGGGGTAAGGTGTGGATTGAGGGCAATCAGCATCTCACCGTGTGCCGGATGATATACCGTGACTTCTTCAAGGCCTTCCTGGTCCTTGAATCGGTAGAGTTCGGCCTGCATGGCTTCGGCCTTGATTTTTTCGTCTGCCAGCTTTTGCAGTCTGACTTCTTCTTCATTCAGGCGGTTCAGATTGCGCCTGACTTTTTTTCTTTCGCGTTTGAGCAGCGTTTGTGCAGGCTTTTCCTCTTCCATTTCAAGGAGAGGAAAAAGTGTGCGTTGTCCGTAGGCATTGGCGGCATCAAGCGCTGAATCAAAGCATTCGGCTTCTTTTCCGGATTGCCACGCAAGAGGGGGCAGCCAGTCGTCATTCCGTTTGGTGAGATAGAATGTCTCAGCAGTACCGCTGGCGACCTTGAAATAGAGCTGGTGAGCGTCTTCGGGTGACAGCGAGGTCAGCTGTCTACGAAGCGGAGGAGATATGTGCGGGTAGCTGCGCCATATTTCCGGTTCATCAAGTACATCTTCAATGGCTGGCCATTCCGGCTGTGAAGAGAATTCCGGGGGGAGTTCGTCAATTATCTCCATGCCGGTACGGGCATTGATGATAAGGAAGCTGCCGCACGCCGGTTCTGATCTGGGTGTCAGTTCCAAAGCGAGCCGGAGACTGGGCCAGTCCATGTACCAGTTCAGAATCTTTCGGTTTCTGAGCCTTTTGCGAAACCACATTGCCATGGCCGTGGCGTTCGGAGGATTGACCGGTTTGACCGGAGATAAAAAAAGATGGCCTGCCGATTTGGCAGGCCTGAAGAGCACGTGTAATGGTTCGCCTGTATTCTGAATCTTGAGTGTCCAGACTCCCGGAGCAGGACCGAATACTTTATCTATTCGGCGGCCAAGGAGAAAGGAGCCCAGCTCAGCGGCGAGGAAGCGGAAGAAATTTGCTTCCATGGCGCGTACAGGCGGTATGAAAGGGCTAATCGAGGCTAGTCGCCGCGAACAGCCTCGTCTTCTTCCTGTTTGCTCTTGCAGTTGATGCAGAGCGTTGTCATGGGGCGAGCCTTGAGGCGCGGGACGGATATTTCGTCTCCGCACTCCTGGCATAAGCCGAACTCGCCATCGTCAATGCGGTCCACTGCTTTTTGAATCTTCTTGATGAGCTTGCGTTCACGATCCCGAAGGCGCAAGGTGAATGCGCGATCAGATTCGGCTGTGGCCCGGTCCGCTGGATCGGCGTAGACTTCGCCGGATTCCGTCATGTCTTCAATGGTTTCTTCGCTCTTTTTGAGAATATCGTCGAGCATGCCATTGAGGACGTCCTTGAAGTACTGAAGGTCTTTTGCGTCCATACGATCTTCCCCTGAGAGATAACGGTCGGTTGAGGAGTTGCATTAAACCAATTTCACTGAATTAAAGCGCGTTGGTATACCGAAAACGCACTAAAAGTAAAGTCTTTCCATTAATCGAAAAATTACAACAGGTTCATGTAATGGGTCAATCTTAAAAAAATCTCAAAAACTTGTTGACAGTCTGAGGGGGCACGGGTAAACCGTACTTCGCTTTTGAGCGGGAATAACTCAGTGGTAGAGTGCAACCTTGCCAAGGTTGAAGTCGCGAGTTCAAATCTCGTTTCCCGCTCCAAAAGAGGCGACATAGCCAAGTGGTAAGGCAGAGGTCTGCAAAACCTCCATTCTCCGGTTCAAATCCGGATGTCGCCTCCAAATTTGCGGGAATAACTCAGTGGTAGAGTGCAACCTTGCCAAGGTTGAAGTCGCGAGTTCAAATCTCGTTTCCCGCTCCAGACTATACCGGCCGACCTTCGGGTCGGCCTTTTTCCCGGGCGGGAATAACTCAGTGGTAGAGTGCAACCTTGCCAAGGTTGAAGTCGCGAGTTCAAATCTCGTTTCCCGCTCCAGAAAGAATTTCCGGCGACCAATGGTCGTCATATCCCCAAGCGGGAATAACTCAGTGGTAGAGTGCAACCTTGCCAAGGTTGAAGTCGCGAGTTCAAATCTCGTTTCCCGCTCCAGAATATACAAGCCGGTCATATGACCGGCTTTTTTCTTTTTCAAAGAGCAAATCTTCATTGGAAAGCTCATTCCCGAAAGAAGATAACTATCCTTAAAGATACTCCTGCGCGCCGTTTTTTCAAAGTCTTAAATGAAAAATCATTTTTTCATCGGTTTTGAAGTCACTCCGGTATGGTCCCTGCACTGTGGGGAGGGACGGCAAACATTTCCCAACCTTCAACGGCCGGAAAAAAATGACGCATACAGATTTCATACACGGAAAAGAGAAAGCCGAGACAGGAATGACGTCGATCGACTTGATCGGGTCTCCTCTGGCTTCGGTGGGGATTCAGGCAAGAAACTTCACTGCTTCGGTCTGTAGCCGGAAACCGGGCATAGCGCCTGATTTCTACAAGCCGGACAGCCTGGTTTCGGATATCGAGCGTTTGTGTGATCCCTTGGAGATTCCTGAAGCCGAGCATTATCTCAATATCGCGGTGAAGTACTTTTTTGCCTACGTTCATGATGGGGCGCATGATGAAAAAGTGTCGTACGGAGAAATTGCAGAGCTGTACGAGCAGTTCTCCCGGCATCAGAGCCTCAATGAGCCCGGTGACGATATTGAACTGATGAACAGCCTGCGACAGTGGTCGCCTGTGCTTCGTGTGCTTGCCGATGCTTCGCGGGCCGCACATGTCATGCGTGCGGTTGTCGGGCAGAAAGGGTTGTCCGGAGGGGGCAGCTGTCCGTATGTGGGGGTGGATATTGGTGCCGGGACCGGCATTATGCTTCTGGCAGAACAGATTCAGGCCCGTCGAAACGGCTTCATGGATATTCAGACATTCGGGTTTCAGACCGATCCTGTTTCAGGTGAAAGAACACATGATCTGATCCATTCTCTTGGTGCGGGTAGCGTCATGCTTGCCGACCCGACTCGGGAGGGAGCGTATGGTGTATTGCGCGGGCGCTCGATCAGCTATGCCGCTAACGAGATGGTCGCTGGAATCCAGCAGTCGCTGACAGAGGAAAACTTTTTCAGAAAATATAAGGCGTTCTTTGCTGCTGTGGGAAGTAATGCCGATAATGCGGCCTTTTTCCCAGAGGGATTGATCGCTCATTGCGGCCTTGAGGGGGCGTCTGTGATTCTTGCCAAGGAAAACGGATTTCAGGCTCCGGAAGAGTATATGAATTCGGACTTTATTCCGCAGGGGCTGATCCTTGAAGGGAGAGTCCTTCCCATGCACCGTCTGGGGCGCGATTTTTATCATTTCTTAACGTAAGCTTCGATTCATAATAAGTGCTTTTGAACCCGGTCATGCCGGGTTTTTTTATCCCCAGAGCGCGATGCAGGCAGCTCCTGCCGTCATGATGAGTGTGCCGATCAGTCGGTATCTGATGCCGTGTTCCTGAAAAAGCAGCCACCCGTAAAGTACCGAAAATATTCCAGCCAGACGTTTTATGGCAACCATGTACGCAGCGGCTATGAGCGAGATGGCGATGTTGTGACAGATGATTTCCATGAAGATGCACAGGCCTACACCGAAGCCGAGAGCGGGGCGGCTTGTAATCGTTCGAAGTGACGCCTTTCCTGTGCCGACAAGTATGGTTGTCAGAAGAAGGCCGTAAGCGCCGAAGAGGCTCATGGCAGCGAACATGGGACTGGAGTTGATGATGAGTATTTTCCCGCCTACCGAACAGAGTCCATAGAGTGCTGCCACCAGAAGCATCAGGGCCGATCCCGGTTCTCTGAGTATGGCGCGTATGGGGCCGGTGAAGCCGTCTTTCGCGCTGTCGAGGTTGAGTACATATCCCCCAGTCACGATGAGTAGAATTCCAATGATTCCGTATGGTGATAACGTTTCGCCCAGCAACAGTTTGCCCGTGAGAATGACGAATATAGGGGTAAAGCTGAGAAATGGCATGGTCACAGAGAGAGGGGACATGTGGATGGCGCGGAAGTGCAGGATGATGGCGACCATGGTGAGTGGCAGCACCCAGCTCAGGGCGGGGAAGAACTCAGGACCAAGCTTTGGAATCTCCATGAAACAGAACGCGGCTACGCAAAAGGGTGTTGCATAGAAAAAAGGAATAACGGCCATTTCCCACGGGGAGACGTCGGAGAAAAAGCGTTTCATATAGGCCGCAGTCGTTGCCATGAGAAAGGCGGCGGCCAGTGAAAGTGGAAACCAAACCATCATCAGCGCCTGATATTTTTGAAAAAGTGTATTGTCGTGGGCATATTCCGGGTATACGATGCACAATCAAATTGTACAAACAAAACTTGCGATTTACCCGGCCTGCGGGTAGAGAGCAGAAAACTTCATGCAAGGAGCAGGACGATTATGTTGAAACCGTCTGTGAGCGTTGCCCTCGAAGGCATCCCGTATATTATCATATCCGCATTTACTACTCTGATTTTTGCCATCATGGGCTGCTGGCCCGTGGCTCTCCTCGGCCTTGGCGTCACCTGCTTCGTGGGACATTTCTTCCGTGACCCCGAACGTGTCGGGCCGGAAAATGCCGAGGCCGTTGCTTCGCCTGCCGATGGTAAAGTCATCAAGGTTACCCGTGAGGCCGACCCTGTTACAGGTGAACAGCGTCAGGTCATTGCCATTTTCATGAATGTCTTCAATGTTCATGTGAATCGTATGCCCGTATCCGGAAAGGTCGAGCTTGTCCGTTACATTCCCGGCAAATTTTTCAATGCTTCCTTTGATAAGGCAAGCGAGGATAACGAGCGTAACATTGTTGTCGTTACCGGCAAGGGCAACCAGCGTTTTACCATGGTTCAGATTGCCGGTTTGATCGCACGGCGTATTGTCTGCTGGGCAGAGCCTGCTGATAAACTCAAGCGCGGTGAGCGGTTCGGTCTTATTAAGTTCGGTTCAAGAGTTGACCTTTACATGCCCGACGGCTATGTACCTCTTGTCAGCGTCGGCCAGAAGGTCGTTGCAGGCGAAACCCCTCTGGCGGAAAAGCGCAAAGCTTAGAGCCGGAAAACAATAGCGAAGAAACTGATGGCTAAAGAAAAGAAACTGCCGCGCCATAAGAGCGTTTACCTCCTGCCGAACCTGCTGACTACAACCAGCTTGTTCATCGGCTTTCTGGGACTCACATGGGCAATCAAGGGAGATTATACCTCCTGCGCCCTGTGTATTCTGGCAAGCTGTGTGTTCGATGGTTTGGACGGTAAGGTCGCGCGCTTGACCGGCACCACCAGCGAGTTCGGAGTTCAGTTGGACTCCTTGGCCGATCTGGTGGCTTTTGGCGTTGTACCCGCTACCATGACGTATCTCTGGATGCTTGAAGGGTACGGGCGTCTTGGCCTGATGGCTGCGTTTCTTTTCATGGCCTGTGGTGCCCTGAGGCTGGCGCGTTTCAACGTGCAGGCCTCAACCGGGTCCAAAAAGCACTTTGTCGGTTTGCCCATCCCTGGGGCCGCGTGTACCTTGGCCACATTGGTACTTTTTGCCGAATACATCCCTGCTTCCTATACGCAGACGGTTCTGCCGATCAGTGCGTTGGTACTCGTCTATGTGCTCTCCTTTTTCATGGTCAGCACTATTCGTTTTTATTCTTTCAAGGAAATCAGCACATTCAAGGCTCATCCCTTCAGCTGGATGGTGACCGCTATTTTGGTCTTTTCCCTTGTTGCATCCCGTCCCAAGTTCTTGGGCTTTATTATTTTCTTGGGCTACCTTATTTCCGGCCCGATCTACACCCTTTTCCTACTATCCCGCAGAGGCAGTAAGCGACTACTACGGGATGATTCGGAAGAGCTAGGTTAGCTCTCTTCATTTCCATAATAGTACGTTGTACTGCCTTCAAAGTCGCCACGCACAAAAGTGCGTTGGCGATTTTTTCTATAATTACAAATTAAAGCACACACATTTATAAGAATTATATCGGAGGAAACCATGGCTGACAGAGTATATGTTTTTGATACGACCTTGCGTGATGGAGAACAATCCCCCGGCGCAACCATGAACCTGGATGAGAAAATCCGTATGGCGCGGCAGCTTGAGACTCTCGGAGTCGACATTATCGAAGCAGGATTTCCTATTGCCAGCCAGGGAGATTTTGAGGCGGTTCAGGCCATTTCCCGGGCTGTGGATAACGTGCAGGTCGCCGGTTTGTGCCGCGCGGTTACGGGCGATATCGATCGCTGCTGGGAAGCTGTGAAAGATGCGAATCACCCTCGTATCCACACCTTTCTTGCTACAAGTGAAATTCATATGAAATATAAGCTGGGTAAAACTGCAGATGAGGTTCTCGCGATGACCGAGAAGGCTGTCAGGCACGCTGCCCAGTATACGGACAATGTCGAATTCTCCGCTGAGGATGCATCACGTTCCGATTGGGATTTTCTCGTCAAGGTGACAGAGACCGCCATTGATGCGGGAGCCACTGTCGTCAATATCCCGGATACCGTGGGATATACTCAGCCGTTTGAATATTATGACATGATCAAATACCTGATGGATAATGTGAAGAATGTGGATAAGGCGGTTATTAGCGTTCATTGCCACAATGATCTTGGCTCGGCCGTCGCCAACAGTCTGGCCGCCATCAAGGCCGGTGCCCGTCAGGTGGAATGCACGGTGCTCGGTATTGGAGAGCGTGCGGGTAATGCGGCGCTCGAAGATTTGGTCATGGCGCTCAACACGCGCAAGGAATTGTACAATGTCGAGACCGGCGTCAACACCGAGCAGTTGTTTCCGTCCTGTCGCCGCCTGTCGCAGATTATCGGCATGCCCATTCCGCCGAACAAGGCCATTGTAGGTGCAAATGCATTTGCCCATGAATCCGGTGTGCATCAGGATGGTGTGATCAAGAATCGATTGACGTATGAAATCATGACCCCGGCCTCCATTGGCCGGACGAGCAACGACATTGTTATCGGAAAACATTCCGGTTCTCATGCCGTGAAAAAGAAAGCCGAAGAATTGGGATATCGTCTTGAGGATGCGCAGATTCAGGTGCTTTTCAAGGCGGTCAAGGATTTGGCTGACAAGAAGGAACAGGTCTTTGACGAGGACGTGGAAGCACTGATTCTCGAAAGTGTCTATCGTCGCAAGGATCGATTCCGTCTGGTCGACATGAGTGTGTTTTCCGGAACTGGAGATGTACCGCCCCATGCCGCCACTGTCATGGAATTCGGCAAGGAAGGGGAAGAAATGGAGATCAGAAAGATCAGTGAGTTTGGAGAAGGCTCCATTGACGCTGTATTCAAGTCTATCTATTCCATGGTAGGTGTGTCTCCGAAACTTGAAGTATATACGGTCAACGCTGTTACAGCCGGTTCCGATGCGTTGGGAAGTGTGGCCGTTCGCATTGAGCATGACGGCGTAAAATCCGTTGGGCGTGCGGCTGATGCCGATGTCGTCAAAGCCAGTGCATTGGCTATGATAAATGCCTTGAACAGAATGGAAAAAGCCAAAGAGGAGAAATAAGATGGGTCAGACTTTAGCCGAGAAAATTCTGCAAAAGCATACAGATCAGGAAATTACGGAAGCAGGGCAGATCGTCCAGTGCCGGGTTTCCATGGTCCTTGCCAATGATATTACCGCTCCACTGGCGATCAAGTCCTTTAAAGCCATGGGTGCGAAAAAGGTGTTCGATCAGGACAAGGTCTCTCTTGTTTGCGATCATTTTACACCGAATAAGGATATTGATTCCGCCGAACAGGTAAAAGTGGTCCGTGAGTTCGCCGAGGAAATGGGTGTGACGCATTATTACGAATGCGGTGAAGTCGGCGTTGAGCATGCGCTGTTGCCGGAAAAGGGAATTGTCGGTCCCGGAGATGTCGTCATTGGTGCGGATTCTCATACCTGTACATACGGCGGACTGGGGGCGTTTGCCACCGGCATGGGATCGACTGATGTCGGAGCAGCCATGGCGCTTGGTGAAACGTGGTTCAAGGTGCCGCCGACAATCAGGGTGAACATTACCGGCACTCCGAAGGAGCATGTCGGTGCAAAGGATTACGTGCTCAACCAGATTGGTCAACTCGGTGTGGCCGGCGCGCTCTACAAGGCATTGGAATACTCCGGTGACGCCGTTGACGCACTGTCTATCGAAGGTCGTATGACCATCGCCAATATGGCCATTGAGGCAGGTGGCAAGGTCGGGTTGTTCCCGGTGGACCAGAAGACGCAGGCTTATTCGACGGCAGCAGGGCACTCCGGCGGCGAAGCCATGGTTCCTGATGCAGATGCAGTGTACGAGCGTGTCATTGATATCGATGTTACGGACATGGCGCCTCAGGTTGCCTGTCCCCATTTGCCGGATAACGTGAAATCCGTGGATGACACTGCTGGATTGCAGATCCATCAGGCTGTCATCGGTTCCTGCACCAACGGACGTATTGAGGACATGCGTGTCGCTGCCGCAATTCTCAAGGGCCGCAAGGTCGATCCTAAAGTTCGCTGCATCATATTGCCGGCCACCCCGTCTATCTGGAAGGCCTGCATGCGTGAAGGGTTGATGGAAATCTTCATGGACTCAGGCTGTATTGTCGGTCCGCCGACCTGTGGTCCCTGTCTGGGCGGTCACATGGGCATTCTGGCGGGTGGTGAGCGCTGTATCGCCACAACAAACCGGAACTTCAAGGGCCGTATGGGGTCTTTGGAGGCAGAGGTCTTCCTGTCCAACCCCGCTGTGGCTGCAGCCAGCGCCATTGCCGGTGAAATTACCAACCCTGCCAAACTGTAGGAGAAATATAATGAAAGTTACCGGAACTGCTCATCAGGTGGGCGATCATATAGATACTGATGCCATTATCCCGGCCCGTTTTCTTGTGACGACAGATTCGAAAGAACTCGGAGCGAACTGCATGGAGGGGCTTGAGGCCGGTTGGGTCAAGCGTGTGAAAGAGAATGATGTCATTGTGGCCGGAGAAAATTTCGGCTGCGGTTCATCCCGTGAGCACGCGCCGATCTCCATCCTTGGTGCGGGAATTCCTGTCGTCGTTGCCAAAAGTTTTGCCCGCATTTTTTACCGTAATGGTTTTAACATGGGACTGGTGCTTCTCGAAGTCGGTGATGATATTGATAAGATCAAGGACACCGATCAGATTGAAGTGGATACCGCCAAGGGTGAAATCAGGAACATTACCACGAGTGAGACAATTGTCTGTTCCGCTGTACCTCCCTTCATGCAGGAAATTCTGGATGCGGGCGGACTGGTTGAATACGCAAAGAAGAAATTGACGTAATTGATACGATGTCCTGCAGTGGCTTGAACCTGCGGGGTTTAAATTGAATATTCGGAGAAAGACATGAAGATATGTGTATTGCCCGGTGACGGGATAGGAACTGAGATCGTGGCGCAGGCTTTGCGCGTGCTTGATAAGGTCAGTGAAAAGTTCGGACAGTCTTTTGAGACGACTGAAGCCCTTATCGGTGGTTGCGCCATTGATGCCGAGGGAGTACCGCTGCCTGCTGAAACCGTTGCCCGGTGCAAGGATTCAGACGCCGTGCTTCTCGGTGCGGTAGGTGGTCCCAAATGGGATACCATTGACCCTGCCATTCGTCCGGAAAAGGGATTGCTCGGCATTCGAAAGGAACTTAGCCTGTTCGCCAATCTGCGTCCCGCTCAGTTGTTCAAGCAATTGGCAGATGCCTGCTACCTGCGCCCTGACATCGTGGAAAAGGGACTTGATGTCATGGTCGTGCGGGAACTGACTGGTGGTATTTATTTCGGTGAACCGCGTTTTGACGGTGAGAAAGACGGTGAACGTTTTGGTTACAACACCATGACCTATTACGAGCACGAAATCAGGCGTATCGCGCGCGTTGCCTTCGAGGCCGCCCGAAAGCGTTCCGGTCGTGTGTGTTCTGTGGACAAGGCCAATGTCCTTGATGTTTCCCGCGTCTGGCGTGAGATTGTCATTGATGAGCATAAAAACTATCAGGATATCGAGCTGTCGCACATGTACGTGGACAACGCGGCCATGCAGCTTGTTCGTGATCCGTCCCAGTTTGACGTGATCGTGACTGGCAACCTGTTTGGTGACATCCTGTCCGATGAGGCTGCCGCTATCACCGGTTCCATAGGCATGCTTCCTTCCGCATCGCTGGGAGAGGCTAATCCCGGCCTGTATGAGCCGATTCATGGCTCGGCACCGGATATTGCCGGTCAGGACAAGGCGAATCCTTTGGCTACCATTCTGTCGGTGTCCATGATGCTGCGTCATTCATTCAACATGACCGAAGAAGCGGATTGCATTGAGCAGGCCGTTGAGAAGACTCTGGAGCAGGGCTTTCGGACAGGTGACATCTGGCAGGAAGGCTGCAAACCGGTTGGGTGTACGGCAATGGCTGACGCCGTTTTGGCAAATATCTGATTTGAATAACTGGAAAACAAAAAAAGGCCGCATTGATATGCGGCCTTTTTTTGTTTGGCTGACGGGGATTATCCCAGACCTTTGAGGTGGCTTGCTACCTTGTTAATCTTGATTGCTTTTTGGGCTGTCTTGGCATCAATGAATCCCAATGTAAGGCATGTTCCCAGAAAATCCATTTGCAGCGTGTCCATTTTGTTGAGCACTTTTTCATTTTGTTCCAGCGAAATTTTGCCTTCCTGAATCAGGTAACGGCTTACCTTTTCATCATCGCTTACATCACTGATGTCCAGATCGCTTGCGGAAATGGTTTTGATACCTTCCTGACTGTTGCGCAGCGTCTGTAGCTGACGTTCCTTGTCGGCAAGTTCTTCTTTCAGGGAACGGCGATGTCCGACCATGAATTCGTATTTGTTCTGTGCGGATTGCTTCTTGTTTTCAAGGGAGAATTTTTCGCTGACCTTTTTTTGGGTAATGCCACGGTAGAAGTAAAAGAAGATGAAGAGGCCTGCGGCGAGTATGATGAGAGGAGTAGTCATGAGTGGCCCTATTGCTGGTATGCGTCGATTTCTTCTTCAACTTCATCAATCTTGATTTGCAGATCGACAACTTCCTGTTCAATTACTTCGATTTTTAGATTGAGCCGTGCGATATATGCATCGACTTCGCCTGTTTTTCTGCGGATTTCATCAGTACAGTTGTGTTGGTGTACGAGAATCATAGCCAGCATGACGAATCCGGCCATGATGAGTATAAGGTAAAATGTACTTGTTTCTAGCATGATGAAATCAGCTTCTATTGGTTATGGTGGTGACAGGAGTTGAAAACTGAACTTCGATTTTATCCTTAAAGGAAGTTTTTTTCAAGTAACTTGGGTAAAATGCAAGGAGATGGAGGATTAGGAAACTGCTTCGTGAAGAAAAGCGATCTTGCGGTTTCGAGCTTGTTTTTTTACTTGAATTTCAAGTTTCAGTGCGTCGCTTTTGGAGTCCACCTGAACGAATGTCTCCAGCAATGCCGGGAGTCGGGATCGCGTATATTTTGAAGCCGTGCCTGCATTGTGTTGTTTCAATCGGCGTTCGACATCCGTGGTTATTCCGCAGTAGAGAGTATCGTCGGCACAACGAAGAAGATAGACATACCAGTTCGACATATCCGGGGTGTAGCTTGAACTGGAGCTTTCGTCAAAAAAAGGCCGCTTGCATATTGGCCTGTGCCAGTATATTTCTCCTTTCCATATTCAGGAGGAACTAACACGCATCATGTCACGAATTACTGTTCAGAATCTCGGTAAATCCTATGGCGGGGAATCCGTCTTTTCCGGCGTCGCTTTTGAAGTGTCTCCCGGAATGCGTCTTGCCCTGACCGGTCCCAACGGCTGCGGCAAGAGTACGCTGCTCAAGGTCCTGGCTGGTGAAATCGAACCGGAAGAAGGGCAGATGACACTGACCAAAGGCGCGCGCGTTGGTTATGTGGCACAGGAGATGACCGGGGATACGCTCGATGAGCAGTTGCTTGCCTGGGTTTTGTCCGCGTTGCCTTCGTGGAATGAATTCTGGGAATCTTGGGAACGGGCCGTGGCAGATGGCGATAATGTCAAAATTGAAAAACTCGCGCATCGTCAGGCGGAGTTCGAAGAGCTGTACGGCTACAATCCGGATCATAAGGCCCGTGCCATTTTGAGCGGCCTCGGTTTTGCCGAAGAAGACTTTTTCAAGCAGATTGGTGAGCTTTCCGGTGGCTGGCGTGAGCGTGCCAAGCTCGCCCGTGTGCTTTTGCAGGGAGCCGATGTACTGCTTCTTGACGAACCCACCAACCATCTTGATTTGGAAGCCGTTGAATGGCTTGAAGAGTATCTGCTCAATTTTCGTGGAACACTCGCATTTGTCGTGCATGATCGGATATTCCTTAATCGGGTTGGCACGCATGTTCTTTTTCTGGGAGCTGGTAAGCCGGTTTTTCGCAAGGGGTCCTTTGACGAGTTCTTGGTGTGGGATGAGGAAAATGCTGCTCAACGGAGCAAGGAGGCGGCCAAGCTTTCTGCCCGGATTGACAATGAATACAAATATATCAATAAATTTCGAGTAAAGGCGCGCAAGGCTGCACAGGCGCAAAGCAAACTCAAGAAGGTCGAGAAGCTTGAAGAGGAATTGAATCAGATCAAGCAGGCTCAGGCCAGTTCCCATCGTGGCAAGAGCCTGAGTTTCAAGCTGCCTGCCCCGAAACGCGGTGATAAGGTGCCTGTGGCCGGGGTTGATCTTGAGTTTGAATACGAGGGTGGTATCTCTGTCTGGCCCAAGCTGAACTTTCAGCTTTTCCGGGGCAAGAAGGTTGCTCTGGTTGCTCCTAACGGTGCCGGTAAATCTACTTTGCTTAAGCTCATAATGGGGGCGCTCAAGCCGTCCGGCGGGCACGTCAAGATCGGCTCCGGTACGGAGGTCGGATATTTCAGTCAGCATCAGCACGAAATCCTGAATCTCGACAATTCGGTTATCGGTGAAATACGACGTTTGTCCGATTCGAATCTGACAGAGGAACAGGTCATGAGTGTGCTCGGACTTTTCCTGCTCGGTGAAGCGTTTTTCGACCGTAAGGTGAAGGGTCTCTCCGGTGGCGAGAAGAGTCGTCTGCTGTTGGCGACATTGTTCCTTGCGCGGGCGAATTTTCTGATTCTTGACGAACCCACCAACCATCTTGATATCGAGACTCGTGAGGGGTTGATTCGGGCGTTGAATGACTATGACGGCACACTGTTCTTCGTGGCGCATGATCGCTACCTGCTGAACGAGGTGGCCGAGGAAATCTGGGCGCTCGATGAAAACGGTATTACTCCCTATCTTGGCGGTTTCAAGGCGTATCAGGCCAAGGTTCGCCAGGAAGAGGAGTGCCGGATTGATTCGGAAAGTTGTGAAGTCGAAGCAGCCAAGGAAAAGCGAAAACTGACCAAAGAAGAGAAACGTCGGCAGGCAGAGGAGCGTAATCGTCTGTACCGTGAGCTCAAGCCACTTAAGAAAACGTATGAAAAGCTGGAAGTGGACCTTGAAAAAGTGCTTGATGAACAGGCCGATCTTGAAGAGAAAATGAATGATCCCGCTACGTATGAAAAGCCGGAAGAAGCTCTCAAGCTGAATTCGGCATACAAGGATGCAACTGAGTGGGCGGAAACCTTGATGCACCAGATGGCTGAACTCGAAGAGCGGATCGAGGCGATAACCGCTGTCTCCGGAGATGAATGATGAAACCGTGCCTTGATGTTGTTGCCGGGATTATCTGGCAGAACGGGCTGTATCTTGCGGTGGAGCGGCCTGAGGGCTTTCGGATGGCCGGATGGTGGGAATTCCCCGGCGGCAAAATCGAGAAAGGTGAATCGAAGGAAAACGCCATTATTCGGGAATTGCAGGAGGAACTTGGGGTTACTCCGTTGGATTTTGAGTTCTGGCGAGATCTGGTGCATGAGTATGACGACTTCTTTGTGCGACTTCACTTCTTTAATATTCGCAAGTATTCAGGTGAATTGGCTTCGCTTGAAGGGCAACGGTGGGAGTGGGTTGATCCCGCTTTACCGCCAGTTTTGAAGTACCTGCCGGCAGATATCAAAATTGTCGAAGACCTTCATAGGTAGTTTTTTCTTACTCCTGCCGGGACTTCCTGCTATTTCTCCATTGAAGGTTCAGCAAAGAAGGAGTATGTAAATCCACTTGCCTGCATTTTCGGGCAAGCCTGAATGCTGAAATTGTCAAGGAGTATCGATTTGCGTGTTTGTGATTTGATTGCAGGAAAGTCCCCGTTTATTTCGTTGGAGTTTTTTCCTCCCAAGGAAAAGGAAGCTTGGCCCGGTTTCTTTGAAGTTGTTGAAAACCTCAAGGAGCTTGGTCCGCTGTTTGCGTCTGTTACCTATGGCGCCGGTGGTGGTACACAGGACAATACTCTTGAAATCGCTTCCCGCATCAAACGTGATTACGGCATCGAACCCATCACTCACCTGACCAGCGTCGGTGCTTCCGGCGAGAAACTGGATGCATTCCTGAAAAGCCTGCGTGATGCTGATATTCAGAATGTGTTGGCTTTGCGTGGAGATCCGCCCAAGGGGCAGGATGATTTCGATTTTGCTTCACAGGAATTCAGGCATGCAACCGATGTTATCGAATTCATCACTGAACGGTATCCCGAGATGTGTGTCGGCGGTGCGGCCTATCCTGAGCCTCATCCCGAATCTTTGTCCATTCAGTCTGACCTTGATATGGTCAAACTCAAGGTGGACAAAGGGGCGCAGTTTCTTGTTACGCAGTTGTTTTTCGATAACAGACTGTATTTCGATTACGTGGATCGCCTCAAATCCATGGGCGCGGATGTACCGGTCATTCCAGGCGTGCTGCCTATCATGAGTTTGCGGTCTGCCAAGTTTATCCTTGGCCTGTGCGGTGCTGCCATTCCCGGAAAATTCCTCAGTTCCCTGGAAAGGGCGCATGAAGACGGCGGCGATGAAGCTGTTTATGCGCTGGGCATGGAATATGCCATCCGTCAGGCTCAGGAATTGATTGACGGCGGAGCGCCCGGTGTACATCTGTACACCCTTAACAGAGCTGAAGCCTGCCTCGAAATAGGCAGGAATTTGAAGATATAAGAGAGAGATTGGGAGAAAACTATGAGTAAGAGTCCTGTAGTGGCTGTCTGCGGTGCAACTGGCGCCGTGGGTCGTGAAATGCTGAAGGTGCTGGAACAGCGGGATTTCCCGTGCAGCAAGGTTATTCCCATGGCTTCTTCCCGCAGCGCGGGCAAGAAGGTCGAGTTCAAGGGAGAAGAACTCACCGTGGTCGAATTGACTGAAAATTCTTTTGAGGGAGTCGATCTGGCGTTGTTTTCCGCCGGTGGTTCCACTTCCGAGAAATTCGCTCCCATTGCAGCCAAAGCCGGATGTGTTGTCGTGGACAACTCTTCTGCTTGGCGTATGAATGAGGAGTGTCCTCTGGTTGTTCCCGAGGTCAATCCGCATGATCTGGACTGGCACAAGGGCATCATTGCCAATCCGAACTGTTCCACTATCCAGATGATGGTTGCCCTCAAGCCCATCCATGATGAAGCAAGAATCAAGCGCGTGGTTGTTTCCACATATCAGGCTGTTTCCGGTACAGGCCAGCAGGCCATTGAAGAGCTTGAAAACCAGGTGCGCCGTCTTATGAGTGGTCAGCCTGTCGTGCCTGAAGTCTACCCGCATCAGATCGCCTTCAACTGCCTGCCGCAGATCGATGTTTTCATGGACAACGGCTACACCAAGGAAGAGATGAAGATGGTCAACGAGACCGTCAAGATCATGGGTGATCCTACCATCAAGGTCACGGCTACCTGCGTTCGTGTGCCGGTCTTCTACGGCCACAGCGAGTCCGTGAATATCGAGACTGAAGAAAAGCTTACTGCCGACGATGTGCGTGCGCTTCTCGCCAAATCTCCCGGTATCGTCATTGAAGACTATCCTGACAAGAAGATCTATCCCATGCCGGTAAATGCCGCCGCGGAAGATCCGACCTATGTCGGTCGTATTCGTGAAGATGACACCATTGAAAATGGTATCAACATGTGGATTGTTTCCGACAACATTCGCAAGGGTGCTGCCCTGAACACTGTACAGATTGCTGAAACACTGATTGAGCGCGACCTGGTTCGCGTCCCCTAGGACTGAAAAGACAATGACGAAAGTCGCAAGCAGAGACGAATACCTTGAGGCCATGTTGGCCGTTGAGCGGCCCGGACATGCTGGAATTCATGCTTTTTACGAGCATCGTGTCGGCATGATTTCCACTGATCCTGATCTCATGCTCATGCCGTGGGATGACCATCTGGTGCACCGTGGCGACGGCGTGTTCGAGGCCATGAAATTCGTGGACGGAAAGCTCTACCAGCTTGAGCCGCACCTTGAGCGCATGAAGCGTTCATCGGCTTCCATTTTTCTGAACCCGCCATGTTCGTGGGAAGAAATTCGGGAGTTGATCCTGGAGGTGTGTCGAGCTGGCGGAAAGGATTCCGGCATGCTTCGCGTTTTTCTCGGTCGCGGTCCCGGCGGTTTCGGAATCTATCCGTCAGAATGTCCTCAGACGAGTCTTTATATTGTGGCCAGCGATCTGCATGGACCCAAGGCGGAGTTTTACGAGAAGGGCGCGACGGCATTCAAGACGTCCATTCCGGCCAAGCAGTCTTACTTGGCGACGATCAAGTCCATTGATTATCTGCCGAACGTGCTCATGAAGCATGAGGCAGAGGAGAAGGGCTATGATTATCCGTTCTGCTTCGACGATAATGGAAATCTCGCCGAAGGGGCTACAGAGAACGTCTGCATCGTGAATGAAGAAGGAAGACTGGTCATTCCTGAATTCACCAATGCCCTTGCGGGTACGACTCTGATGCGGATGATCGATCTCATCAAGGATGAAGTTTCTGTTACTTTCCGCAGTTTTCGGGAAGAGGAGATTCTTCTTGCTCGTGAGGTCATTATTGTGGGGACGACCGGAGACGCCATTCCGGTGGTTCGTTTCGACGGAAAGCCCATTTATGATGTTCGGCCAGGGCCGGTTGCCAAGAGGATTCGCGAACTGCTGATTCAGGATCTGCAGGAAAACGGTATTCAGTTATAGTCGTTCTCGAGTTGTTTAAAATAAAAAGGCCGTCTCTGTTGAGGCGGCTTTTTTTTATCGTATTGCTTCTGATGCTGTCGGTGATGTCTCAAATTGGCGGATGGCTTCTTGTGTCAGTTGTTCGCCACCCATTTGCTTCGAATTGAAATCGTGCATCATTTTTGTCACGTCCATGGGGCCGGGGATATTCATGAAGCCAAATGCCTGCGCCCAGGTGTCTCCTCGCAGGTAGGATAGTGCCCATCTGACTGTGTGCATGTGAAAGTACGCCTGATTGTTGATGACGATCATGGCCTTGTATCGACCGTCCTCGGCGCGTTCCCTGAATGAGACTTTGCCGTGTTCACATGATGCCAGTGGATAATTGACCCGGAGGAACTGATTGCCTGCCAATGCTGTTTGTATCCAGAGGTCCCAATCCCGGTAAACCGTGTTGTCCCTGAAGCCCTGTGTACTGTCCCATGCTTCTCGGCGTAGCATGACTGCGGGGCCGAGGATGTTTTGAGTTTGCAGCAGGGCGTCGTCAAAGTCGGGGAGCTGCACCATGCCGGGGCGGACTGTGCTTTTTTTCGTATTGAGTCGAATGTAGTCCGTATAAATGATGTCGGTTTCCGGCTTGTCGTCAAAGACTGACAGAGCAGTGGTCATGTATTTGGGATCAAGCCTGTAGTCAGGACGCAGGAAAATAAGAAATTCTCCATTCGAACTGTCTGCTGCGCTATTGCGTGCCTGAGAAGGAAGTATGTCTTTATCAAGGGATATCTGCCGAACATTGTCAGTGCCGGTGATGGCTGACCAAACAGATGCATCGCCAGAAGAGTGGTTGCCGTTGTGAGCGATGAGAATTTCTGTCCGTTCAAGGCCGATAGACTGGCTCGCCACAGACTGCAGCAGGCGCGGCAGGCTGGGGTGTGTTTCCATATCGGAAATGATTATCGAGACAAGATTCCTTGACGGCATAGTATTCCCTTCCGTGGGATTGCAAATAAATTGAGTCATTCGGCACGATCCGTGTGCACAATTCACCTGACTCGTGCTATTCTTATCGACAGTTAAATGAATAACTTTATACTTTGGATTTATTTTTTTTAAAGTTGTCCGTCGAGTTTTCATCCCTCCCTTGCACCGGGGGCAACCTTCACGTATGTATTGAAAAGATTGAGAGAATGCCGAAGGTGCCTTTGCCTGGACTTTCGGTATTGAACCATACTTCATATTGGTGGTGCTGCGTGGCGGTATTCAAGTGCGATTCCTGTGGATATGAGCGAGAGGTTCCCGACCAATTGGCGGGAAAGAAAGCAAAATGCCCTGATTGTGGAAAAGGTGTGACGATTGTTGAATTCGTTTCGCCAGATTCCGAGATTTTTGTTGCAGCTGAAAATGACGATATTGATACGGACCAGACTTGTGTTTCAGAGGACGTAACGCCATCCGCTCAGGAATCTTTCGATCTGGATGATGTTGATGGTTCCATGGAACTGGAAGAGCCGGAAGATGTCGTTTGCTCTGAGTGCGGTCATGTTCTTGATGCTGGGCATAATGACGTTTGTCCGGAATGTGGTCACCCTGTTCAATTGACAGATGAATTGCCAGAACCAACTGAAGACGATGTCGATCTGAGTGACCTTGCCGAAGAAGAAAGTCGGCAAATATGGGATGCTGCTTCTCCTGAGGGGGAAGGGGGGCTTGAGAGTGCTCCTCTTGAAGCGGTGGACAGGGAAGGGAGCTGGCGGTTGCTGGAAGGCAATGTTGCACTGAATCTGTTCGGTGGGATTGTTTCCGGTGTGCTTGCATTCTTTTTTTCCGTCGCCATAGCGATGCTTGTCTCTTCGCAGGACGGTGTGCGCGAGATGCTGCCATATGTTTTGTCAATTTCCTTGACGGCAATGGCTGTTGGCGGGGTCTTTTATTCATTGCAGACGCGAGTGCCCTTTGCTCTGGTCGGTTCGGAGGCCGTTGTCGGAGTCGTGTTGTTCATGCTGGTGGGAGAAATTTATCAAAGTATGGATGGCAGGTATCCGGTTGAATCGATCATCCCTACTCTTGTTGCGACTCTTGCTCTCAGTGGTTTTATTGTTGGTTTCATTATCTGGTTGATGGGGAAAATTCGGGTTGGAGAGTTCGTTCGGTTTATTCCCATGCAGATTTTTGGCGGTGTGATCGCCGGTATCGGGCTTTTGGTTATCATTGCCGCTTTGGGTTGGATGGGAGATTTCCCTCTTGAGTGGGCCAGTCTTTATAAAGCGATATCATCGTATGATCCGGTGGCAAGTCTGTATGCGCTTGGGCCGGGGGTGTTCTTTGGGATTGTTCTCTTCCTTGCTCTCAGCCAGCATAAGAATTCCTTGTTCTTCCTGGCTCTTCTGATTGGTGCCTGTGCCGTCGGCTATGGTGCCGAGCTTTGGGGACCTGATGAAAATATCAAATCCCTTGCAGCGCCATTGCCGTATCTTGATAATGGCGTGGCGGCTTATCCTGTGGAGATTTTGAAATCCGGTCATTTCAATATTGAATGGGAGGTTATTAAGGCGCATGGCATGTATTTTGGTGCACTCGTCGTCCTGTCCATTTTGATCACCATGCATCGTACATCTCGCCTGGAGCTTGTCAGTGGCTCCGTGGCTGATCTGAATGGCGAATATCGCGCGCTTGGTTTTGCCAATATGGTGGCAGGGTTGTGCGGTGGGATGCCTGTTTCGTTGGCGTATCGACGCAGTGTCGGCAATCACGCTACCGGAGGACGAGGGCCTATCGCCGGTATAGTGGCTGGGTTGATATGCGGGGCCGCATTATTCTTTTCCGATTATATCTTCCCGTTTATTCCTCGATTCGTCGTAGAGGGATTGCTGTTTTATCTTGGTCTGGATTTGTTGCGAGACTGGTTGTTCAGGACACGCAGCGCCTTTACGCGTCGGGATGATATGTGGATGCTGTGGCTGACGTTTTTCGCTACGGTTTTTCTTGGCGTTCTGGTTGGCATCGGTTTCGGTGCCGGATTGGCGCTCATGGTCACCGTGGGGCGCTATAGCCGGGACGGTGCTGTCCGTAACATTCTGTCCGGATCAAATCATAGGAGTAACGTGGACCGTGCTCCGGCGCAGCAGCGTACCCTGAAAGAATATGGCGATCATATTCATATTTTGCGATTGCAGGGCTTCCTGTTTCTTGGTTCCCTTGAAGGGTTGCTCAAGGAGCTTCGGGGACGGTTGGATGATCGAAACAAGTTGCCTGTGGAATATCTGATTGTGGATTTCAAACTTGTGACAGGTCTGGCCTCGGCAGCCAATATCGGATTTGAGAAACTACATCAGCTAAAGCAGGAATATGAATTTGAATTGATCATAACCAGTGCTCCCCTTGAGCTGGAAGAACATCTGGAAGCATCCGGCTATGTTGGTGAGGGCGAGGGCATGTTCAGGGTTTTCTTTAATCTTGATTATGCCCTTGAGTGGTGTGAAAACCATGTACTTGAGGCGGAGAACATGCTGGCCTTGAAGCAGATGAGCCTGCCCGAACTGCTCGCACCGGTTTTCCCCGAACCCAAATACATTCCTGCCCTGATGAAGGTCCTCAAGCGTGTGTCCGTCAGCAAGGGGGAAGCCGTATTCAGGCAGGGTGATGAATCCGATTCCATGTATTTTGTGGAATCCGGTCGGCTTGATGTGGAGCTTGAACTTGAAGGCGGCAAGTTGCTTCGGCTTAAAAAGGTCGGGCCGGGAGCTGTTTTTGGTGAAATGGGTATTTATACATTTACTCCGCGTTCCGCGACTGTACGCGCCGCTGAAAAGTGCGTTCTTTATGTGATGACCATGGAAAAACTGGATGCCATTGAGAAACGGGCACCCATGCTTGTTACGGCGGTCAATCGTTATCTTATCAATATGCTGTCGGAACGACTGGGTGATGCCAACATCAAGGTGCGCGATCTCATGCTGTGATTCTTATTGTGTTCCCAGTTTGAGGTCTTTGTGGACATATTCCCGGAGTGCCTCCTCCCAGTTTCGGGGGGGCGCTCCGGTTGTTTTTGTGAATCTTGACAGGTCCAGCACTGAATACGCCGGACGTTCCGCCTTTGTGGGATAAGCGCTTGAGGGGACCGGTTCGACCGTACAGTCTTTCCCGGCCAGTTCCACTGCTTTGGCTGCGAGGCCGAACCATGTTGTTTGGCCCGAGTTGGCGAGATGATAAATGCCAGTGGCGTCATTTTCGAGCAGATGCAGTGTGTTTCTTGCTATATCCGGGGCATAAGACGGTGAACCGGTCTGATCGTTTACCACGGATAGCGTGTCTCGCGAATCGCAGAGAGATAGTATTTTTTCCACGAAGTTTATTTTACCTGGTCCGAACAGCCATGAAATACGAATAATAAGTGTCTTGCCGTATCCCAGTTTCAACAGTCCCCGTTCGCCATCCGCCTTGCTTATGCCGTAGACGGAAAAGGGGGTCGGTTCATCGTAAACGGAGTAGGGTGACTGTTTGTCGCCACGAAAAACAAAATCAGTGCTGTAGTGGACAAATGGGATCTGCCGTTTGGCGGCCAGTGTCGCGAGCAAGGGAGGCGCTGTGGCATTGAGGGCGAAAGCCATTTCTTCATTGTCTTCTGCCAGATCAACCTGTGTGTAGGCCGCGGCGTTGACCATGATGTCCGGATCATGTCTATCAAGCAGTTTCTCAACCGAATTGGGGTCAAGAATATCGCAGTCCTTGCTGGAGAGAGGGATCGGCTTTGCTCCCGTTCTTTTGAAGGCAAGGGTCAGGGCCTGACCGAGAAGTCCTGTTTTGCCGCCAAGGATGAGAATGCGTTTGCCGTTGAGATGCATCAGCTCCGTTCCTCGTACCATGTGTCCATGAATGAGCGGTATTCTCCGCTTTGCACCTGTTCAAGCCATGTTGTGTTGGCTTCATACCATTCGATTGTCTTCCGGATTCCCTCGGCAAAATCGAGTGTCGGGGCAAATCCGAGTTCCCTTGCTGCGAGGGAATAGTCCATGGCGTACCGCTTGTCGTGTCCCGGACGGTCGGTGACGTAGGTAATCAGTGATTCCGGCTTGTTCACTGCCGCAAGCAATGTCTTCACTACGTTGATGTTGGTTTCTTCTGCATTGCCGCCAAAGTTGTACGCCTGTCCTTCGCGTCCTTTGAGAAGGGTGAGTTCAATGCCGAGACAGTGATCGTCCACGTATATCCAGTCGCGGACATTCAGGCCATCGCCGTAAACAGGTAGCGGCTTGTCTGCCAAAGCGTTCATATACATGAGCGGAATGAGCTTTTCCGGGAACTGGTAGGGACCGTAATTATTGGAACAGCGAGTGATAAGTACAGGAAATCCGTATGTTTCAAAATAAGCTCGGGCCATGAGGTCGGCTCCGGCTTTGCTGGCAGAGTAAGGGCTGTTGGGAGCCAGTGGAGTCGTCTCCATGAATTTCCCCTCGTCGCCCAGTGAGCCGTATACCTCGTCAGTCGAAATATGGACAAAGCGGCTGATATTGCGCTGTCGTGCGCATTCTAGGAGGTTCTGCGCCCCTTGAACATTGGTGGTTACAAACGGAGATGGATCGTTGATGGAGCGGTCGACATGGGATTCCGCTGCAAAGTTTATCACGGCGTCGAATCTCTGATCGGCAAGCAAATCCATGGCAAGTTCACGGTCGCAGATGTCGCCTTGCACGAACGTATAGCGCGGTTCATCTTTTTCAAGATCAAGCAGATTGAGACGGTTGCCCGCGTAGGTCAGCTTGTCCAGATTGGTGATATGCCAGTCCGGGTGTTTGGCAAGCATGAGTCGGATGAAGTTGGTGCCGATAAAACCGCAACCGCCGGTGACGAGTAATTTCATGTGGGTGTGCCGTGAATTGTTTGAAAATTGATGATTTAACTATTTGTAGCAATATACATGTACTATTGGAAGTGCAATCCAAGTCGTCCTTCAAAAGAGGGCGACAGGAATTATTCGACGATCAGATCTGTTTGTCTGAGCGCTTCAAACAGCAGTATTCCGGTGGCTGTGGATAGATTGAGACTGCGCACTTCACCCCAGATCGGAATACGGACGCCCGCTGGATACTTTTCCATCATTTCTGAAGGAAGGCCGCGTGTCTCCGGTCCCATGACAATGGCGTCTTCCGGGTGGAATTCAAAGCGGTGGTGCGGCATTGTTGCCTTGGTGCTCGCCAAAACCAATCTGGGAGGCTTGATGCGTTCCAGAAAGTCATCGAAGTTCGGATGGATGATGACATCGACATGCGGCCAATAGTCGAGGCCTGCGCGTCTCAAGTGTTTGTTGTCAACTTTGAAACCCAGCGGTTCAATGAGGTGCAGCGGGGTCTTGGTGGCAGCGCATAAACGGGCAATGTTGCCGGTATTCGGGGGGATTTCCGGTTCAAAAAGTACTATTCGCATGGGCGGGAAGTACCTGTTTCCCGGCTAGACGTCCAGCTTGATGGTGGCCTTGCCCGGTGAATACCCTTTAAGGGTGCGAACCATCTCGCGGATGGCTGCGGAGATGATGTCTTCAACGAAAGGCTTCATTCCGACCGGTGCGCCGTTGATGTCCAGCTCTATGCTGTTATGCATGGCGAGACATGCTTTGGGGGTGGTTTTGCCCTGAATAATGCCTATGGCCAAAGCCTTGCAATTGGGGCGGCCACAGGTTTCGCAATCCATACCGGGCAGGAAAAAGCCTTTTTCAAGGATAATTTCAGCCAATTCTTCAATGGTGGCGATGGCCGGAATGCCTTCGATTTGATGTTCGCCATGTGTTGCGAGAGCCAGTTCCGGGACGAGCCAATCCGTGCCATCCGCAAGATCTCCATTCAGGCAGAGAATGCGTGGAAGGTAACCAAGAGTTTTACCTCCCTCGACAATGAGTACGTCAGCCGTCAGCAGCGGGAGAAGGTCCGGCAGGAATCGTTTGTGTGTCCAGTGCGTGAACGTTTCGTCCGGGCCGAGTCCCGCGACCGCGTCACAGTGTTCTGCGTATTTCGCGGTGTCTGCGTCCTGCCAGTCGAAGCCGTGGTGGCTGAATTTGGCGGCGGCAACAGTGAGCCCTTTGTTTTTGAAATATTCTGCGAGTTCAAGGCCGAGAGTGGTCTTGCCGGAATTTTTGGGACCGACAATGGAAATTGCTTTCATGTTATTTCTCCGGGGAAGGACAGACTGTGTCGATGATGTTGCCTTTTTCCAAGTGGACGATGCAGTCGCTGACAGCTTTAAGCCATGCCATATCATGACTGGCTATGACAAGACTCGCGCCGTATTCTTCGCGCGCTGAAAGGGCGGCCTGCCGGATGAGAGTCGAACTTTTTTCATCGAGGCTGGCAGTCGGTTCGTCCATGAGAAGCATCTTCGGTTTGAGCACAAGACGAGCGGCGAGTGCGACGCGTTGGCGTTCGCCGCCGGATAGTTCGAACCATTGACGTTTGCAAAAAACATCAGGATCAAGCCCGACGATTTCAAGAGCCCGATTGACTTTGCCCGGGATGTCGTTTTTGTTCCGAATCTTGAGTCCGTAAGCGACATTGGCGAAGACACTTCTTTTGAGCAGGTATGGTTCCTGAACGAGCAGGGTGACCTCGCGGTGAACCGCATTCGGCTTGGCAAAGGTGGGACGTCCCATGAAGGAAATAGTGCCGTTTGCCGGAGGTTCAAGGAACGCGAGTAGCCTGAGCAAGGTCGATTTGCCGGAACCATTGGGACCGGCAAGGCCGACAATGCTGCCGGGGGCAATATCAAAGCTGTCGATTGAAAGAACGATTCGGTCGGAATATTTCTGCCGGATGTTGTTCAGGCTGATAAGTGGTGAGGTCATTGGACAGCCCTTTTCTTGAGTCCGACGGCAAATATATTGACGAGCAGTGCAACGGTCAGAAGTACCATGCCGAGCGCGATTCCCATGGCAAATTCACCTTTTCCGGTTTCCAGGGCAATAGCCGTGGTGATGGTTCTGGTGTGCCACTTGATGTTGCCGCCGACCAGCATGGAAATGCCTACTTCTGACACAATGCGTCCATAGGCAGCCATGGCAGCGAGCATGATGGAATAGCGGGCTTCAATGACTGTTGCCCACATCATCTGGCGGGAGTTGGCTCCCAGAGTGATGAGTGTCATGGGGAGCCGTTTGTCGAGCGCTTCGACAGCCGTGGATGTCATGGCAATGATGATCGGCAAACCGAGCAGTGTCTGTCCGATGGCGACGCCGGGAATGGTGAACAGGAGACCCGAGCCTCCGAGGGGCCCATGCCGCGTGAGAAATGCGTAAACCAGCAGGCCGATGACGACAGTCGGGAATGAAAGCAGAGTGTCCACAAGGGTGCGGACGATCTTTTTGCCGGGAAATTTTCTGTAACCAAGAAGAAAGCCGAGTGGCACGCCGATGAGCAGGCTGGCCGCCATGGAAAGAGTAGACGCGCCAACTGTCGCCCATATGGCGGAATAGGTCTCAGCGTTTCCTGTAAAGAGGAGTACGAACCCTTGAAGAAAGCCTTGCAGTAAATAATCCATTGTTGTCCTTTTTATGTCCGGGAGGAAGGAATAGTTACTTCCTCCCGGAAGGTCAACTGTACCAGATTATTTGGCGTTGGGGATAAAGAGCTTCTTGCCGAGCAGCTTGAAGTCGCCAATGGCTTTCTGGGTATCCGGAGAAGCCATCCACTTGATGAACTGTGTGGCGAGAGCGTACTTGGCGTCCTTGCAAAGCTTGGTGTCAACAGCCAAAGCGCTGTACTGGTTGAAGAGCACCTTGTCGCCTTCTACCAGAACCTTCAGCGGCGGGTTGCCGCCCTTGGTGTCGGCGTACTTGATGTAAGTGCCGCGGTCGGTCATGGTGTAACCGTTTTTTTCAGATGCGATGTTGATGGTGGAGATCATGCCCTGACCGGTCTGGACGTACCAGGCCTGCTTTTCGGGAACAGCCATGCCGGCGGCCTTCCACAGGGAGATTTCCTTTTTGTTGGTGCCGGAGTTGTCGCCGCGGCTGGCAAAGACTGCCTGCTTGGCTTCAATTCCCTTGAGTGCGTCAGTGACGGACATTCCCTTGACGCCTGCGGGATCGCTTTCCGGGCCGATGATGACGAAGTCGTTGTACATCAGTTCGGTGCGGTCTTTGAGAACGCCCATGTCCATGTATTTCTTTTCAGCGCCGGGAGCGTGGACAAGAACCACGTCAACGTCGCAGTTCTGGGCCATCTTGAGAGCCTTGCCAGTGCCGACGGCTGTGAATTTGATTTCGATACCTGTATCTTTCTTGAATTTGGGTACGATCAATTCATCAAGCAGGCCGGTGTTGGCGGTGCTGGTCGTGGTGGCCATCATCAGGGTTTTACCCGCGATGGCAGGCATGGACAGTGCCAGGGACAGGACAAGTGCCATGGCAATAGTGTAAAAACGTTTCATTTTCCCTCCTAAGGACTATTATTTCAACAGATTATACTGTTTACTTCCTATTGTTTGTCATCTCGGTAGAATTCACCGGATTTTTTGATGTCCATGCTGAGGACTTCAGAAGCTCGTTTTGTGGCGTATTCTTCCACGTCGAGATAAAAATCCAGAAACTTGTCCATGAGTTCTTTGCCGAGTGGGGAGAGATTGAAGCGCTGGCCGTTTCCCTTGGTTTTTTCCACCAAAGGCTGGCCTATGCGCTGTTCGGCTTTTTTCAGTTTTCCCCAAGCTCGTCGGTAGGACATCCCGAGCGCCTCTGCCGCTTTACGCAGAGAGCCAAGTTTTTCGATGTGTTGCAGAAGCAGGGTGCTGCCTATGCCTATGTAGGTTTCTTCTTCCTGTTCGATCCATACACGAAGTCTGAGAGTTGTATTTTTGGTCATGTCAGGTCACTTTGTTGCATATTGATGTATTTGCAAAGACAGACTGAAAAGCCTGCCCGCATACTGTAAAAGATATGCAGTAGGTCATGAATTAAGTCAACAATGACACAATACCTGTCGTTTCGACACCAAGGGCGTCCTCTATATGATGACGGTCTCAAAAGAAAGTGATTTCAGGTCGATAATAAGCATTTTCCCTTTGAGTGAAGATGCTTGGGTGAGTGTCTTGATGGTTTCGGCGGCCATAATTGAAGCTATGCAGGTGACCACGGCGGATGGACAGCCGAGGGCTTCTTCTGCGGCGTTGTTGATTCCCATGATGTCAGCCGGTCCTGTCTGACCGGGCATGACAACGCCGACATAACCGGTCCATCCGGCCAGAGCGCCAGTGACAAGCGGTATGCCGACATTGGCCGCAGCATGCTGTAGAGAGCGGCGCATGTTCAATCCGCCCAATGCGTCGATTGCGATATCACAGCCATGGAGGAATTCCGGCAGTGATTTGTCATCAAGAAATGTGTCTTGCGCGGCGAAATCGACTGAAGGGTTGATGGTTTGTGCCCTTTCTGTGGCTGCATGGGCTTTGGAGATGCCTATGTTGTCAGGAGAAGAAAGAGCTTGGCGGTTGAGGTTTGATTCCTCGAAGACGTCACCGTCTGCACCACGAATTTTGCCGATACCGGTTCGGAGAAGTATTTCCAGAAGGCTTCCACCGAGACCGCCAAGTCCAACCTGTGCAACAGAAGATTCCAGAAGCTGAACCTGCGACGCTGCGGAAATGTCGTTCATGTTTCGAAGGTAGCGTAGTGGGTGAATTCCCATTTTCAACGCTTCGGCTTCAACGACATGACCGGATAGGTGATGACGAGCAGCTATTTCAGCCACGTCTGAAAGGCTGATGCAGTTTCCATTGCCGCCGGTAGGCAGTGCCTGTTTGACAGCTACGGCTCGAATCGCGCTCTGGAGTGAGTCAGGCATTGTCTAACCGCCCCCTACAGGCGGGAACAGGCCGACACGATCTCCATCGGCAAGTTCGCTTTCCAGATAGGCGCGGCATGAATTAATGAATATGAGTGCAATCTCATCTTCCGGAATTCCGAGAGCGTCAACCAGTGACTTGACGGTTTCACCTTTGGCAAGAGGGTAGTCGTCGCCATTCTCGGGCAGGAACCGGGCCAGTGTCGCAAAACATTTGATTTCAATTCCCATGAGTATGATTTAGCTGCTTGAGTGTTGAGGGTCAATGTCAGAGAATAAAAAAAGGCCGGGGAACTCCCCGGCCTTTGACTTGTTGTACTTGGGTTCTGTTTAGACTTTGGCACCCTGAAGTTCATCTTCGTCGATGTCCCAGACCACGTTGTGAGGCGGAAGGGGATCGGTTTCAAAGAAGCGGGGCAGCTTGTCGTCCATCTTGGTGAAGCCAGCGCGCTTGTTGAAGTCCTGCTCGTCCTTCAGTGCGTTCACGCCCAGATTGACCAGGTCGTCGGCTGTGAAGGTGTTGCCTGTGTATGCCTGAACCAGATCGGCCATGGCCTGTACGCCGTTTTCCGAATCCAGCACGGCGAAAGCCACGAACAGGCAGAAGCCCATGGAGTCGATGGCTGCGGTGGCAATCTGCAGGTTCTTGGACAGTTCGACGTTGCCTTCCTTCTTGTGACCGTCAACGTCGCCGCCGACTTTGAGGATGTTTTGGCAGACGCCGTAACCGGCTGTATGGTCAGCACCCATGGTTGTTGTGGCATAGGTGACGCCGACGCCCTTGACTGCACGCGGATCGTAAGCAGGCATGGACTGTCCCTTGACGGTAGGCAGACGCTCGACGCCGAAGGCACCGCCTGCGAAGTCCACACCGTTACCCAGAATCATTCCCATGGGATCGTCGGTGCCGACTTTGGACAGCAGTTCGATTGCGGCCTTGCCGTCGCCCCAGGGGAGGATTCCGCCGTCCATGGCGACTGCAATAGTGTTACCGGCTTCGATGGTATCCATTCCCTTTTCGTCGCAGAGACGGTCAAGGGCTGCGATGTCATCGACATCCTGAATGAGTGCGTTTGCACCGAATGCCCAGACGGTTTCGTATTCGAAACCGGAGGTGACATATTCACCATCGGCATTGTTGTACTGCTGGGAGCACTGGATGACGCAACCAGTGTGGCAACCTTCGGTTGTTTTGCCTTTGCGTGATTCGATGAGCTCGGCGATTTTTTCACCGGAGATGTCTGCTGCATGATCGCACTGGCCGTAACGGAAGTTCTTTGTGGGCAGTGCGCCTGCTTCGTTGACCAGGTTGACCAGAATGGAAGTACCGAATCCGGGCAGGCCCTGGCTGGTGACTGGGTGTCCCTGAAGGATGCCGACCCATTCCTTGCGAGCGGTCTTGAAGGCATCGACATCAGCAGCGCCGACCTTGTTGTTGACGGCGGAGTCAAGGATGATGGCCTTGATTTTCTTGGAACCCATGACAGCACCGGTACCGCCGCGTCCGGCAGAACGTGCGGGACGCTTGTAGGGATCGGTGAACTGGATGGTGGCAGTCTTGCGAAGAGTTTCACCGGCGGGGCCGATCATGCCGCAACACAGTTTGTCGCCGTATTCTTCGAGAAGTTTGTCGTGTGCGGGGTAGTTGTCCACGCCCATGATGTTGGAAGCATCCCTGAATTCAACCTTGTTCTCGGAGATGAACAGGGTGCTGAACGGAGCTGCATCGGTTGGCTTGTCTTCAAGGATAACGGCAAGCAGGTCCATTTTGGGCATCTTGTGGGCGAACAGACCGCCGGAGTTGGACTCTTTGATGCCGCCGGTCAGCGGAGATTTGGTGCCGACAGAAAGGCGACCTGAGTTCGCTGCCGTGGAACCGCCGAGCAGCCCAGTGGCAAAGACCAGTTTGTTTTCGGAAGACAGCGGATGGCAGTCTGCCGGAACTTCCTTGTTGATGATGCGGGAAGTCAGGGCGCGACCACCGAGGTTCGCGTAAGGTCCGACTTCTTCAAAGCTGTACTCTTTTGTACGGGTGTTGATTCTGAGAATTCTGGGCATGCTAAACCTCAACTTGTTGATTTTTCAGTGTCTCTCTCAAGCACTGTTTGTTTTTTGTCTCAAACAGTATTTTTATACACGAGTTTGAGAAATAATGTCAAAGAAAACAGCACACTGTGTCCGGTGAGACATAATGCGGTTGCGATCGATACCTGTTAGAATGGTTTCAAGGAGAATAATATGAATAATGTCGAGCCACTGAATATTCGTATGCGTTTCGAGGCAAAGCGAAGTTGGGCCTTTTTTTTACAGAAGGGCTTCTTTCTTGACGGTTTGTCCGGGATGACTGTCCGGGATTTTCTTCATGAAGTATTGGGGTTCGATGAAAATAAAATTGAGACAGAGGTTCGAACTATCTTTATAAATAGTAGTCCTGTTGATGATATAGATACGACATACGTCAAGGATGGGGATCGATTGGCGCTTGGAGGTGCCATGCCCGGACTTGTAGGTATATGTATGGGACGTGATAACCCTTATAAGGGTTTTCGAAGTGATATTGTTTCCCAGAGTCGTGAAGTGCAGAAGAGTTCTACGCCAGTTAGTCTGTTTATAAAAATTTTCAGCACGTTGGCGGTAGATAGCGGACCTGACATACTTGCTCGCGGAATTGGAGTTGAAGCTGCGGATCTTGCTGAGTTTTTGGAAGATAAAGATTCATTGTTTGTGAGTGAAATAGGTGACTATTCTGACGACTTGAAAAATGCATTAAGTAAAAAGAGCGGGAAAGTTTTTGTGACCGTTCAATTTGAATAATATTTTTAGCAAATATTTTGTTGGTGAGCGCCTTCCGGCATCGGAAGGCGTTTTTTTTGTGAAAAGCCGATCGTTTTTGATTGCTGCGGGTGAATAGAATTTCGGTTTGAGTAATTCTATTAATTTATAGCCCATAAGGCCGTTTGCACTTGTGCATGCGGGTTGAAGTTGTGAAGTATTTTTCACTTTTGTCGTGATCGTTTTGTTTTTCAGCAGGTATAATAAATCGCTATAGATAGGCATTTTTAAGAAAGTGAGATTTGCTTAAGTTAGTAAATACAATGGGTTGTCTAATTTCAAAAAACCAACCGAAAAAGTCGGAAAATGCTTGACGAAAACGTTGAATTTAACATACCTGCTGAGTAGGTTAAAAAACCTATCGAGCCGGTAGGTATTAAAACCTACTCGTTTTATAGGGATTTGAGCCAGGTTTTGCGTAAATCTTTCGGCTGCATGGAGTGGCTGTCAAATTTGCGCATGGGGGCCGAACAAGAGTCCGACAAGGGATTCTGGAGGACATGGCCGTAATGGCTGGTTCTTTGCCATCAACGCTTTGAGGAAAGGGATCGACACATGGCAAACGGTAAAAGGATAATGCGATTGACTGCCATCTTGGTTGTGCTGGCAGGCGTGCTCGGGTTCCAGTTGGAAGCCATGGGCATGCTGGGTTCTGCGGCGGATGACGCCAAGGAACGGCCAGACGTGATCATGATCGACACCATCGCGAGGCTAGGGGAGCTGGAACAGTCTGCGGCCGTGTTTTTACACGACACGCATACCAAGGCGCTGAAAGAGCAGGGCCTTGACTGCCAGTCCTGCCACAAGACGGATGACAAGGGGAATATGTCCCTGAAGTTCAAACGCCTTGAAGGTGAAAATCAGCCAGAGCTTACTGCTACTGAGCTGAAAGACATTTATCATGACGGCTGTATTTCCTGTCATACGGAAACTGCGGACAAGAACCTCAAGACCGGACCCATGGTCGGGGAATGTCGCAGCTGTCATCAGGAAAAGCCTGAATTTGTCGCAGATCGCGTCGATGCAGGCATGGACAACGTGCTTCACTACGCACATTGGAGTTCAAAAGAGATTCCGATGGATGCGGGCAAGGACACCAACTGTGGTGCCTGCCATACGAAGCAGGGCGAGGAAGACGGATGGCGCTTTGATGCTGTGAATGCAGGCAAGCCCATGAGTGATGTGTATCACAATCAGTGTGTGACCTGTCACCAGTCGCTCGCCGTCAAGAAGGCTGAAAAGACCGGACCGGTCGAGTGTGCCAGCTGTCATGGCGCAAACGAAGTTGCTGTCATCAAGGCCAAGGGTGCCAAGATGGTTCGCGAAATGGGCGGCGAATTGCCGCGTCTGCCGCGCAAGCAGCCTGACGCAGTGCTTATGATGCTCAAGCGTTCGGAGAACGAGCCCAAGCCTGAAAAGGCAACCGGCATGGCTCCGGTAGCATTTGACCATAAGTTCCATGAAGGGGCTGTGGATACATGCAACGCATGTCACGTGAAGGGCGTCAATGCTCCCATGGACGTGAGCTTTGAAGCCATGCACGACGAAAATTCCGACAGTTCCTGTATCGGTTGCCACGCCAAGGAGCAGCAGCGCCCTGAATGCGCCAGCTGTCACTTCATGCGCAGCAACGAGGTCAAGCCGTCTGATGCGTCTTGCATCTCCTGTCACAAGCCCGTTGAAAACGGTGACGTTTTGATGACCGCCTCTGATGAGGCCAAGGCTGCCGAAGCTGCACTGCTTATCGCGGCACGTCCCGAGAAGCTTCAGTTGCCGGCTCTTGACGCTATCCCGGAATTCGTGACCATCGATGCCATGGTGGACAAGTACGAGGCCAGCAAAATGCCGCATCGCAAGATCGTGCTTTCTCTGGCTGACAAGATCAAGGACAGTGGGTTGGCTTCGACTTTCCATGCCACTCCCGAGGCCCTTTGTGCCGGTTGTCACCACAACGCTCCGGCGACAGTGACTCCGCCCAAGTGCGGAAGCTGCCATGCCAAGCCGTTTACGGAGACTGATTCCGCCAAGCCCGGTCTCAAGGCTGCCTATCACGGCCAGTGCATGGGTTGTCATACTGAAATGAAGCTCGAAAAGCCCGCTGCCACCAATTGTGTCGCGTGCCACGAGTTGAAGAAATAACGGATAGCCCGAAGGAGAACGATAAATGTTACGTAGAACATTCCTCGGACTGTTGGGCACCGCAGGCGCGACTGCCGCTATTTCCACACCGGCTGTAGCCGGAGGGAAGGAGTTTGCGCCTCATCCTGACACGCTGGGTGTATTGTTTGACGCCACTCGCTGCATTGGTTGCCGCAAATGCGAAGCCGCTTGCAATGAAGTCAACAATCTGCCTGCACCCGACAAGAAGTTTGACGATTTGACGGTCCTGGACCAGAAGCGTCGAACCGACGATAAAACTCTCACTGTTGTTAATAAGTATCAGGGCAAAGGTGGCCCGGTGTTCCGTAAAAGCCAGTGTAATCACTGTCTGGAACCTGCCTGTGCCTCTGCCTGTTTTGTCAAGGCTTTCAAGAAGTTGTCCAACGGCGCGGTCGAATACGATGCGTCTGTCTGTGTCGGCTGCCGTTACTGCATGGTCGCATGTCCGTTCGAGATTCCGGCCTACGAGTACGACGAGCCTCTCACTCCGAGAGTCATGAAATGCACCATGTGCGCACCGCGTCTGGCCGAGGGCAAGCTCCCCGGTTGTGTGGAGCAGTGCCCCAAGGAAGCCCTGACCATCGGTCTGCGCAAAGATATCATCAAGATCGCCCGTGAGCGTATCCGCAAGTATCCTGAAAGGTATGTGGATCACATCTACGGCGAGAATGAAATGGGCGGTACGAGCTGGATGTACATTTCCGGTGAACCGTTCAGCGAAATCGGCATGCGCGAGGATCTCGGAACGACTTCCGCTCCTGAACTGACTTCTGGCGCTTTGGCCGCCGTGCCCATCGTGGTCGGTCTTTGGCCTGTGCTGCTGGGCGGCATCTACGCCGTGAGCAAGCGAAAGGACAAGATCGCCAACGACGAACGCGTTGCCGCAGTCAAGGATGCTTTGGCCAAAGCAGGTGCTGAAGCCGAGAAGAAGCTTTCCGAAGAACTGGGCAAAGCCGAGGTCGCCAACAAGCGCCGCATCGAGGTCGAAGTCAAGAAAGCCGTTGAAGAGGCTCTGTCCGCCAAGGACGAAGAACCTGCATCCGGTGAGGAGGAGGCCTAAATGTCCGTTGACATCACTGCGGCTGAAAAGAAATCTCTGTTCACGCCGTTCAATATCATTGCTGGAATTATTCTCATCGCCGGTCTCATCGTGACCGTGATGCGTTTCACCGGCGGCATCGGTGCCGTCACCAACCTTGACCAGAACAACCCTTGGGGCATCTGGATCGGTTTCGATCTGATGTGTGGTGTTGCGCTGGCAGCCGGTGGATACACCACCTCTGCCGCCTGCTACGTGTTTGGTCTGAAAAAATTCCACGCCGGAGTTCGTCCGGCTATCCTGACCGCCTTCCTGGGCTATGCCCTGGTGGTCTTCGCACTCGGTTACGACGTCGGCCGTCCCTGGCGTCTGCCTTACCCGCTCTTCGTATCTCAGGGCACCACGTCCCTGCTGTTCGAAGTCGGTCTGTGCGTCATGCTGTACCTGACCGTGTTGTTCGTCGAATTCACCCCGGCCCTGTTTGAGTGGTTGGGTATGAAGAAGATTCGCAACATCGTTGTCAAGCTGACCTTGGCCCTCACCATCTTTGGTGTGGTCCTGTCCACTCTGCATCAGTCTTCTCTCGGCGCGCTGTTTACCATCGCTCCGTCGAAGCTGCATCCATTGTGGTATTCGCCATATCTGCCGGTGTTCTTCTTCGTGTCGAGCATCGCCGCAGGCATGTCCATGGTCATCTTCGAAGGTACGCTCTCCCATAAGCCCATGCACCACTTGATGGACGCGGAGTACCTGGACAACCATGACAGCCTCATCCTTGGCTTCGGTAAGGCTGCTTCACTGGTGCTGTTCGGGTACTTCGCCATCAAGATGATTGGTTTGGCATATGATAACAACTGGCACTACCTGAACACTGGCTACGGCGCATGGTTCATGGTGGAGATGCTCGGATTTGTTGCGCTGCCGTCATTCCTTTATGCAATCGGCGTTCGCGACAGGAACATCACCTTGATCAAATGGGCCGCAGGACTGACCGTTCTCGGCATCATCGTCAACCGTTTCAATATCTCCATGATCGCCTTCAACTACCATCTGCCTTCTGCAGATCGGTACTTCCCGAGCTGGGGTGAGATCACCATTTCCCTGTTCGTGGTGACCATCGGTGTATGCGTGTTCCGTTTCATAACCACCAGAATGCCCATTTTCTATGAGCATCCTGATTACAAGGGCGAGCACTAAGCCGCAGGAGGACTGAGATGGAATTCTACAATCTGCAAGAATACTACACGCATACCAAGGGAATCGTTTATCTGCTGATGGGCGGAATCCTTGTGGGCGTCACCCTGTACTGGCAGTTCCTCATGGGTGGGAACAAAAAGGACGACTAACCCTCGGGTTGCGTTCCTCAACAAGACAATCAAGGAGAAGCGGAAATGTACGATTTTCTGACTGGGCCGATGCTCTGGTTGACGTTTGTCGTCAGCTTCGGCGGCCTGATCGTTCGTGCCGTGATGTATATCAAAGGTTTGAGCTGGCAGCTTGATCGCGTGGCATACCGCCCCAACATGAGCTACGGTCTCAGGGGTGCATGGCGCTCCATTCTGGCCTTCATAATACCGTTTAATTCCAGACCCCAGCGTATTCGCCCGGGTTTCACCATCATCTTCTTTGCCTTCCATATCGGTTTGCTCGTCACTCCGATTTTTCTGGAAGCGCACAACGTGATGCTGCGTGATGCCTTCGGGATCAGCCTGCCTGCACTGCCTACCGGTGTGGCCGACTTTCTCGCATGGACCTGTCTGGTCGGTGGTCTGTTCATGGTACTTCGCCGGATCGCGTTTCCGGAAGTACGCATTCTGACCACGTCTTATGACTATCTGCTGTTGGTCATCTCCGTGATGCCGTTCATCACCGGTCTGGTGGCACGCTATGAAATGGGAGACTACAATTTCTGGTTGATGGCTCACATCATCAGCGGCGAGATCTGGCTTCTGTGCCTGCCTTTCACCAAGCTCAGTCATTCCATCCTGTTCTTCATGTCCCGCATGCAGCTCGGTATGGATTACGGCATCAAGCGCGGTGGAATGAAAGGCTCGGACATGGCCTGGTAGTCAGGTACAAGATACAGCCTATTTATTTAAGGGAGATTCAAAATGCCCGAAGGACAATTTTGCAACAAGCAGCCCATCAATACCGATGAACAGCTCAAGCTGACTCTCGGTGACAAGGGCGGCGCGCAATATTACGAAGAAATGAAGTCGCTGGATGTCGACAGTGAGGCTCTGTGGGGCCTCATTCAGAAGACCATGAAGTCCAGAACGAAAACCTGGCTTGAGATTTGTGCTCACTGCGGCCTTTGTGCCGAGAGCTGTTTCCTCTATCAGGTTAACGGCAGGGTGCCCGAACAGGTTCCCTCATACAAAATCCAGTCTACGCTGGGTCATATCGTCAAGAAAAAAGGCAAGGTAGACAACGAGTTCATGCGTCACTGCATGGATGTCGCGTGGTCGAAGTGCACCTGCTGCAACCGTTGCGGCATGTACTGCCCCCACGGCATCGACATGGGTGTCATGTTCTCCTACCTTCGCGGCCTGCTTTATTCTCAGGGATTTGTGCCCTGGGAGCTGAAGATCGGTTCCGGCATGCACCGTGTGTACCGTGCGCAGATGGACGTCACCACGGAAGACTGGGTCGAGACATGCGAATGGATGGCCGAGGAAACCGAGGAAGAATGGCCGGGGCTCGAGATTCCTGTAGACAAGGAAGGCGCGGACATCATGTACACATGTAACGCCCGTGAGCCCAAGCACTACCCGGAAGATATCGCTGAAGCTGCGATCCTCTTCCATGTCGCCGGTGAGAACTGGACCGTCCCTTCCGAGGGATGGGAACAGACTTCCCTGTCCATGTTTGCCGGGGACTGGCAGTGCTGCAAGGATAACGTTCAGAATGTCTACGACGCTCTGGATCGCCTCAAGCCCAAGCGTGCCATCGGCACCGAGTGCGGTCACGCACACAGGGCCACGGTCATTGAAGGCCCGTACTGGGTCGGCCGTGAAGACGGGCAGCCTCCTGTTCCTTACATTCACTATGTTGAATGGCTTGCCGAAGCCTTGCGGACCGGTAAGCTCAAGATTGATCCCGCAAAGCGCATCAAGGAACCGGTTACCCTGCAGGACTCCTGCAACTACGTGCGTAACCAGGGCTTGAAAGATGTTACTCGTGAGATCATCAGTTATATTGTTGAACCGGGCTATTTCGTTGAAATGGCTCCCAACCGCGAGCACAACTACTGCTGCGGCGGCGGTGGCGGTTTTAACGGTATCGGTAAATATCGCGAGCAGCGCAACGTGGCTCTCCGCAAGAAGATGGATCAGATTCTTGATACGGGCTGCAAACTGGTCATCGCTCCCTGCCATAACTGCTGGGACGCCATTCGCGATCTTGAGGAAGAGTATGAGATCGGCATCCGCTGGTCCTTCCTGAAGCCGTTGGTCATCGGGATGCTTGATGTACCCGAGCACCTGCTGCCCAAGGACGAGTAACCACGGTCCCGCCATCTGTCTTCGGGCAGATGGCAAGTCCGAAAAGACGAGGTGACACATGTTCAAAAAGATTCTGTTGGCAACCAGCGGTGATCCGTCCACCTTCGGCGCTGCCCGTGTCGCGTTCGACATGGCCAAGCGCTACGGGGCCGAAGTCCTGGTTCTCAATGTCATGGGAGTGCCGACAAAGGCGTTCTCGCACGTTGTGAATGACGTTCGTACCGGCGAAGAAATTGAAGTTGATGACGAGTACAGGGCCTGGGTCGAAGAGGAACTCAAGAATACGTTCGAAAAACAGTTCGAAAAGGTTGAGTTCTCCAAGATTCTGCTGACCACTGGTGTGCCGCATCGCGAAATCCTTCGCGCTGCCCGCAGTGAAGACGTGGATATGATCGTGATGGGAGCCAGTTCCGGCGACTCCTCTGTATATCGCAAAGGATATCCCGGCAGCACCTTGCAGCGTGTGGCCAAAGCCGCTCGTTGCCCGGTGATGACCGTGCACAGGGAAACCGCATCCTACTGGGGCGGATTCAGCAACATCGTTTTTGCTACCGACTTCTCCAAGCAGGCTGAAAACGCGTTCAAGTTCTCTCTTGCTGCGGCAAAGGAGCTGGACTGCGATCTGACCCTGTTTCATGCAACGGATATCAGCGGCAAGGTCCTCGACCAGAATGAAATCGAGGATCAGCTCATGGCCGCTCGGGATCGCATCAGAGGGACGTATGTGCCGATGATGGGTGATTTCAAGAACTTCGATATCGAAGTGTGGGAAGGCGTTCCGTATGTGGAAATTGTCAAAATGGCCCGCGAACGTTCTGCGGATCTCGTGGTCATGGCGCATCACTCCAGAGAACTGGACCCGGAACGTGCCCGTATCGGTTCAACCATGGAGCAGGTCATTCTGCGTGCCGGTTGCCCGGTGGTCAGCGTGAGCAAGCCAGACAAGGTTTAGAGTTGTGTATGGAGTGTCCGGCGGGGGCCGGGCACTCAAATATTAATGCCGCGACCGGCCTTGGTGGGACCGATCGCGGCGAGATAAAGAATCAGTAACTGATTCGTGCGTACCAGGAGGATAGTATGTCCAAGAAGATTCTCATCGTTGATGACGACAAGGAAATCCGTTCTTATTTGTCCGAACTGCTTGGTGACAACGGTTATGAAACCGTGACTGCCAACGACGGAGCTGAGGCCGTGGAGATTGCAGAACAGGAAAAGCCTGATCTGATCACTCTGGATTTGGAAATGCCCAATGAGTGGGGACCCCGATTCTACCGCAAATTGAGCCAGGATGAAGAACTCAAGCGCACTCCAGTTGTGGTCATTAGCGGCCTCAACGGGATCAAGTACGCTATTCCCAAGGCGATCGCAAGTCTTACCAAGCCTTTTGATGCTGATCAGCTGCTGAAAATTGTCAAGGACGCCATTGGTTAACCCTGATAATGTCGCTCATATATCCCGGTCCGTGCAGGCAAACTGCGCGGACCGGTTATTGAGGCTTGAACTCGTGTGCAGGTTAAGTATACGTTGCAGGCGTTGCGGGGATTTTCCCCGATACCTCGAACAATAGGTAACGCTCATGCCGAAGAAAATTATGGTGGTGGATGACGATCCTGATATTGTCGACTACCTCGTCAATGTATTCGAAGATCACGGATACGATACCTGCCGCGCATCTGACGGTGTATCCGCCTTTGATGTCGCGATGACTGAAAAGCCGGATCTTATAACCCTTGATATTGAGATGCCTCATGAATGGGGCCCAAGGTTTTACCGTCGATTGACTAACGAGGAGGAATTTTCGGATATTCCGGTGATTGTTATCAGTGGATTGTCCGGGATTCATCTGGCCATCCGTCGGGCCGTAGCGACTATCAAGAAGCCGTTTGACCCTGTGGATGTGATCCAGATAGTTCGTGAAGCATTGGGTGAGTGATCGCCCGAGAGCTTCAAACCTGAGGGGACGGAAAATTTCATTTGCATATGACCGTGGGCAATGCGGTCTAAGTGAAGTTTTCGGAGGGGAATGATGGACTTCAGGAAATTGATGCTCGTGGATGACGAGGAAGGCGTTCGGCGCTTCCTCGGGCTTTCTCTTATTGATCTTGGATATGAAGTCAAGACAGCCGAAAACGGCGAGGCCGCACTGAAGCTTTTTGAAGAGTTTCAGCCGGAGATCGTCTTTACTGATATCAAGATGCCGGTCATGGACGGCATCGAACTGCTCAAGAGTATTAAAGCCAAGGCTCCTGAGACTGAGGTCATCATGATTACCGGTCATGGTGATATGGACCTTGCCATAGAGTCGCTTAAATACGACGCTTCGGACTTTATCACCAAGCCGATTAACAACGACGTTCTTGAAGTTTCCTTGGATCGGGCTCGAGAACGCTTCGGCATGAAGCGCCAACTCCGTGATTATACCGATAATCTTGAGCGTCTGGTCGAGGAAAAGACCAGCCGCATCATCGAACTGGAACGCCAGAACGCGGCCTGTCAGGTCGTCACAGGACTTTCCGACGCCTTGTCCAACGCGGCACAGGAAGTAGAAACCGGTTCCGGTCTGTTCAATGAATTGCCTTGCCTTGTTTCCATTCATAATCGATATCTCGAAATCGTCGCTCATAATACTTTGTTCGAGGAGCGTCTCGGCAACCATGTCGGGTCCAACAGTTTCGATATTTATTCTGATCGCGACGGTGCGGGAAACGCCTGTCCGGTACAGCTTACTTTTCAGACCGGCAAAGGGCAGCGGAGCAGGGAAAATTTTCTTGGCAAGGATGGTGAGGAGATTCCGGTTACGGTCTATACCGCACCGCTTCCCAACAAGGACGGCGAAATTGAATTGGTACTCGATATCTCCGTTGATATGTCCGAATTGAGCCGTCTCAAAGACGAGCTGCTGACCACCCAGTATAAGTACCAACGCCTTTTTGACGAAGCTCCTTGCTATATTTCCGTTCAGAATCCTGATTTGTCCATCTCTGAAGTGAATCGCCTGTTCAAGCGTGATTTTGGAGAGGGCGTCGATAATTTTTGTTATGATTCATACAAGCATCGTAACGAGCCATGTTCAGACTGTCCGGTGCACAAAACGCTTCTGGACGGCAAGTCTCGACAGCGTGAAACCGTGGTGACTACTTTGTCCGGTGAGCAGAAGAACGTGCTTGTCTGGTCTGCGCCCATTCGTGATGCTTCCGGCAAAATTGTGCAGGCCATGGAATTATCCACGGATATTACCGAGATTCGCAGATTGCAGGATCACCTTACTTCTCTCGGCATCATGCTTGGTTCCATGTCGCATGGCGTCAAGGGGATGTTGACTTCGCTGGACGGTGGTATTTACCGCTTGGAATCCGGCCTGAAGAAGGGTGATGAAAAGCGTGTGCAGGATGCGACTCGCGTGCTGAAGTCCATGATTGGCCGCGTCAAGAAAATGGTTCTCGATATTTTGTATTATGCCAAGTCTCGTGAACTTGAGACCGAAACCGTGGACGCGGCAGCCTTTCTTCGTGAGACTGTCGAAATTACCGTTCCAAAGGCCAAGGCTGCCGGAGTGGAGTTTGTTTGTACGATCCCGGAGGATCTCGGAAAGCTGCAAGCTGATACCGGAGCAGTTTCCGCCGCGCTGGTCAATTTCCTTGAGAACGGTGTGGATGCCTGTGAAGGACGTGGAGTTGACGGCGGTGGCCGATTGGAATTTATGGCTGAACGTGATGAACGCGGCCTGGTCATCACCGTTGCGGATAACGGAATGGGCATGGACCGGGAAACTCGTGAAAAAATATTCACCCTGTTCTTTTCGTCCAAAGGGAAGCGCGGCACCGGAATCGGACTGTTCATCTCCAACCAGACTATTGAACTGCACGGCGGTTCCATTGACGTTGATTCCTCTCCTGACAAGGGGTCGCGGTTTACCATCGTTCTGCCGGAAAAAACTTCATTGACCGAACAGTAGATTGCGTTTTGGGGAGCCGGTTTTCCGGCTCCTTGATTGTCTGATGGATTCTGCTACCCTGTGGGGGATTCGGTACGGTTGTACAACTCCCTGAAATATTTTTCATCATTTGAGATTCGATATATGAAACTGACCACACGAAGCAGATACGGCACACGACTTCTTCTTGATATAGCAATGCATTCCGAAGAAGGGCGTCCTGTGCCCAGCAAGGATACCGCAGAACGCGAAGGGCTTTCTCTCAAGTATCTCGAAAAGCTTATAAAAATGCTTAAACAGGCCGGATATGTTAAGGGTAAGCGAGGGCCGAACGGTGGAAACATGCTGGTCAGGAAACCAGAAGAAATTTCTATCGGCAAGGTGGCGCAGGTCTTGGATGGGGAAGAGCATGTTTACGGATGTGACGCTGATGTTTCCATCTGTTCGCGTGCGGCTGTCTGCCTTAAACGATCCATATGGGATGATGCCAGCAACGCCATGTACAAGATGCTCGATTCGTATTCCCTCGCCGATCTGATGAAGGACGCGAGCCTGTGTCCGCATGAAAATCTCGACCAGCTCAAGGTCGTCGACCCGGACGACGTTTCGTAACCTTCCTTTTACTGGAGCCAATATGTTCAAGAGATTCCGCGAAAGCCTTATCGCCAAGATGATTCTTTCGGGTGGAGTTACGCTTATTCTGTGCGTATTTCTTTGGACCGGGTTCAATGTGTATTATTTCAAGCGAAACGTCATGACTAACGTCATGTCGGATATCGCCATGCTTTCGGATACCATCATGCTCGGGCTGCATTATGCCATGATGCTTGATTCCGAAAACGACGTTAAAGAGAACATCAATAATATAGGCAAGCAGGAAGAGATCCGAAATATCAGGGTCTACAACAAGGAAGGCGAGATAGTCTTTTCTAATATTCCTGAGGAAGTGGGCAAGGTTATCGACATGAAGTCTCCTTCCTGCTGGACCTGCCATCAGTACGAATCCCCGCCAGCCTCCATGGATCTGTCTGAACGAAGCAGAATGCTTGAGGTCGACGGCCAGCAGTTGATGGGGATCATGACACCCATTCCGAACTCTCCCGGCTGTTCTCCGGGGCCTTGCCATGTTCACAAGAAAGAAGAGCAGATTCTCGGTCTGCTTGATGTGACTGTGGACATGGACCACAAGTTTGACATGATCAGCATGTTTGAGCGTGCCAATGTGGGAATTTCCGTTGTTGTTTTTGCTCTCACCTTTCTGGCTTTGTTTGTTTTTTCCTACCGTTTCATTTTCCGTCCCATTAAACGGTTTATCGCTGCGACACGCGGGATCAGTGCTGGAGAAGACTTTTCCAGTATCGATGTGGAGCAGGTTGACGAGATTGGAACGCTTGGTGAGGCCTTCAATCTTATGGGGAGACGGGTCACTGACAAGCATCGGGAACTGCTTGATCAGCGTGAGGAATTCCGCAATCTGTTTGATAATGTGCCCTGTTTTGTGAGTGTGGTGGACCGGAATTATCGGGTTGTCCGACATAACAATGCTTACGAGCGTCACTTTGGCAGCCCCATGGGCAAGCAGTGTTGGCAGATCAATAAGGGGCGGCTTGAGAAATGTGAAATATGTCCTGTGGAACGCACGTTCCGTGATGGTTCTTCTCAGGTATCTGAAGAATCGGGTATGTCCAAGGATGGCAAGCCCATTCACTATATCGTGTATACTTCACCGGTCCGCGATAAGGACGGCAATATTATCGCGGCGATGGAGATGATGATTGACATTACCCGGCGAAAGGAATTGGAGAGCAAGCTTGCGGCATCCGAGCATCGGTATCATGCGATTTTCGACTCCATTCCCAGTGCCGTTTTCGTGTTGGATCAGGAGACGCTGGAAATCATCAATTGCAATGAGTCTTCCAAAGATATTTACGGTTGGAATGCCGATGAACTGCGCGGCAAGTCGTTTCTTGATCTCTTCCGGCCCGAGGAGGCGGATGAGTGGAACCATATTGTCCGGGCCAAGCGTGAGATAGAACAATGCACGCATATCACGCGGGAAGGGCGATCCATTTTTGTCATCATGCGGATTTCCCCGGTTTGTTTTGAAGGGCGTGATACGCTCATTGTTACGTGTTCGGACGTGACCAAGAAACTCGAAGCCGAACAGCAGCTTATTCAGGCCAGCAAGATGACCACTCTGGGCGAGATGTCCACCGGCGTAGCCCATGAACTGAACCAGCCTTTGACCATTCTCAAGGCTATCAGCAATCTGCTTTCCCGCAAGGTGACCATGAAGAAGGCGCTGGAGCCTGACATCATGGAAGAGATGGCCGAAGGAATCAGTACGCATGTGGACCGGGCCAGCAAGATTATTGAGCACATGCGCGAATTCGGCCGCAAGTCTGACATGAGAACCATGCCTGTTCAGATTAATGAGGTCTTGCAGCGCGGATTCGAATTCTTCAGCAAACAACTCAGCGTTCACAACATTGAGGTTATCTGGGAACTTGATGAAAATCTGCCTATGATTATGGCTGATTCCAATCGGCTGGAGCAGGTGGTTATCAATCTTCTTCTCAATGCCCGGGATGCCATTGAAGATCGTTGGCACGGTGACAATTTGCACGCGGACAAACGAATTCAGATCAAGTCGTTTTGTTCTGGTGAAAGTGTTATTTTTCGGGTGTGTGACACGGGTGCCGGTATTCCGGAATCCATTCGAGAGCGATTGTTCGAACCTTTCTTTACCACCAAGGAAGTAGGCAAGGGCACAGGCCTGGGACTTTCCATTTCCTATGGAATTGTCGGAGACTACGGCGGCGATATCAAGGCTGTGGCCTGGGAAGGAGAAGGTGCGTGTTTCGAAATTTCCTTTCCGCGAGCAGAGTGTGAATTGTAGTCATCAGAAAATATATCTGTAAGTGAAAGCCTCGTATGCATGTGCATACGGGGCTTTTTTTATGTGTGTAATTTCCTTTTCAAATATTTTTTTGTGTGGAAAGCGTGTTTGGTAGCAGAGCGTGTTTTTTTCGACATGGAACGGTGCAAGTGTGGCCGCCGTTTACAAAATGTGTGTGAATTTGCTACGTGACGGCTAAGCACATGAGTAAAATGCGAGAAATCGTCAGATTGAAAGTGTGATATCATTACAATGCTATTCAAACATTTTTGTCCCGGTGTTCATGAATGTGTTGTGTCGGGACACTTTGTAAACAGTCGAGTTTTCCCTGTAGTCTTCGGTGCTGGGGTTTGCTTTCTTGCAATGATTCGGTGGTGTCCTCAACTGATTTGACGTGTTCAATTAAGGCTGAATAGGCGGTAACAGCATGAAGTGGCGACTTTTATTGATTGCATTTCTTTTTGTTCTCTTGGGCTGTGGCAATGATCGGTCCAGGGGAGATACAGAGGGTTAAGCTGGAAAAAAAGAGATTGCAGAGGACAGAGCTGCAAAAGAGGCTGAAATCAATCCTGCATCCAAGTCGGGGGCAGCAGAAACCTTTGTAGTGAAAGCCGCAGCGCGTCGGTCTTCACTTACCGGATTTACCCGCGCCCGTAATTCGATGACGCTTGTTACTGAAGAGTCGGGCCGGGTGCATAAGGTTGTGGCAGATGTTGGTGATACGCTGGGCAGTCACGGTTTGTTTGCCGAACTCGACACGACGTTTATTGAGCTTGATCTAGCTGGTAATCGTGCCGAGCAACAACGTCTCAAGAGTGAGTTGACGTATAACAAGAAGGAAATGGAGCGGTACGAAACTCTGGTGAAAAACCAGAATGCCCCTCAATCCACATTGGATAACAATATTCGTGCTCATCAATCTGCTTATCAACAGCTTCGAGCCAAGCAGATTGAAGAACAGGTGCTCATGGAGCGCATGAAGCGATTTTCTCTGCTGGGGCCGGCGGGGTGGAAGGTTGTGACTCGTTATATTGAACCTGAAGAATGGATCACCAAGGGAGAGAAGGTTGCCGAGCTTGGACGGTATGACGTTCTGTTGGTCCCGTTTGCCCTGACCAGTGAAGAGTACCGTGCTCTCAAGGATCAGGGGGATACCGTTGCTCTCCGGTTGACCGATTTGAATAAGGTCATTGAGGCCAAGGTGGCTCGGGTTTCTCCGGGGTTTGATTCGCAGACTCGTAAAATTAATGTCGATCTTGAAATCGACAAGGGCGATTTCGAGTTTCGAGGGGGATTCAGGGTAGAACTGACAATTGATTTGCCAGATCCTGGTGGTGCCGTCATTGTACCCAAATCTGCACTCATAAAAGCATATGAAGAGTATTTTCTGATTACTCCCGCGAATACGCGTGTTCGTGTTGTGCTGCTGGGAAGCGCCGACAACGGCATGCGTCGGGTTACCAGCCCGGAAGTGATTTCCGGAGAAAGATTTCTTTTGCATCCGTAACAGTTTCCCATTCAATGAAGTGTGAACATTAGACAGCTAAAAATCAAAGATAATCTTTCCTGCTGCGGTTTCAGGGAAGGGAGGCTGCCATGTCGATTGTGAGGAAGGATACGCCGATTCAGGGGGTGATTCGGATGACCCTGGGACAAAAGGTTTTCGTCAATCTTTTGTTCATATTATTGATGGTGGTCGGTGTTTTTTGCGTCTTTGAGTTGCCGGTAGAGCGATATCCTGATGTTCGCATGGGGAAGGTCATTATCAGCGGTTTTCTTCCCGGTGCCAGCCCGGATGAAGTGGAAACTCTGGTGACCCGAAAGGTAGAAGATGCCTTGGAGGATCTGGAAAACGTGGAGTTCATTCGTTCCCGTTCTTTCAGGCAGCGAGCCTCCATCATGGTCAAGTTCCTCGACGATACGGATTACGACACCTTGTACGACGAGATGCGATTCAAGGTCCTTTCAATACAGAACGATTTGCCGGCGGAAATGGACCCTCCGACTTTTATGGTCATTCGCGTCAGTGAATGGCTGCCTGTTATTGCGGTTAATCTTGTGGGAGATCGATTGAACAGGGCTTTGACTCTGATGGCAGAGGAGATGAAAATTCCGTTGCAGCGCATCGACGGGGTCAAGGAAGTTCAGATCGAAGGAGAATACTCTCGAGAGTTTCACGTTTCTCTCGATTCGCAGAAGCTGATGCGGCTGGGGGTGACTTTCGATGAAGTTGGAAAGGCTCTGGAAGGAGCTAATATTTCGGTCCCAGCCGGTGATTTTGTCAGTGAATACGGAGAATATGTCATTGTCGTTGACGAGAAATTCAGGTCGCGGGACGAAATTGCCTCGACAATTATTCGCAGAGATCTTGACGGCTCTTTCGTGACGGTAGGCGATGTCCTTTATGATGCGGGGATGAGTTACCGCGATCCGTTCGTTATCTCCTCGGTCAACGGCAAGGACTCCATTGCCGTGAAGATTATCAAGACTCCTGATGGAAATGCTCTTGATATCGGCGCAGAGGTTGAGAACGTGGTGGCTGGGTTTCAGTCCATTCTTGATAAAGAGGGTGTGGAAGCGGTTCTGACGCAGGACCAGCGTGTTTACATCAACGAGAATATCAGCACGCTCGGTTCCAACCTTCTGGTCGGTATTTTTCTTGTCTGCGGGTGTATTTGGGTTGTCATGGGATTCCGTAATGCCATGTTGACCACTATAGGCGTTCCCTTCGCTTTTCTGGTCACCATGATCATCATGTGGCTGACAGGTAATTCACTTAACGAAATTACCCTGTTTTCCTTTGTCCTTGTCAGCGGTATTATCGTGGATGACGCCATCGTCGTTGTAGAGAATATCTATCGCCATGTGCAGGAAGGGAAAGCTCTCAAGGAAGCTGTCATTGATGGGGCCAGCGAGGTCTTTCTTCCTGTGCTTGCCGCGACATCCACGACTGTGGCGGCATTTTTGCCCATGCTTATAATGTCCGGTTCAACGGGTGAATTTTTTGCGCAGGTTCCCAAGGCTGTTTCTTTTGCCATCTTTGCTTCAATCATAGAATGCTTGTTTATTCTGCCTCCGCATTTTCTGGATTGGCCGGGAGCAAGGAGGCTGGAAAAGGAAATCAGGACCCATGCTCGCAGAGCTTCTGATCCGAAATTCCTGATTAAGCTTAAGGAGGTGACAGAGGTTGTTTTGCAGTTTTCCATGAAACATAAGTGGAAAAGTCTGTTGGTCGTATTTGGAACTTTTTTGATGGCACTCGTGATATTCGGGGTGTCTGTTTCCGGTGTCATGCCGTTGTTGCGAATAAAGTTTTTTCCTGACGAGTACAGTCTTTATTATGTCTCCATGGAAGGACCGGTGGGGGTTGATGTCTATACGTCATCGCAGAAGGCCAAGGAGGTCTCAAGCTTTATCAAGGCATTTGGTCCCGGCACGACCAAGTCCTGCTCCGGACTTGGAGGGATGGATATCAATGAAGACTATGAAAGCGTTTTCGGTTCCAACAGGGCCATCATCACTGTGGAATTACCGGCTAAAGGTGAACAGAGTTTTATTGAGAATCCAGACAATGATCCGTTGCTTCTTCTTGATGTCGTACGAGAAAAGTTGAAACGGTTTGAGACTGATGGGTGGACATTGCGCGTCTGGCCGGAAAAGGGCGGACCGCCAGCAGGCAAGGATGTAAATATCCGCGTTCTCGGCCCGGATCAGGAGTCCGTCCTCGGTCTCAAGGAAGAAGTGTATGCATGGGTAAAGAACAATGAAAATCTTGCTCCGTATTTATATGATTTTATGGCCGATACCGGCACGGACAACCGTGTGTTTCGATTCAGTCCGGTTCCAAGCCTTGTGTCTGAATACGGTTTGACACCGGCCCAGGTTGTCTTGCTTGCCGGTGGCATTCTTGATGGACGTTTTGTCGGTAAATTCCGGGTTGAAGATGAGGATGTCGACCTGAGGATGAAGATTGCCAAGCGGTATCTTGAGCAGCCCGAAGATGCGCTTGATATTCCTGTGCTTGAGGACGATGAAGGGCCGGTTCGAGTCGGTGATCTTGTTGAGGTGGAGACGTATCGCGAGCCAGGACAGTTGAATCGTTTTCAGGGGCAGCGAGCTGTTACTTTGACCGCCAATATTCGGTCGGATGCTCCCGTAAGCGCATCGACCGTGGTTCACGACGTGAAAGGGTTTTACGAGACCATTCAAGGTAAATATCCGGGAGCGACATTGAATTTCGCAGGAGAATACGAGTCCACCGGACGTTCTTTTACTTCACTTTTGTATGCCTTTTTGATCGCGATCATGATTATTTACATGATTCTGGCCTGCCAGTTTCAATCGTATATTCAGCCGGTCATCATCTTGTCTGCTGTTGCTTTTGCATTGACAGGGGTGGTTTTCGGCACCTTCCTGACCCGGTCATTATTTACGGTCAACAGCTTTATCGCCACAGTGGGCGTTACAGGGGTTGTAGTAAATGATTCGCTGGTCCTGTTGGATTTCATCAATCGACTGTATGAAGCCGGTTACAGTCGTGCCGAAGCCATACGTGAAGGTGTACGAATTCGTCTCAGACCGATTTTGTTGACAACATTGACCACGACACTCGGATTGCTGCCGATGGCGCTGGGCATCCCGTACTATTCGCTCGTATGGGGCACCATGGCGACAACTTTTGTAACCGGTTTGTGCGTTGCCACCACCCTTACCTTGTTTATTATGCCCATCGAGTGGGACCTGATTATGCGTAGGAAGGAACGCAAGGAAGCGAAGCGAGCCGCGAAACTGGCGAGTCAGCAGTAAAGCTGATTTTTCAATCTTCAGAAAAGGATAAGAAGAACGCCAAGACCAGCAATAGTGGACTTGGCGTTCATTTGATTTCAGTGGTGCGCGAGAATGGATTTTAAGATATGAGTCCATTCTCTTTGATACTTGAGTAGCGTGACTAAAACAAAGGAATTGGCGAGTTCTGGGATGTACTCTTTTGATTTTCATTGGGGGAAGAATATCTGCTACCCAGTGTGTATCAAGTCAACTAACTAGGAGCGCGTAAGCAAGTACATGGCATGTGATCGGAGGAAGGGGCAGAGAGTTTCAATGAGGTGAACGAGCATTGGGGAAAAGCGTATAATTTTACGTGAAATGGGTGGGGCAAGATAGAGAGTTCTTCGATTTATGGTCCAGTTGGGAAAAAGGTTGTTAATGGAAGGTATTGATATGCCTATTGTATTTGGGTTGGACGGGTGGCTTATTCTAAAATCATAAATTAAGATGCACCCGTTGTTCGCTGTTACACGAACCATCTCACTGGCGAGGTCCTGTCGAGCATTGTCTTCAATGATGGAGGATAAGACTGTATTTGCTGTTACCAGATTCATGGAGTCGTTCTTGAAAGGCAATGGCCATCCTTCACTGAACTGAAGGTTGGAATTTGGCAATTTGATTCGGGCGGTTTGAATGGCATCTTCAAGCAGGTCAGTACCATATAAATTACTTGGGGATGCTCCCCAATTGAGCATGGCGGTCAGCCATCCCCCCGTGCCGCAACCGACGTCAAGGATTTTTGCGTCGGATAAATTTGTCATTTCGATTTGTGTCAGAAGTTGTCCTGCAAGACTGAGACGTCTGTACATGAAAAAAAACTCTTCCTGACTATTCCAGGCATAATTAGAAGAAACGGGACTCTGCTTTCTGGCTGCGTATGTCTTTCGAATTCGAGTCGCGACTTTCGAGTGTTGAGGATTATTTGGCATGAGTTTCACCATACTTGGTTATTTTTCGATTTCTTAAGAGGAGTAATAAGGCTGCCAGAAATCCTGCATTTGCGAGAAAAAAGCTGTAGACTGTCTGTACTACGGGTAATGATTTTCCGCTGTACTGTGCATATGCTCCAATTGTCGCGGCACAGCAAAGAATAATAGAGCCAACTGCTGCAGCTAGATAGAAAAGCGATTTGTCCGCCAGCAAGAGGGATGATAGTATAAACCCGATGAGGAACAGAGGTGAGAGCCATCGTAGAATTTTATGAGAGATGAGGCTGAAGCTGAACCATGGATGTCGAAATACGTTCAGCAGTGTTTTTTTACTGAAAATTCCCTGCAAGTTGCGCAGGGTCATTCGTACTCTGCATTTGAACTCTCCAGTCGTATCATGAGGCTGTGTGTCATATCCGATTGCCTCGTTGGATTGGATGACTCTTTTTCCAGCTAGAGCAACATCAAGGGGCAAAATGCAATCTTCCCCATATGCAGCTTTCATCGGCCATATCAGAGTTTTTCTGACAGCCATTGCTGCCCCAGTGGCGGTCGCGAGAAAACCCAAATCGCTTTCGGCTTGCCTGACGGCTGTTTCGTAACGCCAATATCTTCCCTGATTAACAGAAATAGTGCTGTTTTCAGAAATGGAAAACAGTATTTTACCGGTAACGCATCCCACATTTGAGTCCTTGAAAGGAGCGGTTACATGTCGGATAAACGAGCCGTTAAAGCGGGTTTCGGCATCAGTATAAATAATGATGTCACCTTGGGCCGTAGATACTGCTTGGTTTTGGGTATCTGTTTTACCTTGGCTGGTTTGTGGTCTGAAGAGGGATACCCTCTTGTCGTTGTAGTTCAGTACCAGTTGATCTGTTGCATCTGTCGACATGTCGGATGCTACGATGACTTCTAGTAATTCTGACGGGTAGTCCTCTTCAAGTACGTTATTGATTTTGGAAACAATAGTTGTTTCTTCGTTGTAAGCAGTTATCAGTATAGTGACTTTCTCTGATGGAATTGCGTGTACATAAAAGCTTTTTGGTCTTTTAAATTGTAAGAGGAGTTCAAGCACCTTGAGGTAGCCGAAATAAATGTAGATTAAAGCAAATAGACTAATCCAGAAGATCTCGCTCATGTGTTTGCCTATGTTTTAGCCTATGAATTCCTGAATGGTTTCATGAACCAGCTTGGCATTCGTTTCAATTAAAAATTTATCAATGGAAGCGTAGCCACGCTCAATTTTTTTTGCAAGCAGGGACGGATCGTTCAGGCTGACTGTGATACTTTGCTGAATTCCTTCAGGAGTGGGGGAATCGATGAATTCAATACTGTCAGGGAATAACGTCGGTAGGCTGCCGACTCTTGTAGCTACAACTCCGATACGACGTGCAAAGGCTTCAATTACTACTCGGGGAACTCCTTCAGTCAATGAAGGCAAGCAAATCAAATCATGTGAGTCGAATATATCCATGAGCGGTTTACCGTGCTCCACCTGACCGGTCATGTGGATGAGTTTTTCCATATTCAGACGTTTAATTTCATTTTTGAGGTTTGCTTCCTCAGGGCCAAAGCCAACTATGGTCAACTTGAATGGGGTGGATTTGTCTCGCGCCAGAGCACAGGCTTGAATGAGTGATATTGTATTTTTTTCTTTTGAAAAACGGCCAACACTGAGGATTTTGGGCATATCGCCTGTTAATGGCTCGGACGTGTTTTCACGCAAGAGATCTTTGTTGATAAGTGGGTGTATCGGAATAACTCTTCTCGTAGGTCCAGGGTACAAATCAACAAGTTTTTCGCCGATTGTGAAGACCAGGGCTTTTCCTGAACGAAGAAGGCTGCGTATTCGATAATCAAACATGCGTACCATAAGCGTCGCTGGTGCATGCCAAGGAGTACCCTTGTAAATGCTGCTGACAGTTTTAAGGGTGTTGCCCCGAATGAAGAAAATGAAACGGGTCCCTGTAGGGGCAAGAAATGAGGCCGTGTTAAGGCAGGAGTTGGGGCCGGGGCCAGCCATGATAATTTCGTCGCCTCGTTTTTGGTACTGGCGTGCAAGTGTATTAATGGAGAGTGCGCTTTTTTGGGAAGCAAAAAGGGCTTGGCCGTGAGAGTAGTAATAATTGTCGAGATATATTGTTTTGGATGGTAGATTCAGCTGTGTGAAATTGGAAGCTGGAGGGGCAGCCATCTTCGCAGGAACCAGCAGTTCATATTGTTCAGACAGAGAAGAGAGCTCCCCTATAAAATCAATAAAATTAGCTAGTTGAGTGTACGTCTTGCCGTTGTGGCGGAACACGGGTTGGTTTGAATAGAAGAGTATGTGTTTCATTTTATAGTTGTGTAGATCCCTGCATCGCAAAGGAGGCGGAAAGGGAATGTTGTTTTTTGCTTAAATCGCATGAGGGAGTCTTTATAGTTTATTCCGATCCGTCGGAGGCTCCATCGCGTTTCTGGTTTAAAAAAAGAGTATCGTGTTGCGCACGCATAATCGAATTGTTCACTTACATATTTTAATGTCGATTGGTTGAAGGCTCCGTATGGGTATGCAAAACCGATCACGTCACCAACAACATTTTTTAGCACCTGCTTTGCCTCAAGAATTTCGTACTTGAGTTCACTTGGGGAACATGTTGTGAGGTTGCTGTGAGAGAAGCCGTGTGCAGCCACTTCATGGCCTTGTTGGGCAAGTGTCTCCATGTCTTTGAAAGACAGCAGAGGTTGTGGTGAATCGGTGTGCCAATGAAAAGCAGCTTTAGGATTAGACATGACAAAGAAAGTTGCAGAAAAATTGAGGTCTTGGAGTATTGGAGTGGCAAGGTCAAGGTTGTTTTTGTACCCGTCATCAAAGGTTATGCAGATATTGTTGGATGATGGCGATGCGAAGTGTTCACGCATGCTGACCCCGCGCCATCCTTTACGGGCAAGATAGTCCATGTGCTCTTTGAAATTTTGCAGAGGGACGCCAACTGGGTGTTGGGTTGTCCTATATATTGAGTGATACATAAGTATGGGGGGTCGCCAGAGCATATCGTTATTCTTCCCCCCCCATCCTTTGCATCAGATGGTTGGAAAGACGGGCGCACTGCTTTTCAATCGCAAAATGTTCAGCCTGTAACCAGGCGTTGGCAGCGTATTTACGTTGTTTTTCTCTATTCGTCATTTCAAGTAGGGCATTGGTAAGTGCAGATGTCGAGCGTTTGCATACGATTCCGATTTCATGGCTGATTATATATTGAGAGATAGAGCCGACTTGAGTTGAGACTACAGGTAAGCCATGAAGGCAGGCCTCGGATAGAGTTTTGGGGAGTCCTTCCCAATCGGAAGAAATTGCAAGGCATGAAGCAGAACTGAGCCATGAAGCCATGTTCTCCTTGGGTTGAGTTCCTGTGAATTGAACTTCATACGTGGCGGTGGTCAAGGATTTTGCCAATGCTTCAAGTTTATGGCGTTGAGGGCCATTTCCTATAAGCACAAGTTTTATTGATTTATGATAATCCCGTGACAGTTGTGAACATGCTCGAATGAGTCTGTCGTATCGTTTGATGTGGACAAGTCGTCCAATTCCAAGAACTGTAAATGTGCTGGGAGAAATGTTTTTTTTCCGGTTCTTGAGTTGGTTTGTATCAATAGAGGTTGGGTAAAATGGAAATACTCTTTTGTTCGCCAGTAGTCTTTTCGGGATAGGCAATTCTCCTGCGCCGATGATTTTACAGCGAGCGATAAGCTTGTTTCGAACTGTTTTTAGAAGAGCTTCGTGGAGTATGCCCCATCCTCGAGCCACTCCTATTGTGCGTATCTTGGCCTCATAGGCATCGTCACCGCGCAAGTAGAGGTACAGCGAAGTGGATCGGGATACGCATGAGAGCAAAATGAAACTGGGTAGAATTGCATCTACCATAAGTATGGGGGCATTGGGTCCTGCCAATGTTATGGCTTTGGTTATTGCTTCACAGATGGTTTGCCGGCAACTCAAAGGGTTTTTCAAAATGTGCGTTGATGTTGGTACGGTCCCCAATGGCACAATTGTAATGCCGTCTCCTCTGGTTGCTTCTGTGGTGCAAGGACAGACTAAAATATAGTCCATCTGTTTTCTTAGCTTTTCAAGGATGACTTTGAAAGATGCGTTGGAGCGGAGGGCTCCTGTGGGGGGCAAGCCGACTTCATCCCAGAAAACTATGATTGGTTTGGTTGACTGAGTTTGTTTCATTGTTTTTTTGCCGTTAGCCGAAGGTTGGGACATACCTGATTTTCATTCTGGAAAGAGGATGTCTTTACATCCTTGAATCCGGCTTTGGTGGCAATTTTACGAATAACTCTCGGGAAGATGGAATAACTGTATAGCTTTGAAAAGAAAGCCGGTTCTCCAGTTGCCGCTACCAGCAGGCCATTCAAAAGACTTAGCCCTCCTATTCCCCTTTGTTTTATGGAACCATGCAGAAGAAGTTTTATGTGGTATTCCCAGGTTGGTGTAATGATAAAGAGTGTCCCTTCAGGTTTGAGGACGCGATATGCTTCACGGAAAAATAATTGGGGGCGCATGAAAAATAGTGTCCCTCGGGAAAAGACTATGTCCGCAGAAGCGTTGGCAACGGGGAGTGATTCGCCTGAAGCTTGGACGAAACAGGGGGTGATGCCCTTGGGACGAGGAAAAAACGATGAAGCTTTTAGCATTGGAAGGTCAAGGTCTATGCCCAGATAATTCAATTTAGTGACTGACGTGGTCATTTTGATAGCTGGAAGAAGTATACCAGCCGATGAACCGACGTCGACAATTCGTGATCCGGATGAGAGATGTTCAAATGGAAGACGTATTGTCTCCAAAAAATCTGTTCGGGTATGGTTTTGTCGTTCAAAGTGTGTGTATGCGACGGATTTGCCAAGAGCATTTGAAGTGTAGTGCCCATTGTGTGTTTCTAAAAGCCCAAGGGATAAGAGAGAGGCAATAGCTTCCTTTATCTGATCAGGAACGAGAGACTTCGCTTCTTTTCTGACTTGATCAAGAAAAGGGAACTTAACACCGTGTGGTTGGAAAATCTGTCCATCAAAAGAGACCTTGCCACCGTAATACATGATTCCGAGTAGTGTAAAAGATGTGTCGTTTAAGCGCATTGGTTAGAGCTACCTGATTTGTGCGAATTGAATAATTTTTCTTAACCCCGGAATAATTATTATCCCATAGCTTCGGAAAATGAAAATGCTTGTGACTATGTTCATTATGATAACGCTTGTGGCGGTACCTATGGCGACGCCGTTGATGCCAAATGGCGTTATGAGTGTCAGATTCAAAATGATATTGAGAATCCCGCAAGCGAGAGTATTTATTCTTTCCATACGTTCTTTTCCTGTCATGAGGAGAAGGACACCGCAAGGTCCTGTGGCCACGACGAAAAGTTGGCCAATTGCCAGTATCCGTAAAGCGGTTGTACCTGCTGTAAACTCAGGTCCAAACAGGGTCAAAATCTGGTGGGGGAAAATGGTTAGAACGCATACAATGGGTAATGCTGCGATAATGAGAAATTTAGTTATATTGAGGGCGAGCTTTTCTAGGCGAACTGTATCCTGTTGGGCGCCAAGCTTTGCAAAATGAGCTGAGGCTACACCTCGCGCTCCTACTAATATCAGACTGGTTATCATGGCCAGTCTGTTTGCAATTGAGTAAATGCCAATGGCTTCGACATCCATGAAGATACCGACAATATATGTGTCTGCCGTTGTGAGGATGAGGTTGAGCAGTACTATGGAGTAAAAGGTGGGGCAGCTTTGTTTTAGGTCTTGAAAACGGAAGCTGCCAGCGCCTTCAGAATGCCTTTTTGTAGCGTTTCGGCAAGCAGCCATCGAACATGCTGCTGCAATAAATGCAACAAAAGCTATTGTGCCGACAGCGCCTGTAGAACCATAAAAGTGAACAGCCGGATACAGGAATATGAGAAGCAGTAAGGGGGATGCAATAAATTCATAGACAGCTGCTTGGATGAGCTTTTTAAGGCCTTTCAGGAAATTGGAGCAAAGGATTACAATAGCTGCGGGGACTGTTGACAATGAAGCGAGTTTGAGCGGAAAAGTCAACTCGGGGTCTGAGAAGGCGTGTGTGGCAATTACAGGAGCAAGGGTGTAGCTGGCAATACTGAAAAAGGCCGTCCCTAAGATTGTGATTGCAATTCCTGTGCGGTGTAGTTTTTTTATTGACCACCAATCATTGTTACCACAATAAATTGAAGTCATTTTGAGGACTGCTTGATCCAATCCTAGTCGGCCAAGAGTGGATAATGTGTTTGCAAAGGTCATGGCAAGAAAGAATATTCCTGCCCCTTTTGTTCCTGTTAGTTTTGCTAACAGAAGACTGACACCGAATGAAAGTATTGCTGAACTTCCACGAAGAGCCGTTGTTATTGAGGTTATACTGATTGAATGCTGCAACAAGTGATCATCGAGAATCGTGCTGACGTAATTTTTGATGTACTTGTAGGGATTCATGGTAAGTTCTTATCTCTAAGGGGCTGAGGAGCTTCGGGCGATTCTGGGGCAATAGCCGATAAAATGAATCCTTTGTGGGAAAGTACGGCCCCCCCCCAGAATAGGAGCATCAGATAGGCAACCATTTTGATTTCCATCAGCCGTCCGTAGAAACTAATGGCTCCAATTCCGCATAGATATACTACCGCTAGGCAACAAAAGGCATATGGCAGTGAGCTTCTTCGAAAATGAATGGCCAGATTCCATATCCACCCCAAGAGAGCACCGTTGAATAGGCCTCCAAATAGAAGCATGGGCCAGCCTCCAGAGAGATAGAATTCAGCCATGGATGATGGGGGGAGATAGGCTGGATCCCATGTGCGAACACCTGAAAGACGAGATACTCTGTATGTAAGATGTCCTGATATATATGGTTTTTTGATGAGCGGAATGAGGCTCCCCCAGTATTCATACCAAGGGACATCCATGTGTTCGCGAAAACTGTTTGAATCGACTGCTTCCTTGATTTTCATGCTTGAATGAGCTTGGACCAGCATGATTCGATTAAAGAAGTGATTTTCAGGCCAATAGCCGTATTTTGTATAAGTTCCGAACCAAAAAATGGAAGCAAGAGCGCATGATATAAGCAGTCCGATCATGAAAAAAGTAAGTCGGGGCATTTTTATGTTTCTGAGCTGAAACGAAAAAGCCATGAAGCAGGTGGCGAGAAATTGTACCGCAATATGCCGCCACCCCATGATGAAACTGGGAAGAATGGATAAAAGTGTTACAGTGACAAATTTCGAGAATCGAGGCCTATAGAGCATTATTGCTATAGCCGTTGTCGGGATGATATTATATGTAACAATTCGGACAAGCCTTGATTCTTTGTAAGCAGGATATACAAGGACAAAAATAAGTGCTGAAGCCCAGAATAAAAAGAGTACCAAATTTTTGGGCTGGGGAACGAACCATATATTTGTTTTGTCAACTTTTGATGTCTTGATTGAAACGAAAAAAACACCAAAGGCAATGCAGGCGAGATGAACGGCTTCCCAGGTTATTGATCTATCGTAGGTAAAGAGATGTGAATAGGTTGGTGGAAGAGAGATGTGTTGTTGCAAATAGAAACCACCAAGCATGTTGGCAACGACATAATGAACAGCCAGCAAAAGAAACGGTAGTCGGGCAGATTTGTTTCTAACCAGAACAAGACAACATGTAACAATACCGACTTGTAACAGGTTATGTTGGTTGAGTTGCGTGTCCACAACTGTGGCAAGCATTGCTCCGAGCAGAGCAATGCTTCCCCAGAAATATGCCTGAGCCTCAATTGAGTTAGTCTTTGCCATGTTACTCGTTGAGGAAGTACTTGATGGTTTTTTCAAGGCCTTCATTTACATTGTATTTTGCTTCCCATCCAAGAACATTTTTTGCCTTGCTGGTGTCTGAGTAGTTTCGTGTCACGTCTCCGATTCGAGCTTCTTCGTGTATGAATTGCGGTTGGATATTGGCGATTTGTTCAAGTTGTTTTTCGATTAGCTCTGCAATCTCCAGCACGGAGTGTTCTTTATTAGTTGCTATTTGGAACGCTTCGCCGCCTGCTTCTATCTGAGATGAAAGCATAATTGCTTCTACCAAGTCATCAATAAATATGAAATCTCGGGTTTGACTGCCGTCTCCGTAAATCGCGCATGGTTCGTTTTGCAATGCAAGTTTAATGAATTTGGCGACTACGCTGGCTTTGTGTGTGGAGCCGGGACCATAAACATTCCCAAAGCGCAATGCTACAGTTTTTATACCAAAACTATTCCAATAGGCGGAACAATAGCCTTCGCCGGCTAGTTTACTTGCTCCGTAGGGAGAAACCGGATGGGGGGGGAGTTCTTCATGGATGGGGGGCTGACATTCCCCCACAGGGGCGCCGCTGGATGCAAAAATGAATTGGTCAACAGATTTAAGGCGAGCGGCTTCCAAATAGTTGACGGTTCCTATTACATTGTTGAGACAGTCATCCATTGGTGCTTCTACAGAAGGACCGACGCCTGTATTGGCTGCAAGGTGTAAAATGACGTTTGCACCTTCTGCCGCAGCCATGGCGAGATCCAGATCGCGGATGTCGCCTTGAATAAGTTCAACATGGTTTGGACGAAATTTAGTGGGACGTTCTGCTCTTTCGAACGAGCAAACATTCCCAAGATCGTCAGGCGTTCCTACCACAAATGAATCAATGACTCGAATGGCAGCATGGGTATGTTGAGACAGGTGGGATATGACGTTGGTGCCAATAAAACCGCACCCGCCAGTGATCAGCCAGTTGGAATTTTTCATTTCCATTTTATCCTTGGCATGCATTTTTTGGTGTCGATGCTGTTAGAGTTTTCAAGTACGATTTGGAGCATTTCGGCAAGGCTCTCAGGTGTCATGTAGTGTGGCGAAAGTCCGAGTTCCAGTAATCCTGAGTGGGCTGGATTGTAATAATGGTCTTCTGCTTCTTTTCTTGGGTTTGGAATTGATTTGACTTGAACATTCACTCCGAGAGAAGCTCCAGCTGTGCGAATTCGTTCGGCAATTTCCAAAACTGTGAAGGTTTCGGTGAATTGATTGAAAATTTGCAATTGGCCACGACCAGGCGGAGTTTGCATTGCCAATCTAACACATTCAAGGCAGTCTCGTAAGTCAATGTAGCCACGCGTTTGGCCGCCTTTGCCATAAACGGTTAAGGGAATACCGGCTGCCGCTTGCGCCAGGAAACGGTTGACCACGGTTCCGAATATGTCGTCGTAGTTGAAGTGGGGCAATAGGCGGTTATCTGTTTTTGCTTCAGGAGTCATCAGGCCGTAAACTGGTCCTTGCATCAGATCGGTAACCTGAAGGCCGTAAGTCCTTACATAGAACCAGAGTAGATCTGTATCCAGAACTTTTGTCGTATGGTAAAGGCTGCTTGCCTGACGAGGGTATAAAAAACGCTGCGAGCGTCCTTTGTGCTCGACGTCCAGCCAGCCTTCTTCAATGTCTATATTCGGAGTGCCGTATTCACCCATGGTGCCGAGTTTGATGATATGACATTCGGGGGCGTGTTTGAGAACGGCCCAGATAACGTTCATCGTGGAGTTCAGATTGTTCTCCAGGGTCAACTGCGCCTCAGGTTGCCCAATCATCGAGTACGGGGCTGACGGTTGTTCGGCGTAATGGATAATACATTCGGGCAAGGTGTCTGCTACGAGATTTTGTAAGAAATCGTAATCACAGCAATCACCTTCTACCGCGTCGATAGTGTGTCCTGTTGTTGCAGCATAGATGTCTGCCCGATCCTTCAGGGAAGGGATGGGGAAAAGTGGCATGGAGTCGGTTTCATTGCACAGCCGTCCCCGTAGACCATTGTCTACTGCTGTGACCATATGGCCTTGAGCCGCGAACTGCATGGCTGAAGGCCAGCCTAAATAGCCGTTACCACCGAGAATTAAAATGCGCATTACGTATACCTGTATATTGAGGTTTTAGTCACCAGGCCAGTATCTACTGTCAGGATGAGTGCTTTCGGGAGGGAGCAGCAGGTCTTGTTCAATGAGGAACTGGTGAATTTCTTCTTTACTCATCAGATCGGAATTGTCTGAAGTATATGTTTTATCGAGCTTTTGATTGACTATATCTGAGTAGTTGTATTCGATGGATTCGTAGATGCCTTTGAAGGCGGGCAGTACTACAAAATAATCATTTAGTTCTATCGTTCTTCTCGTTTCTTCATCCGTGACTAATTCCTCATAGAGTTTTTCTCCGGCCTTAGCCCCGATAAGCTCGATAGGGATATCTTTCGGCTTGTGTCCGTAGTGAGGGGCCAGTTGTTCAATCATTACTTGCGCCAAATCTTTGATACGGAGTGTAGGCATTTTGGTGACAAAAACTTCTCCGCCTTTGGCGATGGTTCCAGAGAGAATCACGAGGTCAACGGCCTGTTTGATAGTCATGATGAAACGGGTCATATTTTCATCGGTGAGTGTGACAGGACCGCCTTTTCTAATTTGTTCGCGGAAAATTGGTATGACAGATCCTTGCGATCCGAGCACATTTCCAAATCGAGTAGATGCGAAAAGTGGGGCGTTGCCTTTTCGGCAACTGTTGGCTGCTGTAAACAGGCGTTCTCCCATCAGCTTGGATGTTCCCATGACATTGGTTGGGTTGACCGCCTTGTCCGAACTGGTGAAGACGACTTTTTTGACATTAGCCCTTTGCGCAGCTTCAATTATGTTCTGAACCCCCAAGACGTTGTTTCGAATCGCTTCACTCGGAGAGCGTTCACAAAGAATGACATGCTTGAATGCAGCAGTGTGGAAAACGATATCAACTCCTTTCATAACATCGTGTATTCGTTCTGAATTTTGGATATCGCAGAGAAAGAAGTGGGCATTAATATGCTGGAGGCATTCTTGTTCTTTAAAAAATAATGCGCTTTCATTGTTATCGATCCCGATGAGTTGTTTCGGGGAATGGCTTTCCAGCAAGGTGTTGACAAGGGTGGAACCTATCGTACCACAGCAGCCAGTGACGAGAATCGTTTTATCTTTGAAGAAAGGCATGGAATTCCTTTTTTGTCGTTGCGAATATGGAAAGTTTGTTTGTTCGGTGTTCGCAGTTTAATGTTTGATTTCACTGTAAATATGGCTAAATAAGAGCTGGCTAATCCTGTGTGACAAGGCCGCGCAAACATATCTTAATTTCGATAAATCAAACTTTTTAATTATTACATTTTCATTTCTATTTGTCACTAATATCTTAAGTTGTATTATAATGGGGTTAGGTGGTATTCGAACCGTATTTGAAAGTCTGCAGTAATCTTTGGGGACGCCCGAAATAGAGGAGGAAAAAAAAGACTGTCAATTCTCGACTCCAGTATCCTGCAACAACTCCATCAAGACCATATTGAGGGATTAGGATAGTGCTGACGATTACATCAATAATGAGTCCAAGGCATAGAGCATAGGTAAACGTGTGCGGTTTGTTCTGTGCGATGAGGCCATATCCGCCGATCAAGGAGCAGCTTGTCAATGGTATAACCCAACACACTTTGCGTAGAAATTGAGCGAGGGGCAAGGGGGTTTCAGGAAAGAAATAGTTAGCAATATAGAGTGCTGATAAGTGAAGAAGAAAGGCAGCCAAGCAGCCGTATGCTAGCGCTATCATAAGAGATGTTGTCATTGTCTTTATGTAATTATTTTTGTTGTTTATATAAGCTTGCGTCGCTTTTGGCAACAGGCTTATTGAGAAGGCTATAATTAGGTACATGGCTCCTTCTATGATTCTAAAGGCTCCTGAGTACTGACCTAGAGCATTGGGCGAACCGAGATATTTGAGAAGGAAGACGTCAATTCGAGGGGCAAGGAATACGAAAACAGCTATAAGGAAAAAGCTAAAAGCCTTACCATTAAAGGACGTAGCTGAGACTGGAGACAGCTTCAGAAGATTGTGTTTTGATGGGAAAAAAAAGATGGTAAGCAAAGTGGCTAGCACTTGTGAAATTGTGTAGGCAAGGGCAATTGTCAAGGGGGTAGCTTCGTTGCAATGTATTATTAGGAAGGTCGTGACTACAAAGATGGTTTTTTGAAGAATGCCGATTTTTGATTCGATGTCAGCCCTTTCAATTCCTCGGAGGATGCCGTTGAGAAAATTGGTCGTAGAAAAAAAGAAAGCCCCACATAGAAAGATTTCGGTAGTGGGCGATGGAAAAGAGCCAATTTTGCAGCCCGCCAAAGCCGCAATCATCCCTCCGGACATTGCAAGTGTTTTTATATATATAAGGCGTTTTGGAATGCCGTATCGATGAATACTGGTATGTTGGGTTAGAATTGGGTCAAGTCCAAAATCGAAAATCAGACACCATGTGGCTGCGTAGATGAAGGCCAGTGTAAATTGGCCGAATAAAAGGGGACCCCAGTGGCGAGCAAGGGCCATCCACAGCAGAAATATTAAAAGGCCTGAAACAAAAAAATGTACACAAAGCCAAACAAAAGGCTTCCAGTGAATTAAGTGCTTGAAAGGCTGTTTTGATAGTCGGTTATCAAATAAAGCGGACATAGGGTTCTTGTTCAAGAATGCTGACGATTTTGATTTCGTGCTCGTTGCATATTGAGTGTATCTTTTGCAATTGATCTGATCTTGGAACGAAGGTCAGCCAGATTTCTTTTATATTATGAAGTTGGCACAGAGTCGGGATATCTCGTGCTCCACCAAGAATAGGCAAGGCTGCGACAGTGCGTCCATGTAGGGAGCGGTTGTCATCAAGGTAGCCATGAAGTTTTACGCCTTTGAGGCGTAATGATATCCAGTATGCCAAATCTTTTCCGAGTTGACCTGCTCCATAAATGAGTATTGTTGAGCATGTCTCAATATTTTTATGATTCTTGCATCTTTTGTTTTCCCAATGAATGCGTGCAATGATTCGCAGGCCAAACATGAGAGTGAGGCTTATGACGAAAAATAGGGTCAATACGAACAACGACATTAATCTGTAATGAAGTAGCATGATGCCGAATGTTGTGAATGACATCGCCGTGAAGACGCGTTTTGAGATCGAAATGCCAGTTGTCAGGTCGAAATGTGAGGGTGGAGTTCTATATACACCGAAGAGTATAAATAAGAGAATGATTGGAGGTAAAAGAATATAGAATCCTTCAAAAAAGAATATTCGATCCAATTTGTTCAAGACTGCATGCGGGGGGCCTTCAAATCGAATAACGTTTGCCAGTCCCCAAGCAAGTGAGAGGGCTACGATATCAGCCAGGAAAATTGGGCTATGGACATGTAATATTTTTTTTAAGTCGACTGCTAGAAAAATCGTTACGAAGAGGCCTGCTGCTATGCAGTACAGCTCACTGAAAATATTTCTTTTTTTAAAAAAATCCAGATCGCGTTGTGCTTTCTCTGGAAATAGGTGCTCGCAATAATAACTTTCTGGATCTTGATCCAGAGGGTACAGGCTTCCTTCATTACGGAATATCAATTGGTTAGGTCCGAAGATACCAGGCTTGAAGTCGAAGAGTTGCGTGTATTCACCAGTGAAGAGTTGCTGAAATCGAAGGCTTTCTGGTCGAGGGCCGCAAAAAGACATGTCTCCTTTGAGTACGTTCCAAAATTGAGGCAGTTCATCCAGTTTGGTTTTTTCAAGAATTCGTCCACTTCTGGTCATACGGGCGTCAGTGCAGACAGTTACATTGGGGCCGGTTGAGCAGTTGAGTGGGAATTTTCTGAACTTGAAGAGTTTGAATTTTTTTCTGTTTAAACCAAGTCGTTCTTGGGCAAAAAAAACACTACCTGGGGAGTCTATGTATACTATCACTGCTACAATGAGCATGATGGGAAAGGAGATCGTTAGCGCAATTAGGGAGAGGGTAATATCAGTACAGCGTTTTATGGTGTGATAGAAAGAATGTGACATGGTTCGTTTACTGATGTTTTGCTAATGCGATTGCAAGAGTGTCAACGACATAGGCAATATCGTCTTCGTTTAATGTGGGATATAGGGGAAGAGTCAGTTCTCTAGAACTGAAGGATTCTGTTTGTGAAAGCGTTATCTTGCCGAGTCTTTTTCTATGATATTCGAAAAGATGGACTGGTGGATAGTGTATGCTGGTTTGTACGCCCTGTTGACGAAGCTCTGCCATAAGGGCTGTTCGGCTTATTTTTTGAGGTAACAGAATAGGCATTATGTGGCCCACGGTAGGGTGTTGAGAATTGAAAGGTACCGATATTTCCGGAATGTTGTTCAAGAGTTGTCTGTAGGTGTCGGTGATGGTGCGGCGTTTTTTATTCCAAGAGGGGAGTTGTTTCAATTGCACTACCCCCAGAGCAGCCTTGAGTTCATCCATTCTGTAGTTGTATCCCAATTCGACGATATCGTAAGAAAAGGCATGCCCGCGATCGCGAGTCAGTGTGCTTTTTGTCATTCCGTGACTCCGCATGAGGCGTGCCTTTGTAGCTATGGATTCATTGTCGGTAAGAAGCATACCTCCTTCTGCGGTGGTCATGTTTTTGTTGGAGTAAAAGCTGAAGGTTGAAGCATCTGAATACCGGCCAACATTTGTCCCCATTGGCGCATGGGCAGCATCTTCAAACAGGAGAAGATCGTTTTCGTCTGCGAATTGCCGCCATGCTTTCATGTTAACCGAGTATCCTGCATAATGCATGACAACGACAGCTTTGGTTTTGGGGGTCAGTTTGCTGCGAGCATCTTCGAGAGAAATCAACGGCGAGAGTTCTGATTCGATGTCAACGAATACTGGTGAAGCGTTGCAGTATAGTACGGCGTTGGCCGTTGCCGCAAAAGTCAGGCTGGGGACGAGCACTTCATCTCCGGTCGTGATGCCGGAACTTGCCAGGGCAAGATGTAAAGCTGCCGTACAGGAGTTGACTCCTACTCCATAATTAACTTTATGAAGAGATGAAAATTCAGTTTCAAAGCGTTCAACCAATTCGCCCATAGTAATCCAATTGGAACGCAGGACTTCAACGAGAGCTTTTTCTTCAGAAGTGCTAAGATAAGGAATTGTTAAGGGGACCTGACGTGGCATGTCTATCCTTTATTGCTTTATGGGTAGAAAGGGTAAAGGCTGGCAAACATCTTTGCTTCAACGATTGTTCGTTATTGCGATTGGAAATTGTTTTGTAAAACTTATGCCAGAGGAGGGTGATTGAAGATCAGTCTCCTTTGAATATAATAATCTGTATTGAATCCATTTTTGATACTAAAGGCTTGATCTGTGGTTGGGGAATTCGCCAGACAACCTTATATGCGCACATTGTTGTTTCAGTTCCTTATTTAGGTTCTTTTAGCTTCTTCCTGACATTGGGAATTGAGTATTTCAAGAAAGAACGCGAATGTGGACCCAACAGTAATACCAGCGATCAAGCTGAGGAAAAGAAGAATAAGCGGTGACGCTGGCAACTTGGCTGGAATATCAGTCGGTTGCTGCACAATCTGGATGGGGACGAGTGCATCCTGCTCCAGCTTGAGGGTTCCAACAGCCACGAGGTTGTCTGCTCGTTCGTTTTCAATGGAGGTGAGCGCCTCTTCGAGGTTGATTTTGTCTGTATCAATGGAAATTTTCAGGCTGTTTATTCTGCCTTCCAGCTTCTTTTTATCTCTGCGAATATTTATGATGTCTTCGTCCAGACTAGACTGGTAGCTGATGTTGCCTTGAATTACAGAGGTGTACAAAAGACGATCCAAGCCGGAATTTTTGTCATTTTTAGAGAGGAGATTTGTTCTTTGTTCGAGTAATTGTTGAGTGTTTTTATGGGTTTGATTGCGTGTGGAAAGAGTCTTGGTTAGATGATTGTCAAGGAGTTTGATTTGTTCATGGATGTTGGCAATCTCTGCTTTTTTTTGCTCAATTTTTATTGCTGTTTTCTTTTTCCATTCTTCTTTTTTACGATCTAGCGCTTTGATTCTATTCTGTTTTTCTTCGATACGCTTCGTTGTGGCTTTGATTTGCAGGCCGTAATTGTCGTTGTAACTGGCGATAAGACTATCAATTGTAGCGTTTAGTATCTTTTTGCCTAATTTAATATCTTTTGTCTTATACTGAATCGAAATGAGTTTTGTTTTGAAGGGAACTTTTGCTGATACATTGAGGCTTATATCATTAGGAAGATTCAACTTGGATTTGACTTGGCTGGCAAAGGTTCCTGCGTCAATGGCAGAAGCAATAATATGCGGTGCTTCGAAGTAGAATACCTGCCCTCCGCGAACGTCACGACCAGGGGTGATTGTGGCAACCACGATGTGTTTATTAGAGTTCATAGAAATGAAAATCGCACATAATCCCATCAAAAGAATGGTGGTTGCTATAATGACGAATTTTCTATTTTTAATTACAATTAATGCTGTATATATATTGTATTTATCCATAGTGGAGGGACGTTATCATGTGGGGTTGTTGTTGGCAAGACTCCAAGCACAGACGGCATTCCATGCCAATGAGTGATCAAAGAGATTCTCAAACAAAGAGACAAAAAGAATAACTGTCAGGATACAGTAGTGTGGCGATTTGCGAAAAGCAGTAAAACAAAGGATCGAAAGCGGAATCACCAGAGTGAGTCCTCCCTCAACCAGTAACCCAAGGAAAAGGCTGTGTGCATTGTGGATGGCCGGACCGTTTTGTGGAAGTAGTTTTTCTGATTGAATATAGAATTGTCCAAGGCCGATGCCTAGCAGGGGGTGGGATATCCATGTCTTGAATGCGGCCTTCCAAAGGATAATTCGTTTGTTGTTTGAAGGCAGGTTGGGGATAAAATCCTTTATGGAGATAGGTGCTGTCAATTCTGCAAGAGTATCCTGTTCAACTGTTAGCCACATCTGATACTCGGCTATGCGCTCTTGCAATTGCTGGACGCTTTTTCTCCTATGGGTGGTCTCCTCCATTACCTGTTGGGTCTGAGGAGCAGTGTCTGTTAAGAATTTTATGCGCTGTTTGTTGGCATGTATAAAACCTTTGTCTCGTATGATTCCCTTTTGGCGTTGCTTTATTCGTTTATTTAGCCAGACTGTGTGTGATTTTGCTGTTGACGCGAATTTGTCATGCAGTTTTATGGTGAACGGCAACACTTCGCCGGTCTTCATGGCAAAGGGGGTGTGGAATATAGTTATCAAAATAAGTGTGAGAGCTGTTCCCAATACAGCAGCTCCAGTTCGGACCAGAGAGAGTTTTGATCTAAGTATAAGTGTGAGCGTTCCGATTGCGAGAGCCAAAATTGCAGTTCTGGAAACGGAAAGTATCGTGCAGGTTGAAGCCAGTAACGTGATTATTCCGTATGTCCAACAATCCGTTTTGTTTTGTGATTCTCTTGCCTTCAGCGCTGCCACCACGGCAAATAAAGCAGATATCGGGCCAAAGGTTGTGTTTATTGGAAAAACGGATGTAATGGGCATATCGGGAAAACCAAGAACGTCCTTGGCTGTCGTGTACATGAGAATTGAGTTGGCAGTATCTGGTATGAAGTATTGGAACAGTCCCAGAATGAGTATTCCGAATAAAATAATAAAATGGACAAAGGATTGTTTGGGGGGACAGTGCTTGAATGTGAGATAGGCAAGAGGGAAGAAAAGATAGGCCGTCGCGGTCGAGAGCAGGCGGATGATACTTGTTGGGGTGTTGGAAACTATTTCTCCTGCATTGAATAGTAGACTTAAGGTGATTGCGGCAAAAGCGGCAACTGACAAAATCAGTGTGGATTTTTGTTTTTCACGGGCGTAATTGAGAATTGATTTTGTATTGTTGAATTTGGTTTTTACGGTGTGAGTCGCAATTAGGAGTAAAAACAGGAAAGCCAAGCCACTGAATAGTTTGTTACTCCACGGTGTTTGGAGTGGAGAGAGCGTCGTTAGTAGGAGGACGACTGTAAAAAGAACATTTTTACTCATACTTGATGCTAGTTGAAAAAAGTTCGTATTGAAGCAATGTTCTGTTGGATATTTTGTTCGGGGTACCCTGGGTATGTCGGAAGAAGAATTGTTTCGTTGGCGACTTGTCGTGCTACAGGGCAGTCACGGTAGTATTGTGAAAATGAATCGATATCAGCGGTGTTCTTTAAATGTTGCTTGGTTATGTCGCAACAATTGGCCATGAGATGACGTAATAAGGAAGTCCGATCCCGGTATTGAATTGGGTAATATGTATAGGTGTGGGTTTTGTCTTTTCTGAGCGGAGGAAGAGTAAGCTCGCTCAAACCGTCCAAGCCTTCAGCGTATTGGTGAGCAACTGCAATCCGTTGTTTCGCATTGTCGGATACTTTGGGTAGGGATTTTATGAGGATGCGAGCTTGCGGCGCTGACATTTTTCGCAAGAGATATGGGGGCAGTTGTTCATGGAGTGATTCGTCCAGTTCGGTTTCCACGAAACGATTAATCATCCGAATGTCTTTCAAATGCCCAAACTGAAAAATCCAGAAGACGATTGATTTGAACAGAGGTGGCCATGTTGAGATATCAGTAATTGCGGCCATGGTGACTTTTTTTAGCAAACGAGTTCGTTCAAACGTGGGATAGTTACGGATTTGAGGCTGAATTGTGTCCATGAGCTCTTGGTCGTTTGAAACGAGGGCTCCTCCAAAAAAACTGGTTATGTTTTTGTATAATCCGAAGCTGTATATTCCGGCTTTGCCGAACGTCCCGACTTTTTGGTTGTTGATCTCTGTTCCAAATGCTTGAGCTGCGTCTTCCAGTACCGGGATGTCATGGTTTTCGGCTAGGTCGACTATGCTTGGCATATCACAAGCCAGCCCGTGCAGGTGGGTGACAAGGAGCGCCCCTGTGTTGTGGCCGATGAGTGGTTCCATTGTTTTGACGCTGACGTTGCAAGTCTGTTTATCAATATCGGCAAAGACAGGGCGTCCGCCTGCAGATATCACCATGTTGACGACATCAGCGATTGTGTAGGGAGAGAGAATGACCTCGCGTTTGTTTTTAAGAATGTTTTTGAGGGCGAGGTGAATGCCTATGCGTGCCTGCGGCATGGATAGTGCCCGCTGACTGCCGGTCCATTCGCAAAGAGCTTTTTCCATAAGAGAAAGAGGCTCTGTTGCTTCGTACCCCTTTCCCAGAGAGCTGAGTAAGGGGGTGTAATGTCGTAGGTTGGTGTAGAGTCGATAACGGGGGAATGGCGATTGCATAGTTTTTATTCTGTTTTAAAGAGTTGAACCGATTCTGCGAGCGTTTGCCATCACTGTCAAGGTAATAGTTGTAGCTGGAATATCAGGAAGTATAGATGAATCAATCATGTGAATGTTCTTGAGCCCCCATGGCCTTCCAAGTGTATCTGTTTCGCCTTCCTTGGGTTGGAGACTCATTGGGAAGCTTCCGCCGCTGTGGTTGCCTGCGCCGGGAGTACCTACTTTTGCCATAGGCAAAATAGGGATTGCCCCAATATTGAAGGCATTAGTCAAAAGTTTGCGGGTGAGGGTGTTCTTTATTTGAATGGCTTTGGTATTCGGGTGCCCAGATACTGTTGCCGTAGCGCCTGGGCCTTGTGCTAGTTTAATTTTCATATGCGCTGATGATTGGGAGTGGAGGTAGCCTTGTATGAGCATGAGTCTTCCCTCAAGCGGACGAATAAAGGGGCGGGCAACCGCATATGTTTTGCCAAGTATTTCCTTGATGGTCTTTGTGTACATGTCATTGTATCCATACAACTGGCAGTGTATCAAATGACTATCGAGTTCTGGGGCGTTTATTTCCATGAAAATCTGGGCCAGGGAATGTCTGGGTTCCGAGTCGAATTTTCCAGAAGCTGAGAGATGCAGCATTGGAATCAACAGGTGGTCGCTGTGAAGCATCTTTTTTTCACGACCGTACATTTCCAGTGAATCCATTATTATCGCAGTGGAAGCAAACGGTCCGGCTGCCACGATGCATTTGTCGGCTTTAATTGGCGTAAGTGGATTCCCGTTTTGGTCGAACGCCTGTAGAGAGACTCCACTGGCGTTTTCAGTGATGCGTTGAGCGAGTATCCCAGAGGTGTAGGTGAAATCGGGAGAGTTGTTCAGTGCTGCTATTTCGTTCTCGGAAGAGTATATCCGTCGTTGAGGACATCCATGCAAGCACAGACCGCAGTAGGCACAGCTTGTTTCATCTGAACTTTGTCCTAGTTCAGCTGCAAGGTGGGCAAGTCCGAAACGAATTCCCTGAGCGGAAAGTTTGTTTCTGTTTTGCGTCATTCTGTGAAGACACGCTTGTGCTCCTGTGCTTAACGAGAACGGTTGGGAATAGTCTTCTTCAAGGTCAAAGAGGTCTTTTAGGCTCCCTCCTGCACGAGGAAGGTGTTTGAGTATAGCTTCGTAGTGAGGGGCTAATTCCTGTGAGGATATGGGCCAGTTCGCGATGTCGCTTTTCAAAGAGGGGAGAATGGCGCCTCCCCATACCGTTGATAACCCTCCGGGGGCATACGAGACGTGTGTATGGGCGTTTTTCGTGCGAAAAAGCCTTGCTCCCTTGGGGGCTGCATAGGGGTAGCGTGAGCCATATATGCGTTTTTCAGCAATGCCTCCAGTGGAGGGAGGGGGGCCAGACTTTATTTTGTCGATGGCAGCCTGATCCCATTGGTCAGAGGGTAACTCGGAAAGTTCATCAATAATTTTTTTTGTATCTGGTTCAAGGCGCATTCCGCCATCAACCATGTGGACCGAGTGGCCGTTGTCCAATAGGGCGAAAGCTGCAGAAGTTCCACTGGGGCCAGAGCCGATGATTATGAAATGCGCCATGTTGCAAAGAATGTTATTGAAGGTTTATTACCTTGTTAAATTACTCATATATTTATATTGAAGTCAAAGGATTATCGGATGAATCTAGGTTTTGACTTCATACGACAATCAATCTAGCCAAAAGGTGTTGTGATGAGAAGATGGCGTATTGTTTTTAATGTTTTATTGGTTATCATTTCTGTCAGCATATGTGTTGCGGGTATTGAGTATTTAGCTCTTAGAGTGAAGAAAAATGCTTTGGCTCATTACCAACATTCTCCGCCCAGAAAGCGTATTCCGTATGAAAAAGGTGTCTGGGAGCGGTCACAGGCATGGCGGAATGAAATCTTGCTCAATAATCATTCCTTCCATGATTTTGATCGAACCTACGAGTGCGAGAAAGGGGAAAGGGTTGTTTTTATAGGGGATTCTTTTGTGGAGGCGTATCAAGTCCCTCGAGATGTCATATTTTATAATCAACTTAATGCCGATTTTGTTGAGCACGGGATAGATGTGGAGTGCATGGGGATAGGGAGGAGTGCTTTTGGTGTCTTGGGTTATACTTGGTTGTATGAAAAATATGTGAAGCTATTTGAGCGAGATTTGGTTGTTGTTGTTTTGTATGTTTCAAATGATCCAAGAAATGATCATTTGGAATATCAATCGCTTACTGGGTGGAAGCCGGAGTTTGTTCTGACTCCGAGCAATACAGTCGTCCCAACCGGTCAGTATATAAAAGGATGGCGGTGTAAGGTCGATCTTGAAAAAAGCAAGCCACTCTGGACGGTTAATCCCTTGTGGAATAAGTATTTTCCCGGAATTACATGGATGGTGACCTCTGCTTCTGCAAATAGTTGGTTTGTTTACGATATCGCTTCGCGGTTGAAAATCGTAGCACGAAGGCCAGAACGCCGGAGACTGCATGATTATACCGGGTATCTGTTGAAGGAGAGGCCTGATTATGTAAATGAAGCCTTTGCCTATTGCGTTTCCAACTTAGTGAGATTGCAGGAGAGGGTGCATCGGGATGGGGATGAATTTGTCGTTGTGCTCTTGCCGGGGAGGGAGTTGGCCGATTTAAATTGGGTACGGGATAAAATAGCCAATCATCCTGACTCAGCTGAATTGGAGTATGATTTAGATTGGGCGCATGGTTATCTCGACAGGGAGTTAGCTGAACGTGGAGTACGGTGTTATGATTTTCTTCAGGATTATCGGGCCGCAATTGAAGATGGTGTCAAGCCTTACATTGAAGAGGATAAGCATTTAACGCCTGCAGGACATGCTTTATTGGCAGACCTGCTGAAGAGAGATCTGCAAGTTTTTTTTCAATAAGGATATATTGGGAGAATTGGAAAGGTATGTCTAAAATTGTCGTAATTACGGCTGAAAATATGGCATCTCGACTTATTACCGAGTCGTTGATTGAATCTTTGTCAGACGAGATTTCGTGTGTTTTCATTTTATCAAATGTTCCGACTAGTAATAAAAAGGAAGTCAAACGTTTCCTCAGGTTGTTAAGGAAGGTCTCGTGGCATTTTCTTGCGTATAAGTTTGTCGAAATCAATATACACAACCTGATGGCGCGATTAAGAGGGCGGACTATAGAAAAAACGGCAAGGAAGTACGGGGTTCCCATCAAGAAATACGCGTCTCCTTGTGACGTTGAGTTCTTTGATGAGTTGGGACGGATTCAGCCTGATTTGCTTCTGAGTTCCGGCCCGGTAATACTGCCATCTGAGGTTTTGGATATCCCCACCATTGCTACTTTGAATTGTCACGGCGGAAGGCTTCCCGAGTATCAGGGCGTTGCTAATTATCTTTGGATGATGTTGGACGGTGTTTCTGTTGCCCATTCTTCTGTTCAGGTAATGGAGGCTGTCATAGACGCAGGGCCTGTCATTGCCGAAACGGCGATCTCGGTGGGGGGAGACTGGTCTGTTCATCGATTGAATTACGAAGTTTCTGTAGCGGGTGGAAAGTTGTATGGAGATGTTGCCCGACAGGTGTTGATGGAGGGGGTTCCAGAAAAAATTCAGCGTCCAAATGCCAAGCCTTCTTATAAAGGGCTACCTTCGTCGGTCGATTTTGCCAGATTGCGGCAGTTCGGCAAGCGGCTCATCACTTTTGGTGACATTGTTAAATATCTGTAGTGAAGTTTGGAATGCTGGTATTAGAAAAAATGCAAGCTCGGTCTGATAAGGGAGGGGCGTTAAGTCGCGCTTTGTCTGTTCTTAAATGGCCGCTTTTCGTTCTTTGTTTATATTATCTCTTTTCTGAGGTTGGGGGCGACCAGCTTGTGAAAGTCGTTTCAGGCTACCGGGTTCAGGACCTGCTATTTGTTTTGTTCGTGAGTCTTTTTCAATATGTCAGCGGAGCTTTAAGGCTGAATTACCTGACTAAATATCGAGCCGGTTTTCTTGTTTCTTTTAATGCGACAATGCTTGCACTTGGGTTGAATAACGTTCTACCCGGACGAGCTGGAGAATTGGCAAAAATGGTGCACATCAAGTCTTCCAAAGGCATTGGGCTGAGTTCCGGGGCCGGAGCCGTTTTCTGGGAGCGTTTTTTTGATGTGAATATATTGGTTCTCGGATCTTCTTTCGGGCTGTTTAAAACGGATAATCCGTATTGGATGTTGCCGATATTGGGTTTCATGTTGGCTGTTTGGGGCGGTCTTTTTTTGCTTAACAGGCCGGTGTGCAGAAAGAAAATTTTGCAGCTTGTGCCTGCAAGGTTTCGTCTGAAATGCGACGAATTCATAGTTGGAACGGTTCAATCCTTTAAGTTTCGAGAACTTTTCCAATTATCTCTCTATACAGTTTTGTACTGGGCAGCAATATTTGTGTTTGTTTATGCTATTTTCAATGGATTAACAGACTTAAATCTCTCGTTGCAGGCTGTCATAACAATATTGATTGTCTCCTCGTTTGCATTTGCTCTTCCGGGACTTCCGGGGGGCGTTGGTGTCATGGAAGCTTCCGTGGTTATGACGGCAGGCTGGTTCAACGTTCCGCAACCTGATGCCTTGGGTGCCGCTTTGATGTTACGTTTTATTCAACTTGTTCCAACTGTTTTGTATGCCACAGTGCTGATGGGGGTTTTTCGACGAAGGGGGCGCTGATCGGCTGTTTGTAAGTTAAAAAAAACGGAAATTTAATATGTGTGGAATATGCGGAAAGCTTTCTCCTTCTGACCCACCTGATCGGTCTGTTTTGCAGAAGATGTGTTCTGCTATGTCTCACAGGGGACCTGACTCCGGGGGCGTTCATGTCGATGGAATGATTGGTTTGGGTCATCGGCGGTTAGCGGTTATTGCCTTGGGAGAGGAAGGACATCAGCCAATGGCTGACGGTGCGAACCGATTATTGATTACGTATAATGGGGAACTGTATAATTATAGAGAGTTGCGCGAAAGCCTCAGAGAGAGAGGAGTTTCTTTTTTTACAGAGACAGATACTGAAGTAATACTGGAAGCCTTTAAGCTGTGGGGAGAGGATTGTCTCGAACGGTTTGTCGGCATGTTTGCTTTCGCCATTTGGGATTCACTTGATCAATCACTGTTTTTGGCCAGAGATCGATTGGGAAAGAAACCTCTTTTCTATATGGAACTGCCGACTGGAGGAATTCTTTTTGCCAGCGAACTGAAAGCGCTTGTTCAGGACCCATGTGTCTCTCGTCGTATAGATCCTTATGCTCTGAAGCAGTATCTGTTTGCCAGCTATGTCTCAACCGGGCGTTGTATGCTGTCGGATGTCAAGAAGCTTGCTCCGGCCCACTGGCTTCGCGTGCATGCTGACGGAAAAACGGAGATGAAACAGTATTGGGATCTCTCTCAATTCTTTTTAAATAAACGAGCATTTCGCTCTGTTTCCCATGCAGGGGAAGTGTTCAAGGATTTATTGAATACTGCTGTTAGGCTGCGATTGGAAAGTGATGTCCCGCTCGGTTCATTTTTGAGTGGGGGTATAGATTCTTCGGCAATTGTCGGCTCCATGACTTCGCTGATGCGTTCTGATTTGATCAATACGTACAGCGTCGGGTTTCATGAAGAGGGCTATAGTGAATTGCCTATGGCAAGAATGGTGGCCAATCATCTTGGCGTCGTACATTCGGATAATATTATTACAAGTAACATTGCTGATGATTTATCTGATATTGTATGGCATGCAGATGAACCTTTAGCTGATACGTCTATGATCCCAACATATTACTTGAGTCGTTTTGCCAGAGAACATGTGACGGTATGCCTGTCGGGGGATGGTGGCGATGAGCTGTTTGCGGGGTATCCGACCTACCTAGCAGATGTGTTGTGTTCAATGACACGGGGTATTCCCCAGTTTATGCGTAATATGTGTCTTGCCGGGGTAGATCGATGGTGGAAGCCAAATAGGGACAAGGTCAGCCTTCAATATAAAGTGCGGCATTTTCTTGCCAATTCGTCTTCAGATGTTTTGCGTTCTCATGTTTCGTGGCGTTCTATATTTTCAAGTGACGAAATGCAGTGTTGTTTGAGTCCTGATGTTTATGAGAATACTGTACATTACGATCCTGCAAATGATTATCTCAAATTTGTAAAAGATGTAAATAAATGCCACTATTTGGATCAAGCCCTCTATGTAGATACGAAGACTTGGTTGGTTGATGATATATTGACCAAGGTTGATCGGGCTAGCATGGCCCACTCGCTTGAAGTTCGATGTCCTTTGTTGGACCATCGTGTGGTAGAATTTGCAGCTTCCCTTGACGTTAAATTGAAAATGACTGTCTTCAATCAGAAAAGGGTATTGAAGAATTCTCAGCGTGGTATTTTGCCGCGGAAAACGATTCGACAAAGGAAGCGAGGGTTCAATTCTCCCATATCACATTGGATAGCTTCAGCGTTTATGCCTGTTCTTCGTGAAGGGATGTCAGATGAACGGATGCGGGCCATTTTTAACATGGACTACTTTGAACGTCTTGTTGGGCGCCATCTTGCCAATGAGACAGATGCCGGTCTCAAAATTCTGAATTTTGTAAACTTCTATCTTTGGTGCAAAGCTTTTGATGCCAGACTTGCTTAGTTTGTTTACCTGCTGTCCGTATTAAGGCTCGGATTGTGTGAAATTGAATAGCTAATTCCGGAGGGGTGATGGATTCGAAGATTTCTGTGGTAATTCCTGCTTATAATGAAGAAGAGGCTATCGGGGAGACAATAGCCGAAGTTCGGTCAACTCTTGAGGGCATGGAGCTTGACGCATATCAGATTGTTGTCGTGGATGACGGGTCTACCGATAGGACCGGAAAAATTGCGGAACAATACGGAGCAGATGTCGTACGCCATCCGAGCAATGGCGGTTATGGTATTTCGCTTAAAGACGGTATTGCTCGTGCCACTCACGATGCCATAGTGATCATGGACGCTGATGGAACATATCCAGCGTCGAAAATACCACTAATTTATGAAATATATGAAGAGGGTTTCGACATGGTCGTTGGGGCCAGAGAGGGGGAGCACTATGATGAATCCTTTTTCAAAAGTATCCTTCGGTGCCTCCTGCGCTGGCTTGTCGAGTTTTCTTCTGGACGCGGTGTGCCAGATATCAATTCCGGCCTACGGATTTTTTCCAAAAAAACTATTTTAAGTTATTATGATGTGTTGTGTAATACTTTTAGTTTTACAACATCCCTCACATTAGCCTACGCAATGACCGGACGTTTTATTGGATACACCCCAATCCCTTACGGCAAGCGTAGAGGGAAGACCAAGGTACGTCTTTTTAGGGATTCTTTGAAAACACTTCAGTTTGTTCTAGAGGCAATTCTTTATTTTAATCCGATAAAAATTTTCTTATTGCTTACTTCAATAGTATTGCTTTTTTCCTTTATTAATCTAGTCATAGCTGCGTTAACCAAGCTTGCTATTGCATATATCCTCGGCGTCGGTTCCATTTTAGTTGCCTTGTTGATATTTTCGCTTGGTCTTGTCGCCATTATTTTGTCGAAGGCGGCTCGAGTCAAATATAAACCATACCAATAGAGTGTGCCCAACTATGTCTTCTATCTGGGATCGTAATGCTAGAGTCCTTTCATTTGTCTTACTGTTGTTTTGTTTTGGGGTGGCTTATTCGACAATAACCTCAAGTCCTGAATTTCAGTTAGAGTTTTCTGGAGATAGCCGCTCATATTACGAGATTTCGGTTGATGGTAACCTTTCCCAGATGCTTTCGTTCAGAAGACCTCCTGTTTATCCATTATTTCTCCGTGCCATGGATCTCGTGCCGGAGTCTTTTCTGCCCAATGTGCAGCTTCTTCTGTTTTTTGCCGCAAGCATAGTGTTGTATTGGGGATTATTGCAGTATCTGGGTAATCCGTGGGTTGCCATGGTCGGGGCCGTGATGCCGTCTTTTTCGCCGCTTTATGATGAAAGTCGGTTTTATATGGCGGATTCGCTTGGTGTTACCATGCTGGTACTCACTATCGGTTTTCTGCTTATCGCTGTTTCAAGGCCAAAGAGGTGGGCTGGATGGTTGCTTTTGGGGGGGGGCGTGCTGGCAGCGTGTCTTACTCGGGGGGCTTACCTGTTTTTGATTCCTTTGGTCCCTCTATTGTCGGGGATGCTAATACTCGGCAGGGGGGGAGGGGGGCTATCCGTTAAGAATATCGTCAAGGCGTTTACACCCGGTATGATTGCGGTTTTGCTGCCGGTATTTCTTTATTGTGGTCTTCGTTTTGTTGTTGTCGGGCAGTTTGCCTTGGTACCGGCTTCAGGCACCAATATGAGCGGAATTGCATGTGCCTTTATCGACGACGAAACGGTCGCTAATCTGCCTGAGAATCTTCGTGTTTTTGGTCGCACCATGTTGGAAAAAAGAAAAGAGTTGGGACTCAAGCATCCTTTTGATGGTATTGATTCGTCAGATTATTATTCCATCTGCAACTCTCTTCACGTGCAATACAACAAGAATATTCTCAAGGTAGGGTGGCCAACTGCAAGACTCCTCTATGGTGATAACGATGTTGCAGTTGATAAGAATTTGACGAGGATTTGTGGGTTGATTCTTTTGACTAACCTTGATGATTATTATCTTTGGATTAAGTCGGCAGTACTGAGATCCATAGATGTCATAGTACAGAAGCAGCCTCTACTCAGGTCTCTCTCGACAGTGAGTTTTTTTGCATTTATTTCCCTTTGTCTGACTGCATTGGTTTTCAGGAAAAACAAACGTATCGTCAATGTCGCTTTGCCTCCTGTTCTTTTTGCTGTTTCAGCAATGAGTGTTTGTACGGCAGGTGTATTGTTGGTTGTTCTCGTCGAGGTCCCTGTGCCGCGCTACCTACTTCCTCCTGCTGTATTGTTGGAGAGTGCATGTGCTGTCGTTTTGTTAGGATTTGTTTTGGGACTTGTTGATTGTCTTACAAAGAAATTTAATTTCCTCATGAATATTCGTCAGTGGGCTCATGTCGGTTTGGGGATTGCCGTTTTTGCTGTTGTTTCTATCTTGCTGTCATCTATGGATGTTCGGTTTAGTCGGTCTTGGAACCGTTACTCCATTGGCATCCCACAACATTGGGGTGACGCTGTTAGAAAGAACGGTGAGGTCGGACTTCGTACGTGGAGGGAGACAGTAAAGGACATAAGGGGAGATGTTAATTTCACATTGGGAGGAATGAAAAAAGGGCCATATTTGATAACTCTTCGAGTGTGGGGGGAAACCCAGTTTGTTCCTCTTTCAATCCGTAGCCCCAGGAAACAAGGTGGATTTGAATTTAAGGCGTTGGAGTTGGTAGAGGGGGGCGTGGACGGTAGTGCCGAGTGGCGGAATCTACGTTTTCGTGTTCCAGATGAGTATCTGGATCGTACAAGATTCAAACAGGTTTTTGAACTTGGGAGGCGATCCAGCAGGTTGGTGGTATCCCGAATAACGGTACAACAACTCAGTGATCCGGGCCATAGAGGTGAATTTCAGGCAGCAGCTCCAAAGCAGTTTGAGGCCGTTGCTGAGGTCCAAGTGTCCTTGCTGCCCCCGACTTCTATTCAGGTTTTGGGGAACCATGATTTTCAAGTATATCTTACTCCAAATTCTCCAGGTGATTTTTGTATTACAGGAATGGAGCCGTACACTGGAATCGGAGCACATAGTTACTATGTCATTTCACTTGAGAGTCGTTCGCTAAATCCTCCAATACTTTCTTGGACTACCAATCCGGTTCGTAATCGTTGGAATCAAATGAATGTTTTTCTTGCTCGCCCTGATAATAACCAAGGGTATGATATCAATAGGTATTTGGTTCGCTATGAAAACAATAGGATGAAGCCACTTTATTTGCGAGCGTCGAGCGATGACTCTGAAGCATATATCAAATCGCTGACGGTTCAGAAGCTGTTTTAAGGCGCTACATTAAAAAGAGTGTTGCTTTTTCAATACAATGAGCTGGTTGCAGAATAACTCGAAATAACTGAATTTCTTTATTTCGAGTCCCATCTTGTTTGCTGCCAGTCTTGCTCGTCGTTTGCTGTACAGAATGAACTGTTTGTCTTGATCTCCAGAGGGGGCAAATAGACCTAGCTTGGTTCCCCAGTATAATATCATGTCTCCAAACGGCGAAGGTGAAGTCAGGACGATGACCCCATCATCTTTCAAATGGCTCATCATTTGTGAGAGGAGCTGTTTTTGGTCGAATATGTAGCCTATGGAGGCCAACATGACGACCACATCAAAATCCTTGGGCAGGTCAGGAAAGGGGGCTTCAAGGTCTGCCTTGTGAAATGTCGCATTGGGGTAAGTGGTTCGAAGGATAGCTATTTCTGATTCGTTGATATCTACGCCGCAATAGTGGCTGATTTCATCCTTGCATTCACTCAATACCTCGCCGGGACCGCAAGCCAGATCAAGTACTTTGCCCTTTATGTAGGGGCGAACGTGTTTTATTCTCAGTGAACGGAAAAGGCGTTTGAAGAATGCGTCCATGATGAAACCTCGTTAACGGTTGCCTGTTGTGTTAGCGTACAGAGTTTTGTTTAAGGCGATATTTTAGATACTGTATCAAGGTGGGGGGCGGGTAAACAGACCCTTCGGGTATGAGGTTGTGGGGCGTTTTCGGGATTGGTATCCCCTTGTCAAAATCGAGTATGACGTCTCGTAAAATTTCCGCTTGTCGTATCATCCCTTTCCAACCAAGAGAAACGTAGCTGTCTCCGGGGGCGATGGGGATGCGTTCCTGTCGGATGAGGGGGCCGGTATCGACGCCGGAGTCGAGCCAGAAGACCGAGCAGCCAACATCTTCAGGCATCCCGTTATATATTGCCCAGAAGGCGGAATGACTTCCTCTATAGTTGGGAGTCAGCCCCGGGTGTCCGCCAATTATGCCAACCTTGGGGATATCTCGAATGCTTTTATCTACCCAGTATGGAGTGTGTGCAACTATGAGGTCCGGGGCGAGTGATTCGATCCATTTTTTAGTGGCAGAGTCGTGGTATTGACCTTTGGTATGTAAGGTGTGCGGAGCAGCTTCAATTATTTGGTGAATGTTTTGCGTGTTGAATAGTTTGTTAAATGAGGCTTGGTCTTTTCTTTTGTTCAACACGTTGTAGAGTAGTCGTCCTAAAATGAGTCCTCCGGCCTGCACTATCCCTTCTTTGCCCATGATTCGCTTGAGATAGGCGATGGGGAGGCCTCCCATATGTTGATCTGCAATACAAACGCCAACCACGTTGACGCCACCTTCTATCAATGTGGCTGCTGTGTGCCAAGTTTGCATTCGTGGGCCGCAGAGGACAAGCACTCTATGTGATTTTGGTTTAAGCATGGTTGCCATCGATTGTTTTCCGTCTGTTGGATACGATGCGTTTGTAAAGAGGTGCCAGAAGAGATTTAGCTGCTGATTTCGAAGTCCATTTCAATCTTTCTTTCCATATGCCTTCGAATTTGACAAAAGTTTGAACGTCGCTCAGTGGAGCGGTACGCTTAGGACAAATTCTTCCTAATATGAGAACTCCATGTGCAGCCCAGGGGGCTGTCGTTGGTTTCGAACAAAAAAGGAATTCGATACCGGCTTTTGCTGCCGCCATAATGGTCGTATCATCCATATCTCCACCAGGCACGGATGCTGTATTGACTTTAGTCTTGAGAATTTTTTCGAGGATGGAGCGGCTTTTTGACCATTCCCGAGTTGCTTCATCAAGTGAAAGGCTTGAAAAAATATCTGGGTGTGTGTGTGAGTGAGATCCGATTACGTGGCCGCGTTGATGTAGATCAACCAATTCTTCACAGGTCAGAAATCCTTTTGTTCCAATACGGTCTGTAGTGATGAAAAAGTGACCTTTTACATGGTGACCGTCAAGGCGTTCGGCAATGTGCATGGCCGATGCGCCACCATCGTCGAAAGTTAGCAGGAAAGTCGGTGGCAGTGATCTGCGTGGGGTGAGTTCCGAAACACGACGGATCGGATGGCCTGCATCCATTATTGTCTGAAGATGTAGATCAAAGTCGTCCTCTGTATGAGTATAGTCGATAGTTCTTCCCCCTTGAAAACCTGAGGATTCCGGGTTGTCCGTGACATCGTGATAGAGAAGGGAGAGCAGAGCTTTTTTCATAGGTGGTGGTATTCCTCAAGACACTGATGCCATTTTTGCGTATTGGCGACAGTTGAAGAAGGTGATGGTTTTTAAGTAATGTGAAAGAGTTGTAATTCTATTCAAAGAGGAAATATCATAAGCAGTCATTGATGTATATGGCTGATCAAGTCCTGTGCTGGCATGGCGATGGAAAGGTTTGGCTTCAAATTGTGATTAGTGAATGTTTTCTGGAATTATCATGGCAGGGGAGTTTGGTTGTACGGTTTGGTCCGAATAAAGACTTCCCCTTGGCCTCTGGTTCCGCTCAGGCGAAACAGTTTAACTGCTGACACGCATTTAGGGGCTGCTTTTTGTGAGAAATGGATGGGAGTGAAAAATCCGTTACCATCAAGTGCTACAATGGATTCATTGTGCCCATTTACGGTTTTGTTTGTTGCGGGGATAGTTATGCATTCAAATGCGTAATTCGGCCTAGGAGTTATTTGCCATTTGTTACCATTTTTATATCTCAAAGCTGTAATGTGTGGTTGATATGCTGAGGCTATGCCAAGTGTTCGGAGGATGGCTATTGTCAGCGTGAGTTGGTCTGTTAGCGTTGCCGCTGTTTTGTCCGTGAGGGTTTGTTTTGGGGTGAGCTTTGCTGAGAACGGTGTTGATTGGACTGCTTGATGGGGGACGGCATAATCCATGGCTGCTTCCACAGTTTTGTCTATGTCTTGCTTGTTGGCTTGTGAACAGATCTCTGACGTGTCCATTTCCCATAGAGAAAAGGGTTCTCCATATATTCGTGGGGATAACAAGTCTGCATTGCTTCTTCGTTCGTTCTTTATGAATGGTTTTCCCTTGAGTCTTGATTGCAGGTTGCGAGTATGTTCGGTCAGCGCACTGAGGTTGGTCAAGGCCAGATCCTTGGGGTCCATTTGGGTGAGCAAAGGGGCTATGAGTCTTCTGCCTTCGGGGGAGAGTGCTCGGTATTCGTAGCTGAGTCTGGGGGCAGATGGCCAAGGAGCAAGTAACGCTTCGGTTATAGCTGGCAGCACCTCAGGGAGGGCGGCTAGGATTCTCTTTGCTTTATCAATAGCCAAGGATTTGTTGTTCTTTTGTTGAGTAATGGCTTGCGCTGCGATTCCTTTAAGTGCTTCTTCTGTTTTTTCCTCAAGAGAGGGATAGTGGTGAAGAGCAATGCGTGTCTGCGGATAAGTGAGTGTGCCTTCCCATGTGTCGAGGAGAGGCTCACCCAAATGAAGTTTTGTTGTTTTTCCGGGGGTGGATATTTTTACAGAAACTGTGGTGCCGTTCCCGGCACTGGCAATGTATGAACCCTTACCCAGAAGGATTTTGCAGATTCCATTTGTATTCGTTCTGCCGCGTCCGGCCAGACAGGGAACTCCATAATTATACGTCCACAAAAGAATTTGTTGGTCAATGGCAGGGGTGCCATCGTGGTGAGTGCAGAATAATTCAAAGGTATCTGTTGTTGCGTATCTTTGGGTTAAATTGAGAGTTGTATATCCTTTCCCTTGCCGATAAACCGGTTCTATCGAATTGACCGGATGTCCGTATATTGGACTATATACGGCTGGAGCGCTTTGAGCAGGCCCGAGAAACCAGTTGTTGTTTGGATTAGTAATCAACGCACCAGCATCTAGGGGAATCCATTGCCCGGCGTTCCAAATCTCAACCCATACGTGATTGTCATTCGTATGTCGCCATGCCGGAACCCAACAGCCTCGGACCGGGATGCCGACGCTTCTGGCTGCGGCAGTAAAAAGGATGGATAATTCTTCGCATCGGCCAAATCCGACTTTAAGTATGTCAATAGGAGTGCTAAGCCAGAATGAAGAAGGCCTGTATTCAACTTGACTTGCACACCATAGATTGATGCGGATGGCTGCTTCTAGAGCGGATTGGGAGTTCTTCACCAAGGGCATGAGCAAATCATGAAATTGTTTTCGATAAGGCTTGAAGGGTTCATTGATTAGCCGATGCGGAAGTACATGGTGCAGGAATATGTCGGAGGGGATGGTTTTCCCCCATGACACTTCTTCACGAGTTTTGAAGGCATAGTCAATGTTCTCGTAAAAATCCTGATTCGACATGGACAGATGATCACTGGGGGGGAGATTGGATATCAGAAATTCTGCTGCTGCCTGCTTTTCGGAGTCCAGAGCATAGGCTGAGAGTACTGAGATCGGCTCTTGGCGTACTTTGCACCCCATTAAAAGAATGACCATACCCAAAATGAAATACCAAATGTTTTTTTTCATTGCTGTGAATTGAGGTTATTCGACTGCTTGTTGGTAAATCTGTGTGATTGATTGTGCTATTTTCGTGATAGTAAAATTGTCTTCAAGTCGCTGTCGGCCTGCCTGTCCGTATCGAACCGCCTTGTCCGGATTTTTGATGATATATTTGAACGCTTTTGCCAATGCTTCAGGTGATGCTGGTTGGACCACTTTGCCGGTAATGTTATTCTGATTGACCCAACTTGTTCCTGATCCGGGGATCGAAGTACTGACCAGTGGCAGTCCGTGGCGCATGGCTTCGAGCAGAACGACACCAAAAGCTTCCCCTCTGTCTACGGAGGGCAGGCAAAATGCTGTGGCGACCTGAAAGAGGTTGGTGAGTTGTCTGTCTGAAATCTTGCCGGGAAGAAGGACTCGGCTTGACAAATTGTGTTTTTCCACCTCACGGGCTATCCGGGAGTGTTCTGGTCCATCTCCAGCAATGATGATGTCAGCTTCGGGAACAAGGGTTGCTGCATGGACAAGATGCTCAAATCCTTTATAAAAAGAAAATCTTCCTACACTGAGAAATAATGGTTTTTCCGGTTTCTTAATCGCATTGTTTGGTGGGCATGGGGCTTGGCCTATGCCAAGAGGGATTACGCTACATTTGTTTCTCCATCCGTTCAATGACTGGCTTGATTCCAGATAGGGGGGCGAAGTGGCAATGATGTGCCGTGAAAGCTTGAGGCTGCATTGTTCAAAATGCCGATAAGTCGGATATAGTGCTCTGATCAGTTTATTGGGTGAACCTTGGACATCCGCATGCCAGTGAATAACAAGTGGTATTTCGGTTGGGAAAAAAGCAGAGAATAGGACTGCCGGATTTGGTAAGTGTAGATGTATGATCTGCGGAGGTCTTTCTCTGATTTCTCTGCGGAAGTGAAGGGGAAACAAGGGGGAGAGTGGTGCAAATGCTGTATTGCAAAAGCTGCCGGTTCGGGTAACTGTAATGCCGTCAATTTGCCGAATGTCAGTTTTTTTAAGGGGTTTTACGTGATGACACAGTACGCTGGCAGTGTGTCCTTGTCGTATTTGTTCTTTGGTCAGATCTTTGACGAAAGTCTCAATCCCCCCTCTTTCGGGATGCGTATATTTACTGATGTGAAGAATGTGCATATTGTTGAAGATGATTACGCTAGACGTGTTTCTGAATCAAGGTCAGGATCTGAATGTATTATAATGAAGAAAATGGGATGTGAGTGGGCGTGTGAGAAAAATTTTGCTTAACGCGATGCCTCTAGCGGTAGTTGGAACTGGAGTTGGCCGTTATTTGCGTGGTTTGTATGGGGCTATTGAAGACGAATACCAGGATTCATTTCAAATCTCATATTTTATTGGGAATGAGATAGTTTCTGCCATTCCACCAGAAAGAGGTCCGAGCTGGAAGGAGCGTGTCGGGCAGTTGCTTTGGAAAATGCCTTATCCTGTTGCTTTGGGTGCACGTTTATTACGGCATCATGTAACCGAGCGGCGATTTAGGAAAGTTTGTTCGGAGTTTGATGGTTATCATGAAGCTGGCTATTTCCCGATTGGCACTCAGGAAGATTTAAAAACTGTAATGACGGTCCATGATTTAAGTTTACTGTTATATCCACAATGGCATCCGAAGGAACGAGTGGCCTATTGGCAGAAATTCTTTTTTGATAGGGCTAATCTGGTAAATTCTTTTTGTGCTGTTTCTGATTTTACGAAACGGGAGATGGTAAAGTTTTTATCCATAGATCCTGGATTAATTCATGTGACCCCACTCGGGGTTGATAAAAATATTTTTAATCAAATAGAGGATCATGATGCCCAGTTGTTCCTAGAAAGTTTTGACTTGCCGGAAGAATATATTTTGTTTGTCGGAAGCGGGGATCCAAGAAAGAATCTTGATCTTGTCATTGAGGCTCTCAAATTTGCGAGGACATCACTTCCGTTGGTTGTCGTCGGTTGGAGTGGGTGGCAGGTTGATAGGGCTGTGAATACCATCAAGATGGGGTATGTTTCTGATAGAGCGTTGGCTCAGCTATATCGTCGGGCAAAGTTGTTTGTTATGCCGAGCGATTATGAGGGTTTTGGTTTGCCCGTTGTGGAGGCTATGGCATGTGGGTGTCCTGTGTTGACGTCTCGCGCAGAGGCTTTGATGGAGGTAGGGGCGGGGGCTGTTGAATATATATTTGATGTATGGGATGTACCAAGCTTTGGGGCAAAAATAGATGAATTGGTAGAGTCTGAATCGGCTCAAGAAGTTTTGGCAGCTAAGGGAATTCATCGAGCAGGCGAGTTCTCTTGGGGACATACTGCATGCTTGACTATTGCGGCATGGAATATGGTCTTTGCTGATGTCGGGAGAAACTCCTGATCTTTAAAAAATGGTTGACAAAAATATAGAATTGGATATTTTTACGTAAATCATCATGTGCAAGGTGATTTAATTAGGAAGGACCTAGAAACTCCAAGAGGTAAGGAAGAATGAAACGTTTTATCATGTTGATGGCTCTATTGGGAGTTGTTGCTTGTGCTTCGCTGGCTTCAGCGGAGACAAATGGGCAGCAGCAGGCTAATAGCGATGTCGCTCGTTCTAGCAGTCAGGCATTGAGCGCGATGGTTCAAGGGCGTGTCGCCACAATCGCAGCTCCAAAGTCTCCTGTTCTCAAACAAACTTCTCATAATTACATTGACCAGAAAGGCAATTTTGCTTTTTCCATGGACGCTGAAGATTTGGGTCTTTCCGCCGGTGACGGAGGAAATACTTTTGGCGTATGGGGCATGGGAAGTTATACAAACTTCAAAAGCACCGCTTCTGGAGCCAGGTATGACGCAGATGCTTACAATCTGCTCGTAGGCTTTGATTGGCGTGCGACTTCCGATCTCTTGGTCGGTGTTGCCGGCGGTTATGGAACTCTCGACCTTGACAAAAAAGGTTGGAACAACGGGGCTGATACCGGTAGCATTAAGACTGATCACGAATGGACTGTGATGCCGTATGTTGCCTATAATATTACAGATACTACCATAGTTGATGCAGCGTTCGCTTTGACAGACTCTCGTTATAAAGATAACGATGGTACCAATACTGGTAAGTATGATTCCACTCGTTATCTGACCAATATTGGTATTTCCCAGTACTACATGGTTGACGCTTGGACCCTCAGTGGCCGTATCGGATACATGTATGTGCATGGTGACATGGGACATTATTCTCGTGGCGGTACCAATGTTGCCAATCCGGACAACTTCTTGGGGCAGTTGAATCTTGAAGCCAAGGCTGCTTATGCCTTCTCCAATGGGTTTGAGCCTTACGCAGGGCTGCGTTACTTCTACGACACCACCACTTCCGTCACGCCGGTTGATTCCGACTACGATGAGTTTGAAGGTCTGCTTGGTGTCAACTGGTACGCTAGTGACCAGTGGACCCTCAGTGTTGAAGGCGGCGCAAGTGCTGGACGCAGTAAGTATGAGTCCTACCGCGGTCAAGCGAATATACGCTATGAATTCTAAGTAATAATACCTAAAAAGACTAAGGGTGGCTTTTCAGCCACCCTTTTTTTTTCGAAAGGACCTAAACTCTGTTATCATGTCTGCATATGAAGGAGGATCGTCACATATGGATAAGTATGGAAATGTGGCTGTCATAATACCTGCGCTTAATGAAGGCATGACTGTTGGGCCTATCGTGACAGAAGTCCGTAGTTTTGGGTGTGATGTTTATGTTGTGGATGACTGCAGTTCTGATGACACTAAAAGTCAGGCTTTGGGGGCGGGGGCTGAGGTTCTGTCGATGCCTGTGGCGACTGGTGCATGGGGGGCCATCCAAGCAGGACTGCTCTACGCTATGAAGCAGGGGCAATATGACTTTTTTTTTACGATGGATGCAGACGGACAGCATGAGTCTGAATATATTCCTCTATTAATGGAGAGCATCAAGTCCGTTGATGTGAATGTGGTGATTGGTAGTTTCCCTCAGCGAGCAGGCAAGTTCCGTCAATTTGCTTGGCGATTTTTCTCTTTTGTTACTCAGTTAAAAATTCGTGATATGACTTCCGGCTTCAAGCTTTATGATGGCGCCGCCGCGAAGGCAGTTCTTTGTAAAGAGGCTGCGATGTTTGATTATCAGGATTTGGGTGTTTTGCTTCTTTTGCGAAGAAAGCAAATCAGGTGTTTGGAAGTTCCAGTAAGCATGGCGGCGCGTAAAAATGGTTATTCCCGTGTCTTTAACTCCTGGTTTTCTGTCTTTATATATGTGGTGAAAACGTGTACTTGTGTGTTTGTTGATTGGTTTGCTGGTCCCAATGATTCTTCTGATGACTGGACGGATTATGACGCTATATAACATCACGGCTGCCGCTATTTCCCTATTTTTCGTTGGCCTGATACTTCTTCTTGTTAGGCGGCAACGACTTGCTGTTTTCCATACTTTGTGGTGGCTGTTTGCTGTCGCGGGCATGCTTGTGGCCGGATTTTTTCCAATGATTTTGGATCGAGTTGGTTGGTTTTTAGGAGTTCAGTACCCTCCCGTGCTCCCAATTATTATTGCACTTTGTTTTTTGTTTGTGAAAGTGCTTACGATGGACATTGAAAAAACAAAACAGGAAATGAAGCTTAGGGTTCTTGCACAAAAGATGGCAGCTTATGACGCAGAATTGCGACGCCTTAAGAGTTTCATTGGTGAGATTGTTTCTGATGATGTTAATAGGGATGATTGAGGTGAAAACAATGGTAGGCATTGGGTAGTTTCATTCATTTTCTTGTCAAGAAAGGTTGACGTAGTTCATGAGGTGGGGTATGACTAAAGTAGTTTCTATTTACTTCCTTATTTGCAGGAACTGGTTTGCTTGGAGTTGTACTCTGATCAAACCAGTTTCTCTTTTTTAGAGGGTAGAGATGCCCTCATTTCAAAACGTAAAATCTAGTTTCATACTATTGGTTGTGGGCTCCTTTTTGATGGGGTGCTCAACCTTGTCGCTTTTTAGGGCTGACGTAGAGCAGTTAGGTTTTAATCTAGAAATACTTAATGCAGAAAATTTCGATATTATGGTTTGTTGGCGCGGACATGGTGAGAAGTTGCGCGTCTATATTGAGGGTGATGGAAAAGCTTGGCTTTCACGAACAAGGCCTTCTTCTGATCCGACTCCAGATGATCCCATTTCTTTCCATTTAGCTGCCGCTGACAGGCATTCTCCTGTAATGTACCTAGCTCGTCCTTGTCAGTTTGTAGAGAAGGGGCAACGTCGCAACTGTATCTTACCTTTTTGGACTTCTGCACGATTTTCAGAACCGGTAATTAGTGATTTGAATCAGGTATTAAATCAGGTTAAAAAAACAGTTGGTGCAAAACGTTTTGAGCTTGTTGGCTATTCGGGAGGAGGTGCGGTTGCCTTGTTACTTGCAGCTCGCCGTGTTGATGTCGATTTAGTGATTACAATTGCCGGGAATTTAGATCATGTTTTTTGGACGCAATATCATAAAGTTTCACCTTTAAGGGACTCCTTGAATCCTGCTGATTTTGCTACAAAGTTACAAGCTGTTAAGCAGATTCATATCGTCAGTAATAGTGATATTATAGTCCCTCCGGCTGTCGCTCAGAGTTATGTTAGTAAAATGGATGATACGCGGAGGGTACAAGTCATTACTGTGGACGGAGTGAGCCACACTGATAATTGGGACCAGATTGTGTTGGAAATTTTAAATTCTATAGAATAAAAAATAAAATGAGCTTTCCTCGAGTTTCTGCAACAACATGGGGTGTCTTAGGGACAACCTTTTGCGTAATAATTCTTACTTTGGTCATGGCTCAGTATCATTCTACGTTACTCGTAGAACAGGGAATGCAGAGTAATGGTGTGCCGCTTGTTGGAAACAATGACGGATATTTCTATTTGGACCAAGCGAAGGCTTTGGCTCATGGTGACAATGGTTGGTCTGCTTTCATTCATGACCCTAGACAGTCGATGCTTCTTCCCTATTTTTTGTCAGTGATTGCCAGCTTCGATGAAACGTCATTGCAATATGTTGCGGCGTATATTGGGCCATTGTTGGGATTGAGTATGCTGCTTGCCGTTGTGCCTTGGGGCGTGGAGGTTAAATCTCCATTCGTCGTATGTGCTTCTGCCTTACTTGCCGTTTTTGCGCCATACTGGATAGCCCGTACCCATGTTGGGTTTTTAGATACAGACAGCCTGATGCCAGGGCTATGTTTTTGGGCGATGTTTAGTGTCTTCAGACTTTCTGTAGCGACTGTAAAGCGTTGGTTCTGGGCGGTGTCGTATGTTGTGAGTTTGCTTTTATTATGGTTCTGGTGGCGGCCTGGAGCGTTTCTCTCTTTTGGTTTTATTTTATGCTATTTAATTTATCCATGTCATAAAAAACGAGAACGAACGGTCAAGATTGTGGTTGGAGCAGGTATTATTGGTTTCGGCGCATTTATTTTAAGTGGAGTGTCTCCTTTTTTTAAATATTCACAGTATATAATTGCACATTTTAAGTTGGCTTTCGGCGGCGTGTCAGGGGCTCTCGTTAGCGATGCTATCATTGAGCTGAGAGGCGTGACACTTGAGGCCCTCGGAACAAAGTGCTTAGGAAATGTATGGTTATTGATTGGTGCTGTGTATGGAACAGTTGTTTATTGTGTACGCTTCCGTTGGAGGGCTTTGTTTTTAGCATCCACATGGGTCTTTGGAGTCGCTGCAATAATTACACAACGTTTTATTCCATTATTTGTGCCAACTGTTGCTTTTTTTTCCACATACGGGGTCGTTGTTATTTGTGATTGGGCAAGTGGCAAACTTTGTTCCTGCTGTTCTCTTTCAGCAATCAGAGCTCGTATTGTTTTGCTTGCTGTCTGTTCTCCGCTTCTGCTTGGCGGAGTTGCCGCTAATGTCTTTACTTACCAACCGAAATCATATTTCACTAAAAATGATTTGATGCTTGCTGATAAGATCAAAAATTCTTTCCCTGCAGAAACGCTCCTCTGGACTTGGTGGGATTACGGGTATTTCTTCAAGTATTATTCAGGATTAGAAGTTTTTTTTGATGGAGGGTCGCAGACTGATACAACGTGTTTTATTGCAGCCTATCCCCTTGTTCAGAGTGATATGGCTGTTGCAGCTACTTGGATGAAATATTTTGCAGTTTCGTCTTCTTCTCTGCCTGACATAGGGAAAAAAGAGGGGAAAGAGACTGACTATTTGACCCAATTGGTAAACAAAATTACGCATGCCGGTAAACATGTGAAACGTCCTGTTGCACTTTGTCTGCCTGCGCGGGTCTACACTACGAGTGACTATCTCTATTCTTTTGCCCATATTTTTGACGCTTCGGTTCCTCCTCTACAAAACCACCTTGAGTTGTTTCCCAAGGAAGGGTTCATGTACGATCCTAATTTAAATTCCGTGGTTGTTCCTGAAGAGATTGTCGCTGATGGATATGATTCATTTGGCAGTGTGTTGGATGTTACTGGAAAAGACCCTAGTCAGTATGATTTTGCAAGAATTTTTGACCCGTATCTAGTGTATTCGGATCAGACTGATTTTCTGGCTGTTACTGATCGGGCAATGGTTGGATCTGTCTTATTTCAACTTTTGGGCCTGTTCAAGGATGACAAGCAGTATTTTGAGCCTGTTTATTTTGACTATAAAGCTGGTGGTATTTGGCGGGTAAACAATAAAATATTGTGACCAAATTCTAGTGGATTTTTGGTCGGGGTGGATGTGTTGAAGAAGGCGGTAGTGTTGGTATATATGGGACAGGCGGAATATGTGGAGTAACGGTGGGTTTCTTCGTTCCCTTGGAAGGGGGCGGAGATGTTGTTCCCATTTTTTTTATGTTGGAGAGTGTGCTTGGGGGGATTGCTGAGGGAGGTGATATGGTGCCGGAGAATGATATTTGGACTTGTTTGCCAGGTTTCGTGATGCGGATAGATTGCTTTGCCGTTTTAATTTCAAGTGCGTGTTTAGGACCTAAGTCTAGTACGCCAACTTCTTCTCCTCCTATTCCTACCAGGGCATACACATCAGAACCTCTGATACCCAAAGTGGAAAGCGGTGTCGTCATGTTGAATCCTTCCGGATTGGCTTCGACAAGCTTGCCTGTTATTGCTCTGAAAGTACCCATCGAAAACTTGAAGAGAAGGTTTGATTCAACATCATCGAATACATATATGTCGATTGAAGCATTGCTGGACTCTCCGAGCATGAGTTGTGTCTCGTCTTTGAAGCGTATGGTTATTTCGGCTTTGGCTTTGGTCCTTATTTTGTCGTTGACCAAAATTGTCTGATTGAGTTCTGCATCCATTTTTTGCCCATCCCTGACGATCAAACAGGCTCCGGAAATTCGTTCTACAGCGCCCACCTGTTCTGTTGCTTTGGCTGGAAGCCCCAAAATTGTGGATAAAAATAACACGAAAAGAATAATTACAAATTCTTTTTGCAGAATGGGCATATCTTGTCTCATAATAGATGTTAGAGGTGATTTGATTTGCTACTCAAAAGATACACTGTCTCAGGCATTTTGTCACTGATCGAAAAAACTCGAACACGTGGTAAGGTGAAAAATTGTGTCCGATGTGTTTGGGTGGGGCTACTTGCTAGTGTGTTTTTTGTTTTTACAATGGTTTATCCAGTAGAAAGTGCCGACTACATAGCTTACCAGGCGACGGGCATTGTCATTGACGGTACCCCTGATGAATTCGCTTGGGATGACGTTTCTAAGTCTCCTCTTTTTTCAGATATCGAGACAGGTGAAGCCGCTTGGCTTGAATCCCGGTCAGCCGTGTTGTGGAATGAACAGTATCTCTTTATTGCTTTTTGGCTTGAAGAGCCTGACGTTCGGGCTTTTTTGCGTAATAGGGACGACAAGATATATCTCGATAACGATGTTGAGGTCTTTATTGATGGTGATGACTGCTATTATGAATTGGAACTCAATGCATTCGGTACTCTCTACGAGGTCTTTTGGATTTGGGATGATGTCATTGAAATGTCGAGATTTTGGTCTCCTGAATTTGATTCGACTGTTCAACGCGTCATGAAACTCAACGGCATCGGCGATCACAAACATCCACGCGGTATGAGAACAGGGTTTCTAGATTGGGATATGCCCGGAATTCAGTGGAGCGTAAATGTGAATGGGACGATCAATAATTCTTCGGACACGGATGTTGGTTGGACTGTCGAGATTGCCATTCCATGGCAGGCCTTGACTCCACTTGCCGGGAAGAGATCATTGCCTCCAAGGGATGGTGATATCTGGCGTATAGACTGTTCGCGCTTTCAACAGTACGGCATAGATGGCAGAAAACTGGAGAGGCCTGCGGGGTGGGTTTGGAAAATGCATAAGGCGTTTGATTCCCACATGCCGGAGATGTTTCCGCGAATTCTCTTTTCTACTGAAGTTGTTGGGGAGATAGCCCGATGAATCCGTTTAAATCCATGACTGTGCGCGATTCGTCTTACTTGATATTGATCGTTGCCTATACTTTTTTATTTGTTGTTGGGCATGAACTTGTCAGTCAAATATATGGGAAGCTGATTTTCGGCCTTGACAGGAAGAGCGTGGAGTTCGTTTTGGCCTGGGGGAGTCTGCTGTCCGGGGGAGGCGTGTTCGTTTGGCTCTTGAACCGTGTGGGCGGAAGTTTTTTCTTTTGGTGCGAAGGGGTGTTATTAGGTGCTTTGTTGTGGGTTTCAACCACCATGCTTATTTGTACGAATGTTGAATGTATCCACTATTTGCAATACGCTATTCTTGGGTTTTTTGTGCGTACTTTGATAGCCGGTGACATATTGGCTTTGCTCGCCTGCAATCTTGTTGGAATGATGGATGAGTTTATTCAGTATGTTTTGAACCCTCATTATACTCAGTATTTGGATTTCAATGACATGATTCTGAACATGTTAGGCGCACTGGTTGGTATCAGCCTTTGGAATTTAGTGCGGGGAAGGCGGTCAAATCCGTTTCTTGTTGCATTCTGGAAGAAAGTTATTGTGGTTTGTTATGCTTTGGTGATTACCGTTTGTATTTGGGGCTTTGTCAGCGGTAGAGTCGTGAGTTATTGGCAGTCGGTAGAGACTCCATTTACAAGCATACAACAATTTGGAGAGACGGTTGTCTTTGTGCTCTCTTATGTGAATACCTCGTCTTTTTATCTGACTACCAGCTTGGGGCGAAAGTATCACGTGATGGATATTCAGGAGTGGGCCTGGGTGAGTCTTGCCCTGCTTGGTTTTGCGTTTGGACTTTCCCGTTGTCGGAAATATGTAGACGCTCGCGGTTAGCGGAGCACCTTGTCCCAGATAAATTGAGAAAGCCGCACAATTTGTTTTTTGACCAGTTCTGTTTCCCTGTAGCCTTCTTTTATGGTCCCGACTAACTCTAATTCATTGTCAACAAATCTGTAGATAAATAGGCTTGGTACTGTCTGGACTAGCCCTTGAGTGAAGAAAGCGGCTCTGTCGAGTTCCTTTGGGCTTAACTCTCGTATATCGTATGCAACGAATTTGAATTGCGGAAATTCGGCAAGGACACATGTTGCCACGGCGGCCAGTCCTTTGGAGAAGTCTTGGTCGTTATTATAGATAAGCACCATGAGTGGGCGCTTACTCGAAGTGACTAAAGCCTTGAAGTTGCTATCGGCCGCATAGGTGACTCGGGTATTGCCGAGAGTTTTTTCTACAGGCGCACTGAGCTGCTTGTGGATGATTTCATCCGTGCATAATCCAGCATTGGCAAAAGTAGTTGTCGCTTGCAGATAAAACGTTAAAACTACAAAAATAGCGATCGTGTTGAGTAAAATTTTTTTCATGTGGAGAGAGGGAGGAGCTGTGTTCTATGGGGAATAAAAGGAGGGGGTTATTGTCCTCGGGAGCCAATGTCTTTGACGATTTCAGAATCTCTAGGGCGTTTATCTTCGGTCTTGGTGTCTTTTGATGCGCAGCCCACGAGAAAGGCCATAATTGTTAAGATAATGAGAATTTTTTTCATGTCTATATCCTCAAGTTATATTGAATTGTGACTAAAATATTCTATACCATTATTGGTATGTGATTGCCAGCGGAAAAACGTTTTTTGGTGTGTTTAGGAGGCCGGGGGTGTGGCTTGTTCGAAGGGTGAGTTGAAATCATCAGGTAGATGGATGGCTTTTGGCTGCATTATGTGGCGCTTCGCGCGACTATACAGAGTTTGAGCGGGGGGACGGGATTTTTGAGTGTTGGTCGACATGGAGCATGATACTATAATCGGTCCACCCGTCAATAATGGCGATTTATACATATGGTTTTCATTCTGTGCTCGTTTACTCCCGGTATTTAAACGCTCGGTTTTGTTTTTGGTTCCTGCGTAGAGAATTGTGACGAGAGGAATGAGGCTTTTGGGTGTGGCCGCATTAAGGAGCGGAAGCAAGACGTGTCGAGACTGCGAACAAGGCGTTTGGTGGCAAGGTATTGGAAATGCAAAAAGCCTCCGGCGAGTAACCGAAGGCTTTTGAAAAGGTGAGTCATAAGGTGAGTAGGCGTAGTGGCTAGTTCTCCACATGACTCGTAACACTGTGAAATAGCTGGTGCGCGATACGGGATTTGAACCTGTGACTTCCACCGTGTGAAGATGGCACTCTGACCAGCTGAGTTAATCGCGCACTTATTTCAATGGGCTAACGCCCGAAGGAGGTTTGATATATCCGCAACCTGTTTGGTTGGCAAGCATTTTCTACGGATTTTTTACACAATTTTCTGCTACGCACTCCTGTTCGTCTGCCATGTCGCGATTATAGCATGTCAGGCCGCAACGTAAACAACGACAGGTTTCTTCTATGACTTCATTTCCGTTGATGGAGCCTTCAATTTCCTTGAAAGTGCATATGCGTTCATCGCATTCGATAAGGTGCGGCACTTCTGCCTTCTTTCTATATTTGACGTTTGGGACATCGGTAAACATTGTGTAGGGGAGCAATTCCCGTTGCAGGCGTGGGGAGTAATGGAGTGCGCCGTCATTCAGGAATTGATGGATTGAGCGTGCGGCTTTTCTGCCTTCTCCCAAGGCTGTGATTACGATCGCCGGACCGGTGTGCATGTCCCCGCCAGTGAAAACGTGCGGCAGGAGAGTCTGGAGTGTTACCGGGTCTGCTCCAAGTGTGCGCCAGCGGGTTTCTTCAAGGTTGCAGTTGCCGGATTCATCATAGAGGCAGGAAAGTTCCGGCTTTTGACCGATAGCCGTGTAGACCGTGTCTGCTTCGATAAGTGTTTCAGAGCCTTCGATGGGAACAGGGCGGCGTCTTCCGGATTCATCCGGTTCTCCGAGTTCCATTTTGATGTATTCCACATGAGTGACATGCCCGGAGTCGTCCGTGACGATACGGGTTGGGGCGGCAAGAAAAAGATATTTGACGTTCTCTTCTTCAGCTCCGACGATTTCTTCTATATTTGCAGGCATTTCATCTCTGGTTCGACGGTACATCAGTGTTACGTCAGACCCAAGACGGACGCCGGTTCGTGCGGTATCAATGGCGGTATTGCCTCCGCCGATGACAACGACCTTTTTCCCGATGTCGGTCTTCGTACCGAGTCCGACTTTTGTGAGAAACTCAGTGCCGGTTTCTACGCCCTTGGCGTCCTCGCCTTCTATTCGGAGAGTCATGTTCATCCATGCTCCGATGCCGAGAAAGACCGCTTCGTACCCGTCTTCCTCAAGGGATTGCAGGTTGAAGTCCGTTCCGAAAAACTTTTCGTACTCAACGTCAATGCCGAGGCCCAGTATCCCTTCGATCTCCCAGTCCAGAACGGCCTTGGGGAGACGGTATTCAGGGATACCGTAACGCAACTGACCACCGAGTTTCGGCATGGATTCGAAAATGGTCGGGGAATGGCCGAGGCGACGCAGGAAATAGGCGCAGGACAGCCCGGCTGGGCCACCGCCTACGACTGCGACTTTTCGTCCTGTTTCCGGTGCGCACTTGATGGGCAGTCTTTGGCCGGAGTTCATTTCCCAGTCCGCTACAAAGCGTTTCACCATGTTGATTCCAACAGATTCATCCACATGACCGCGGCGACAGACGTCTTCACACGGGTGAGGACAGACTCGGCCGATGGAAAGCGGCATGGGGATTCGTTCGCGGATGGTTTCAAGTGCACCGGCATAGTCGCCGCGTGAGACCTGTTCGATGTAGCGGGGGATGTTGATTTGTCCAGGACAGCGTTGACGACAGGGGGCAAGGCAATCGGTTTCTTCATTGAGATGAATGAGACGAGCGGTCATGCCAACAATCGAGATAACACCGCGTGGACAGACCTGAGCACAGCCGCCACAAGCCGTACACAGGTTCGGATCGACGACGGGATAGCCGTTGGGGCCCATCTCGATTGCGTTGAATTGACATGCCGTGACGCAGGTGCCGAAACCGAGACAGCCTTCCGGACACATTTTGTTTCCATCGTACAACATGCTCTGGGCGCGACAATCCTGAACGCCGTAATATGTGTAGGTTTCTTCGGCGCGAACACCGCCGGTACAGTCCACGAATGCGATTTGTTTTTCCATGGCAGAAAATTCCAGCCCCATGATGTCGGCGACATTTGTCGCGACCTCATCGCCGCCGATGACACAGACCGTGGCTCCGGCCTTGCCAGCGACAACGCCCTGAGCCGCACCGGCACAGCCGGGAAATCCGCAACCGCCGCAGTTGGCACCTGCGAGAACGCTTTCGACCTGTGCAATGCGCGGGTCTTCATATACATAGAGCACCTTGGAGGCGACAGCCAGAATGATTGCCGCAGTGAGGCCGATGCCGAAAAGGACGAGAACTGATGATATAATCATGGTTCGGTCTCCTATGATGCCATGCCCTTGAAGGCGAAGAATGCGAGGGACATGAGTCCTGCCATGATAAGAGCTAGCGGCGTTCCCTTCAGGCTGACAGGCACGCGGGCGAGATCCAGTCGCTCTCGGATGCCCGCCAGAACCACAAGGGCGAGCATGAAGCCGAAGCCGGATGCAATGGAAAAGACAATGGTTTCAATGAGCGAATATTCTTCTCGCTGACAGATGATGGCGATACCGAGGACCGCACAGTTGGTGGTAATCAGCGGCAGAAAAATGCCGAGTGATTTGTACAGTGGCGGAATGACCTTTTTCAGGAACATCTCAACGAATTGTACCAGAGAGGCGATAACCAGAATGAAGGCAATAGTCTGGAGATAGGCGAGGTCATTGGGGGCGAGCAGGAATTTTTGGACGCACCATGTGATCGCGGCCGCCATGGTCGCGACAAATACGACAGCCAGTCCCATGCCGATGGCTACGCCAGACTCTTTTGATGTCCCGATAAACGGGCAGTTGCCGAGGTATTGTGCCAGAACGATGTTGTTGACGAATATGGCGGCAATAACGAGAACGAAGTAATCCATGACGTCTCCTTACGCTCCGGGTTTATTGGCGCACATGCCGCATGTTTTGCAATCGTGGACCGGCCCTTCAATGGCATCAAGTCCTTTTGATTTTCGTTGCCAGTTGGTGAAGGAATTCATGCCTGCCAGAACAAGCCCGAGGCAGACGAATGCTCCAGGGGCTTCGACCATGAAGGTGAACGGCTGGAACCAGTCGCCCATGACATGCATGTCGAACCATGTGCCGTAGCCGAGCAGTTCCCGGATACTGCCGAGGAACGTGAGAGAGACGGTGAAGCCGATCCCCATGCCGAGGCCGTCGGCAACAGCCAGATAAACCGGATTTTTGGAGGCGAATGCTTCAGCGCGTCCAAGGATGATGCAGTTGACCACGATGAGCGGAACAAAGATGCCGAGTTGTTGATACAGCGGGTATGCGTATGCCTGCATGAGTAGTTCGACGCATACGACAAGCGAGGCTGCGACAACAATGAAACAGGCAATTCGGACTTTGGCGGGGATAAGTTTTCGCAGCATCGAGACCAGCATGTTGGACAGTGCCAATACGAAAATGACTGCCAGCCCCATGCCGAAACCGTTGTAGGCCGTCTTGGTGACCGCAAGTACTGGGCATAGGCCGAGTACCAGCTTGAACGGCGGCAGGTCTTTCCATAATCCCTTGGAGAATTCTTTCCACAACTTATTCATGACTTTTCCTAGGAATCCCAGGTGGCAGGGAGCTTGTCTTTGATTTTGTTGAATATCTTTATCGCATCGTTGACTGCGGAAACTGTTCCGGTGGAAGAGATCGTCGCGCCGGAAATGGCTGCGATATCCCCGCCCTGTTTTTTCAGATTGATGTTTTGCGTCGCATGTCCCTTGAATTGGGTGCGGAAATCCGGCTCCACAATGCGTGCGCCCAGGCCGGGTGTTTCCTTCATGGTCGTGATACCGATGCCTTCAAGTCTGGTTCCGTCCGTGGAAAATCCCACCATGATGCCGATGGGGCCGCCATACCCTTTTCCGAATCGTTCAAAGGCAATGCCGGTTAGTTTACCATTTTTAATGGCAGGGAATACGGTAATTGGGCCGTCTGGCAGATCAAAGGTTTTTCGATCCTTGACCGGGTTGTTGTCATAGTCTGTAAAAATCTGCTGGAGGGCCGGTCCCTGAACATAAGTGAGTACCTGCTCTTCGATGCGTTCACTGGTGGCCTGCCGTACGGTTGCCAATGTCAATCCGGAGAGTCCGCAGATCAGGGAAAGGACGAGAATCATGCGCAGCATTTCTTTCATTACGCATCGCCTCCTTGTCCATGAGGTAATGTGTAAGGACCGCCGAACGGTTTTGGGCGTATTCGGTCAAGCAGCGGTGTGAACAGACTTGCGAGGAGTATCGCAAAGGGGACACCGTCAGGGTAGATACCATACACGCGGATGATGATGACCATGATGCCTGCCATTAAACCGTAGATAATGGACGGAATTCGACCGATTGGGGATGAGGCGCTGTCTGTTGCCAAGAAGAATGCTCCGAATATGCCGCCGCCTGCAAGGAGATGGAAAAGAGGAGATGCGTACATTGCCGGATCAATGAGTTGATAAATCCAAGCAGTTGCCGTGAGGCCTGCCATGAATGAGATCGGAATTTCCCAGCTGATGTGGCGGCGGAGGATAAGGAACGCTCCACCTGCGAGGAGGGCGATTATCTGTACTTCGCCGAGGCCTCCCAGTTGTTTGCCGAAGAGCAGCGAGGATGCCTGAATTGTTTCAACGGACTGAATGCCGAAGTATTTGAGCTGTTGCAGCGGGGCCGTCAGATCGGACATGAGCATGGTGGCGTTGGTGTCCATGGCAGTGCCCCATGAAATGCGGCATACTGCCCAGCCGACGAGTGGAGCGGAAAGCGGGTTGCCGCCGAGTCCTCCGAAAATCATTTTCCCGAGAACAATACTTGCTGACGATCCGATGGCTACGAGCCACCACGGCGCTGATGCCGGGAGCAGGAATGCGAACAGCAGTCCCGTATGCAGTGCGCTGAGGTCGTCGACGGACTGATTGCGTTTGAACGCCTTGTTGCAGAGTGCTTCCGATAATACTGCCATGGCACAGGAGAGTGCCATGACCCGCAATGCTCCAAGCCCGAAAGCCATTACGGCCATTACGACTGCGGGCAGCAGGGCGAGGAGGGTTTCAGCCATGTAGCCCTTGATGGTTCGACCGCAGTGGGCATGCGGCGGCACGGAAACGGTTAGTATCGGCTCAATCGGCTTCATTATTGTGTTTCTCCGTTTCGATCATTGTCGGCGTTATTACTTCGGAGGAGAGCCAGTTCATATTTGGCGAGTCGAATATATTGCAGCAAGGGGCGTTGGGCTTTGCACCAATATCCGCAGATTCCGCACTCAATGCAGGAGTGAATATGGAATTCTTCTGCTCGTTCGAAATACTTGAATTCGGCGCACCTGCTCAGCATCCCCGGCATGATGCGTGCGGGGCAGCGGCGTTCGCATTCACCGCATCCGAGGCAGGGATTATCCGATGCCTCGAAGCCTTCATTGGTTCTCAGAATATTGAGTCCTGTGGTATCTTTGGTTACTCCCTGTTCAAGGTCACGAGCCGCCATGCCGCGCATCAGTCCACCCATAACAATTCGGTCACCCGGTTGCGGTGTCATTCCGTTTTCAGAGGCCAGAAAGCCTACGGGGGTGCCTATATGAACGAGATGGTTCTGCTTGCCTATGGTCATGACTGTTTCTGTCACGGGGCGCCCTGTTTCCATGACTCGCCCTATGAAATACAGTTCGCGGACTGAAATGAGGACGACGTTGTCCGGTTTGGCACCGAGCAGGACTTCCTGCCCTGTCACCTTTTTTATGACGAGAGGTTCAACGCCGTTGGGATGTACAGGCGTGACATACGTTACCGTACAGTTAGAAAATGCGTTGGTGCGGTTACCCTTGGCTGTGGCCAGATATATCTTGGACGGCGAGACAATGCGCTGAACTGTTTGCAATCCGAGTTCGATCGTTTTGCGGTAATCGCGAAGCAGCGGTTCGTGGATCGATATGCCCGGTTCAGGCGGGACCGCATTGATGACAAGCGTGGCGGCCTGCTTCATGTCGGATGTCTTGACTCCGAGGTCATGCAGCCAGTCTTTCAGGGATGTGCTGCCGTCAGCAGCAAATTTGTTGGGCGATGTTCGCTCTTTGCCTGTTATCTCGATGTCAATGACGTAGTCATGGACTGTCCTGATTATTCCTGCAAGCGGAGAGTGGAGGTCGCCGTCGCCATGCCGTTTTGCGGTGGCAATCCTTGTCCCGGCCAAGACCTGATCGCCTTCAGCCATGATCGGAACATGATTGTCTGACGGAATGCAAAGTCGGTCCGGGGTGTTCCCCTTTACAAGTGGGCCTGTGTCGCCGGTCAGGAGGCTGAAGCTGAATTGAGTCATAGTATACCGGCCTTTTATTTCATGTGGCATTTGTAGCATGCATCATCGCCGAATGGTCCGGCTTCCTGCTGCTCATGGCAGCCTATGCATTGTCCGTGAAAAGCGTTTGTTTTTGTCGGAATGAGTTCGTTCGCAGGCAGTGTGTGGCATGTTGAGCACGCAGTAGGGGCAAGGGCTTGCCCTTGAGGCTGTTGACGAGAATGGCAGTTGCGGCATCCTTTGAGGCCTTCCTGATACATGTCGTCGTGACAATCTGCACATCGTGCATGAGTTGCATCACGCAGAGACGGCGTGGGTCCGGTTGCCTGTTTGTCATGGCAGTCCGAGCAGGCTTGTGGTTCCGGTTCTATCTCGGCATCGTGGTGGCAGGATTGGCAATCCTGTTCTGCGTAATCCTCGACATGTTTTTCATGAGAGAACTTATCGGCAGAACCTGCGGGATGGTGGCAGGATGTACAAAATTGTTTATCTATTTCTTTTTGATGATTTGTCGTGAAAGCGGCGTTAAATTTTGCAACGTGGCAGGTGCTGCATTGAGGAGGAGTTTGCTCATTGCCGGAAGTGTGGTGGCAGGCCCTGCAATTGTTTCCTTCAATGGTCGCATGAGATTGATGGGCAAAAATGACTTTACCTCCCTTGTTGTCGAGAAGAATTCGCACAGGAGGTGTGTCGGGCGTCGGCGAGAAAAGATATCCGATGGCGGCCGTAATGAAGAGTGTAATCGTCAGAGTGAAGATCGGGAGATAACGTTTTTGCAATGAACTTACCTCGGAGTTATACTTATTCGAGTCTTATAGCTGAAAAAACACGGATTAGTCCATGATTATATGGTATTGATTGGTTACTCAATGCGTGTGGTCGGCAGCCTGTCAGGAATGACAGATTTGTCATAAGCAGTGTTGCTGACTGAGGTGCATCTAGGGGATGCTGTATATCGAAAGAAGATGGTGTTCTTGAGTAGAGATTTAGTTCTTGAATACAACTTTGTTGACAAGAGCCAGAGCGAAGAATGCCGCGCCCAGCCACCAAAGAGCTATGGCCAGTTCTGTTGTGGACAGAACGTAGGCGGTCTTGACGGCGTATTCCAATGGGAGCGACTGGATAAGCGAGGTAAGGTCAATCCCGATACGGCTCAAGGTGTCCATCATGGTTATGGTGGGCCATGATGCGGTCAACACCCAACTGACGCCTTGGTAGGCGAGGGTCAGGAGACAGGCGATCCAGGAGATAAGGCCGGATGATTTGAATAGTGTATGCATGTTTTTCCCAATGAGAATGTGTTTTTTTCATATATAATTGATCTACAAAAATCCATGTCCTATTTTGAGGATATGCAGGAATCCGTTAATAAAATATTCGAACCGGGCGATAAAATTCTGATGGAGTTTTCGACGTTTGGAGATCGCTTCTTGAGCGTGGTCACCGATGTCGGTGCTGATGGCCGGTTGTATGTTTATGCACCGATTCCTCCTCTTGTGGTCGAGAGACTCAAGACGGACAGATATGCCAGGGTCCGTTTTGCGTATGAAGGGGAGTTGCATGGATTTGATACCAGGGTCTTGAATGATGTTGAAACAGCCGGATCGATTATTGAGCTTGAGAAACCGGTGGCCATGTATGAAGCCGAGGAGCGGTTTGAGATTCGTTGCCCATGTTGTTTTCCTGCAACGGTTGTGGAAGGGGACAGGTCTATTCAGGCGGTTGTCGAGGATATGTCCAACAGTTGTTCTCGAGTACGTTTTTTGAATGGTGATCTTTTCCCTTTTGCCGAAGAGGGGGATAATGACGTCCGGTTGACGTTTTATCCATTCGATATGAGCGAAGGGTATTCTGTCGGTTGCAGTGTAAGAAATACATTTATGAAAGATGGTTCGCGATATGTAGTGTTGGAATATAAATCAAATGAAGATGAAGCCTGTGAAAAAATAGCACATTTTGTTGAAGCTCAATTGTTCTGCGGAATTCCTAGAATGTAGTCCGTGACTTGTTTAGTGATTGCAAGACATCCTCTGCGGGATTTCCGCAGAGGATGTCTTGCGTTCTGGCTTAGATAAAGGGAATGGTGAGCATGCGTGAAATTCGGATAAATTCAGGGGTCCTGAAGATGTTGAGTCCGATGTGCATGTGCTTGTGGCCGAGTTCCGGTTGCGGTTTGTAGGTCTGGAATATTCTGTCCCACCACGGAAAGTTGAAGCCATAGTTTGTATTGGCTTCCTTCATGTCAGTTGAGTGGTGAACGCGGTGCATGTCTGGAGTGACGACGATGAGTCGAAGCAGTGCATCGAGTTTGACTGGCAAGCGTAGATTGGCGTGATTGAAAAGGGCACAGCCGTTGAGCAGGATTTCGAAAACAATTACGGCAGAAGCTGGTGGGCCGAGCAGGATTATTGCCGTTAGCTTGATGAGCGTTGAGAGAAATATCTCAATCGGGTGAAACCTGATGCCCGTGCTTGCGTCTATGTTGAGATCCGCATGATGCATGCGGTGTACACGCCAGAGCAGGCGGTGCTTGTGAAAGGCCACATGTTGAAAATATATGATCAGGTCCAGTAGCAGTATGGACACAACTTGTTCAATCCAGTCGGGCAACAAAAGAATATTGAAAAGACCGATATTCTTTTCCGCGCAGAAAATGGCAAGACTGACAGGCAGGATCGGGATGCCGAGTCGGATAATCAGCGTGGATAGGGCTGCGATCGACAGGTTGGAAAACCAGCGTCGCGCTTTGGAGGTGTCGAGATTTCGTTTGGGAAACAGTGTTTCGGCAATTCCCATGATAACGAGAATTGTTGAAAAGGAGACGATGCGTATGGCTGCTTCGTTTGTCACCTTGCTCCCGGTGGTCGGAAATGTATTAAGGGTCGAGGTCCTTGGCGGATTCCTTGGCTCCCTCCGGTGTGGGGCGCGGGCGGGCAATCTTTCCCATTACGGGAGTCCACGGTTTGCCGTGTATTCGTTGATAGAGCTTGTTGGCTTCCCGAAAGTCAGGATGCATTTTCAATGACATGTCAACGGCATCCGAGGCTTCTTCTAGTCGTCCCATGAAGTAGAATGCCTTGGCCATATTGAAATAAATGTTTTCGTCGTTTGGCGTCAGTTCAAGCGCTTGCTTGTAGGCGTGGATGGCTCCGGGGTAATCGCCATGTTTTCGAAGGTTGACGCCGAGCGTATTGAATGGGTTCGGGGTATCTGAATCGTACTTGAGAATTTCGATGAATAGCGTTTTGGTCTCTTCAAGCCGGTCGAACTGGGCGTGGACGTCGGCGGCTTTCTGAAGAAATTTCTTGCAGGCCTCAATATCTCCCTTGCCCTTGTAAGCGTCGGCAAGTCCTTTGTACGCTTCGGCAAACAGGTCGTTGATCTTGACTGCTTTCTTGAAGGAGACAATGGCTTTGCCATATTTGCCCTGAACCATGAACTGGCAGCCCATATCATAGTACTTTTGTGCTTCATCCTGATAGGAGATGAGTTCTTCAAATGCCTCAATAGCGTCGTCAAAGTCACCGCGTTCCACCATATCCTTGGCTTCTTGCAGTTCCATTTCCTCAATTTCCGGGTAGTTGTCGAGTTGGTTGGCGAGAATGAGGTATTTTTCAAAGGTGTCAATGGAATATGGTCTGAGAATATAACCGATGCAGCCTGCTGCGATGCTGTCCAGAACATGGTCTTTTCGGTTTTCCAGAGTGACCATGATGATCGGGAGCGGGCGCCCGCTCATGTTCTTTCTGACGATCTGGGCGAATTTGATTCCGTTCATGTCGTCCAGAGTGGCGTCGCAAAGCACAAGGTCAACACTGTTGTCAGTGATGTAGTCGATGGCATCGACACCTTTGGTGAATGTCCTGACATCATGTGTGCCAAACGTCTTTATGGTCGCAGTGTCGCGTTTGGCGTGGACTTCGACGTTTGTGAGGATGACGACGTTCGTATACGCGCCGTATGCTTTGCTGTCTTTTTTCTGAGCCATGTCTTCCTTTTGTCTCCCTTTTACTTTTCTAATGTTTCAGACTGATTAGATCAAGGGGCAAGACAAGGATTATAATGCATGAAATTGAATGCTTTTTCTTTAAGTTTTTTGATTTTATCGTCATTGGGGAGCGAGTCGAATGCGCGGTCTAGATATTTTCTTTCAGAAAGAATTTGAATGGATGACGCCCAGTGAAAATCGAAAATCCAGCTTATCAAAAGTAATTTGAAGTCGTTTGCGTAGAGCATGTTGTTGTATATGCCTAATTTGCCAGAATAAACTCTGTCGTACATGGACATTGAGTAATTATCGGGTTCGTCGGCTACACCACCTGCAATGACGGCGTTGAGCGGGCCTTCGGATTCGAAGTGGCTGAGTATGACATTGAAGATGTCAAGCTTGTCGGCATCACGGACAACCTGTGTCGGAGTGGCGAGTTTTTTCGGGAGTGAATTCCTGATGTGCATGACATTGTGCTGGGCGACGGCAAAGCGAATGGTGCGCCAGTCATCCGGTGGTACATCGGTCGGGAGAATGAGTTGCCTTAAGGCCAGGACGCCGAGTCGGGCGTGATTGGCTGATTCGGAATCCTTGAAGGTGTGGTACTCGGAGTATTGTGGAAAACGTCCTATATCATGGTATAGGGCCGCAAGTTCACAGAGCCGTGCGCAGGGGGAGGGGAGTTTCTCTTTTGCTGCAATGAGTGCGGCATTGGCCTGAACACGAAATGAATGGTCGATCTTGAGGCGGATGAGAGCGTCGTCGGTCTCGTTGCCGGTCAGGTGGCTTTCCGCAAAACGAGTGAAGGCATTAATGTGCGGCCGCAGGGACATGATCAGTCCTTGAGGGCTTTCATCCGGATTTTGAATTCAAATTCGGATATTTCACCGTCTGCGAGTTCCTTTTCAAGCTCGGCTCGTTCCTGACGACGTTCTTCTTCTGCTTCACGGTCCATTTCTTCGTCTCTGAGATAGCCATTGGGTCCGAAAAGAACCCGGAGAAACAGCATGATGGCTCCAAGTATCAATGTGACGAAAGCCAGTCTTGCCAGAGAAGGGAGCAGATGATCGCCATATCCGGCATTGAAAGGCCATGCACGCCATATGGGGCTGTCTAGAAAGTCAAAGAATTCAGACAGGAAAAAGGGAATATCTGCTGGTTGCATATCGTTCTCCGTATTGTGTCTTGATCGTAAACAGAGCGTCTTTCCTACTGTGCAAACCGAATGGTGGCAAGCGTTTTGGTGCGAAACACAGGTGGGGACCTATGTGTGGTCGTGTATATTGTGGGCAGTGGTTCTTCGCGTTGAGTTTCGGTGGGGGATGGTGTAAAGGTGTCGGACCTTGACGGAGGAATCATGCGTATATTGATTGTTGAAGATGAATTTACCAGCCGCAAGCTGTTGACGGCGCTGCTGACCGATTTCGGGGAGTGTGACACTGCAGTCGACGGGGTTGAGTGCGTGGATGCTTTTCGAGTGGCTTTGTCGGAAGGGCGGCCTTATGATCTTGTATGCATGGACATTATGATGCCGAACAAAGACGGACATCAGGCTCTCAAGGAGATCCGTACCATTGAACAGGAGATGGGAGTTCAGCCTTCCAGTGAAGCAAAAGTTATCATGGTAACGGCTCTCAATGATCCCAAGACTGTGGTCAAGGCGTATTACAAGGGAGGCGCGGCTGCCTATCTGCCCAAGCCCATTGAAGTGGAAAGCCTGCATGCCATTTTGCGTGATTTGGCATTGATTGACTAATTCCGGTTACGTATTTCATTAAAAACTATAAGAGATGACACGAGTGACTGATTCAAAATCCGCACCCCATGGCGTCCTATTTAGTTTAATATTTTCATTTATTATGCTTATCAGTTTGGTCTTTGCTGATATCTGTTTTGCTCAGCCTGCCAATCCTGATGCCCCTGCAAGCACTGTCGGCAGTGTGCTGAATATTCTGTTTCTGGGGCTGATTGCTTATTTTCTCGTTCGCGCTTTCAGGCGTCGTTCCGGCGATAATGACAGAACTCGTCAAAATCGTTGGGCAGACAGAATGCAGGACAAAGATGACGAATCGGCTCAAAAGCCCATGGATCGCCATGAAGCCGCACGGCAGATGTGGAGTGTCCTGAGTTCCGAACCGAGTGAGAATCCGGTTCGACAGTCTCCCAAGGTCGTGTCCGAACATTTTGATGAAGCTGAATTTTTGGAAGGGGCAAAACTGTTTTTTTCCCGTTTCCAGCAGGTGCGTGACGTGAGTGAACTGGATGATCTCAGGTCATTGCTTTCGGATAGTGTTTATGAGGATGCTGTTACCGAGGTGCAGCGCAGGTCTTCTGATGCCCAAACTGAAATTATGCTTTTGAATGCCCGTCTCATGGATGTGAAGACGGATAATAGTAGAACTGATGTCAGCGTTTTTTATGACGCAGATCTTCGAAAAGGCGTTTCCGGTGAACAGTCTGTTCACGTTCGTGCCGTGTGGGAATTCTCGCGGGATGATTCCGGGGAAAACGTTTTCTGGATTTTGGAGAAAATCAATAAAGTTGACCAGTAGCCCGTAGGGGCTCACCATATTGGAGGTTTTCGTGGCTGCGAAAGATTATAATCTGGAACAGCCCATGGACAAACTCCTCGACATTGCCGTGAAGAAATTCGGCGAGGTCGAGTTTAAGACTGTGTCCGTGGGCGAATCTTCTCTCAAGATATTACAGATCAAAAACATGCAGGGGTACATCGACAAACTGATGGACCAGACTCGATCCGGCAAGAAGGTTGTATTGCCTCTCTGGGCGAAGGTCTGGCCTTCAAGTATTGTCATGGGTGTTTCGCTCGGCCGTTTCCCGTTCGCTGATGGCTCTCATATCCTTGAGATTGGGGCAGGCGGTTCGCTCAACGGCCTTGCTTTGGCGATGCGTGGATTTGACGTGACCATTACGGACACAGATCAGGATGCGTTGTTGTTCAGCCGAATCAATGCATTGAAAAATGGTTTGGAAGATTCTGTGACGGTCAGGAAAACGGATTTGTCCGATGGTCTGGGGATGCGTTTCGATTACATCATCGGCTGTGAGATGCTTTATGATGAAGCTCAGTTCGAACAGCTTGTCGGCTTTGTGCAGGAGAATTTGGCCGAAGCTCCGACTGCTGAAGTCCTGCTCGCTCTTGATTTGAAGCGCGAAGCGAGGGGCTTCTTCGTCAAGGCGAACGAGTCTTTCAACATGATGAAAACAACTGCCGGTTTTTCCGATAAGGAAACCGGGGATGACAAGACAGTCAATCTGTTCCGTTTGAGAAGGAAGTAGCCGTGATCGAACTCAAGGATTGTTTCAAGAGGTTTAGCACGGACCTCGATAAGGCGTGCGATCCTTCCGAGACCGTGAAGCGGGTCAAGGGATTGCTTGCGGAAAAGTGCGAAGGCGTTTTGGCCGAGACGGACCGTGTGGATACCGGGCGGCTCGAAATTCCCGTTTTCGTGAGCACCTGCGGTCCGGCAGCCAAACATGTCATGCCCACGCGAAAGCAGATGGGGAAGGGCGCTTCTCCCGAGCAGGCCGAAGCTTCGGCTCTCATGGAATTAGTTGAGCGTTTCTCCTATTTCAGTTTTTGGGCTGATGAAGAGAAATTTACCGAGTTGACGTGGTCCGAGGCACAGGAAAAGTGGCCGGGAAAAGTCATGGATATTCGCAAGGTCATCTGTTCTGTTGATGAAGATATAACCGAAGACGATGCTGTGCGTGTGATGAATCTCAACCGCTGGCGTTTTCATCCTGCCTTGAATATCGCGACTGGCGAACACGAATACGTTCCTCTGGATTGGTTCAAGAAACTCAATGAGTTTAACGGTGCTTCTGCCGGTAATACTTTTGAGGAGTCCATTTCGCAAGGTGGATGCGAGTTGGTGGAACGTCATGTCTGCGCCATTATTGACCGTACGCGTCCGACTGTGCCGACAATCGATCCGAAGTCTTTTGATGATCCTGTGCTGACTCGGCTTGTGAATTGTTTCGAGCAGAATGGCGTTCAGTTGATTCTCAAGGATTTTTCCATGGGCTATCCCGTTCCCACGGTGGCAGCTGTGGCTTGGGACGTAAAGACGTTTCCGGCCCTCAGTGAAATTGTGTTCACTGCGGGGACGGCTGCTTCGCCAGTCAAAGCCGCTATCCGTGCTGTCACCGAGGTGGCACAGCTTGCCGGTGACTTCGAGACAAGCCGTGTCTATGAAGCCTCCGGACTTCCTAAATTTACGAGTCTTGATCAGGTGAAATGGCTTGAAGAGGGGCCCGTAGTAGCCTTGGACTCTCTTCCGACGGTCGAACATAACAATATTCTTGAAGAGTTGAGAGCGTTGGCTAACGGGTTGAGTGACAAGGGTACTCCGCTGTATTCAGTTGATACCCGTCATCCTGATCTTATGGTTACGGCGAATTACAACTTCGTTCCGGGGTTCGATTTCCGTGAACGCACGCCCAATCGCAGTGTCGGGCTGTTTGTCGGAAGGATTCTTGCGGAAGATGCGGAATTCGGCGATGCCCTTGAGGGACTTGATGTCCTTGAGGAAGTTTATCCCGATGCGTATTTCATTTCATTTTTTAAGGGACTGCTCGCAATGCGCATGGGCGACATTGATTATGCTGTCGAACAGTTCGCCTTGGCTGAACCGTTGCAGCCTGCGAATGAAGAACGGGCCTTGTCTGCATTCTATCAGGCATATGCATTGTCTCAGCTTGAGCGGTGGGAAGAGGTGGTTGCGCCGTTGGACAGAGCGGTCGAACTCGATAAGGAATGCAAGGAGTTCTTCAATCTGCGCGGAGTTGCCCATTTCAAGGCCGGCCGATATGCGGAGGGTGCTGAAAACTTTCAGGCTGCTTTGGATATCGACAGTGGGTCGCCGCATGATCTGGCAAATCTTGGACTTTGTCATAAATTCATGGGCAACAACGCCGAGGCACTCGATTATCTGGAGGCAGCGTTGAATATGGACCCGAGTCTTGAATATGCCAAGGAACATTATGAAGAAATCAAGCAATCAGAGGCCGTTGAAACGGTTTCTGGGTGAAAATAATTCTTCATCAGAACGCCTTTGAGGTCTTGACAAGGTGTGGGTGTGGCAGTAATGTCCACCCCACGGTTTTCGAACCGCTAATAAGTATTGGTGTCAAACAGCGGATCGCTGTTTAAATGGATATGGTTACTCCGGGAAGTCCCGGGGTCACAGCATGAAAAAACATCCCCTAGGAGGATAAAATGGCTGTAGTTGAATTTGAAGGTAGCACTTTTGAGGTTGATGAGGACGGTTTCCTGCAGAAGTTTGAAGATTGGACCCCTGTTTGGGTTGACTTCGTGAAAGATTCTGAAGGCATCAAGGAAATCACTGAAGACCACCAGAAAGTCATCGACTTCCTGCAGGACTACTACAAGAAGAACGGCATCGCACCGATGGTCCGTATCCTCTCCAAGGTCACCGGCTTCAAGCTGAAACAGATCTACGAACTGTTCCCCTCCGGACCTGGTAAGGGAGCCTGTAAGATGGCTGGCCTGCCCAAGCCCACCGGCTGCGTCTAGTTCGCACCAGAGCTTGATATTAAGGGGACGGAAGCCATGCTTCCGTCCCTTTTTTTTGTGATGTGAATATTGTGGCTGTTTTTTTTGGATAATTGAGGGGATAATCTAGACTTTTTTGAGAAGTGTGTGTAGTAAACTTTTCCCTGAACGGGGTTGCAGCTGTGTTTGGAAAAAATCTTGATTTTTTTGCTTGCCAAGCTGGTTGCTCCTGAGTATAAGACCGAGTTCCACGCGAAAAAAAATGACAGGAGAGCGTCATGAAAAACGATATTCATCCGAAAACTTACAAGGCCAAGATTCGTTGCCACTGCGGTTACGAGGCTGAACTGTTGACCACCAAGGGCGAAGAGCTTGAGGTTGAAATTTGTTCCAACTGCCATCCGTTCTACACTGGCAAGCAGCGTTTCGTTGATACTGCTGGTCGTATCGATCGCTTCCGTAAGAAGTACGCGCAGTTCGACAAGAACAAAGCAGAAAAGTAGCTTTTTTCTTCCCGGCGAAAGCCGTGAACATATGCCTTCGTTGGGGTTTTCCCCGCGAAGGCATATTGTTTTATTTGGCGGACTTTACAAATGGTTTGGAATTATTAATTCTGAACGGATACGAGGTGGCGCTGAGACGTCATAAGTGCGGGCTTTTTCCCGCTGTGCCTACCGGAGGGTAACAACTTGAATTTGCGATGGTTGTTTGCTTTGGCTGCACCCCAGGCCGTTGGCGGTCAGGCGGTGATTGAAGGCGTGATGATGCGCGCCAAGGATAATCTTGCCATTGCCATTCGTAAATCTGATGGCGAAATTGTGACCGAGGTCAGGCCTTGGTTCTCGCTTCTCCGTTACTCGTGGCTGAAAAAACCGTTTCTTCGTGGTTTTCCTGTTCTCATGGAAACCATGGTCAACGGCATCAAGGCACTTAATTTTTCTGCCGTGCAGGCTGCCGAGGACGATGATGAGGATGGCGGGGAACTGACCACTTGGCATCTCGTATTGACCATGATTCTCGCACTGGGTGCTGCTCTTGGTCTTTTTGTCGTTTTGCCGCATTTTGCATCAGTTTTGATGGAACAACTCGGATGGGCTGGGGATGTTGATTCTCTCAGCTTTCATATCTGGGACGGCGCTATCAAGATGACCGTATTCATCGGCTATATACTCGCAATTTCATTTATTCCCGACATTCGTCGGGTTTTTCAGTATCATGGGGCCGAGCATAAAGTTATCTGGACTTGGGAAGATGGGAAGGATCTGAAGCCGGCTTCTACTCATGTTTACAGCCGCCTGCATCCCCGTTGCGGCACTGCTTTTCTGTTGTTTGTGCTGGCCATTTCCATTCTTTTGTACACCGTTCTTGTCCCTTTCTTGTTGCATTTCTATTCGCCTGAAAATTTTGTTTTCAAGCATCTCTATATTGTTGGTTTAAAATTGTTTCTTATGATTCCGGTTAGTTGCGTTGCTTATGAGATGATTAAATTTTCAGGCAAATACAGCAAACATGTCGTGTGCAAGATGATGTGCTGGCCCGGGTTGATGATGCAGTTGCTCACTACCAAGGAACCGGATGACAGTCAGATTGAAGTAGCCATTGCAGCTTTGCAGTGTGCCGTTAACGCCGAGGAGTGCTGATAATGTTTGGCAAGCTTGAAGAAATTGAAGTCAAATATGATGAATTGGAGCAGGAGCTTGCTCAGCCTGACATTTTTAATGATCAGGAGCGGTATAAGAAAGTCTCCAAAGCCCATTCAGATCTTGGTGCAATAGTCAAAGTCTTTCGAGAATATAAGAAAAGTTCGCAAGAACTTGAAGATAATCGCGAGATGCTCGGTGATTCTGATCCTGATATTCAGGAAATGGCCAAGATGGAAATTGATGACATTGAAAGTCGACTTCCCGGCCTTGAGGAGCAGTTGAAGGTCCTGTTGCTTCCGAAAGATCCCATGGATGAAAAGAATATTATTCTTGAGATTCGAGCTGGTACAGGCGGCGATGAGGCCGCGTTGTTTGCTGCAGATTTGTTCCGTATGTATTCCCGTTATGCGGAGAATAATAAGTGGAAAATCGAGGAAATGAGTTCCAACACCACCGGTTCCGGCGGGCTCAAGGAAATCATTGCCTCCATCTCCGGTGAGATGGTCTACAGCAAACTTAAATTTGAATCTGGTACACATCGAGTACAGCGCGTGCCGGCAACTGAGTCACAGGGACGTATTCACACTTCTGCGGTCACTGTCGCCATTATGGCCGAGGCCGAAGAAGTTGATGTTGATATCAGAAATGAAGATCTACGTGTTGACGTCTTCCGTGCCTCCGGTCCCGGCGGGCAGTCTGTTAATACCACGGACTCAGCCATTCGTATTACTCACGTCCCGACCGGGTTGATTGTCATCTGTCAGGATGAGAAATCGCAGCATAAGAATAAGGCCAAGGCCATGAAGGTCTTGCGTTCCCGTCTGCTTCAGCTTGAACAGGAAAAGGCCAAGGCCGAGGAAGATGCCACACGTCGCAGTCAGGTCGGTTCCGGTGATCGTTCCGAACGTATCCGTACGTACAATTTCCCGCAGGGGCGTGTGACGGATCATCGTATTAACCTGACGCTTCATAAGCTGCCGCAGGTTATGGAAGGTGAACTTGAGGATCTGACTGATGCTCTTATCAGTCATTACCAGGCGGAAGCCATGAAGCGACAGGGCGATTAGCCTGTCTTGGGACCGAATGCCCCTTAGCGTCATAGAATTGCTTTTGGAATGTGAATCCCACCTTCAGGGTGTGGATTCACCCCGGCTCAGCGCTGAATTGCTTGTGGCAGAAGTCTTGGGATGCTCCCGGCTGGCATTGGTTCTGGACCGAGAACGTCTGGTTACTCCTGAGGAAGCTGTTCTGATCAGGGCTTATGTTCTTCGTCGAGCTGCAGGCGAGCCGATTGCATACATTCTCGGGCGCAAGGAATTTTACGGAATCGATTTTTCCGTTACATCAGACGTCCTGATACCTCGTCCGGAAACAGAACATATTATTGAAGAAGTCGAGCGCTGTTTCAAGCAGAGCTCGGCTTTTCGTTTTGCAGATTTAGGAACCGGGTCCGGAATTTTGGCCGTGACTATCGTGAAACTGTTTTCTCAAGCTTCTGGGGTAGCGGTTGATATGAGTCCTGCGGCGCTCGCAGTTGCTGCTTCCAATGCCAAAGTTCATGCCGTGTCTGAACGGTTGGATTTTATCCGAGCTGATTTTACCCAACCGATATTCAATGAATCAGAGTTTGATCTGATTGTCTCAAATCCTCCATATGTCACTGAAAATGAATATGAAGTCGCCAGTCACGAGGTGCGTGATTTTGAGCCGGTAGAGGCTTTGGTGAGTGGGGTGGATGGGCTTGACCATATTAGAGCCATGCTTCCGCATGTTTTTAGCGCTCTCAAGCCAGGTGGCATTTTCATGATCGAAATCGGATGCAGCCAAGGTGAAGCGATTAAAAAAATAACGTCCGGCGAGTGTTCAGGATTTGGGGATGTTACTGTCATTAAGGATCTTGCCGGACACGATCGTGTGGTTTTTTTGAGAAAAGTATAATCGCAAAAAAGCAACAGTTTGAGAATTTCTTGTTGTAAAAATACAAATAGTTGCGAGAATAATACAGTTCTCTAGAAAGTTTCCTGAAAAAATAATTACATAAAATTAAGTGGTTAGATTGGTTTTGGCGGGTGGCATCCTTCTTGCTACATTGAAGTCGATTTTCAATCGGAGGAATGATGCTACAAACTACTATACATAAATCAGTGCGTTGCACGGGAATCGGTCTGCACAGCGGTAAGCAGGTTGAGCTGGTTCTTCGTCCCGCCACTGAGGATACCGGAATTCTGTTTTCTCTTCGTAATGGAACCGGGTCCACCTTCCTTACTCCCACGCCTTCGCATGTTGTAGGCACCGGACTTGCTACCGTTCTTGGTGACGGTCGTGAATCCGTGGCTACGGTTGAACACCTGCTTTCGGCTGTGAGTGGAATGGGTATTGATAATATTCATATCGAAGTGACTGGCAAAGAGTTGCCTATTATGGACGGTAGTGCTGCTTCCTTTGTTTACCTGTTGAAACAGGCCGGTACCCGGAAGTTGAATAAGCCACGTCAGGTTATGGCTGTAAGCAAAGCTGTTGATTTCGAGCAGGATGGAAAATACATTAAGGCCCGCCCGTATGATGGGTATCGTGTTGATTATACCATCGAATTTGCACATCCGCTTATCGGAACGCAGCGAATGGAACTTGAAATCACCCCTGAGAATTTCAGCAAGGAAATAGCCAAGGCCCGTACATTTGGTTTCCTTAAGGAAGTTGACTACCTGCATGCCAATGGTTTGGCCCTTGGCGGTTCACTGGATAACGCCGTTGTCTTGGACGAATACGGGGTGCTTAACGCAGAAGGATTGCGTTTCAAGGATGAGTTTGTCCGCCACAAACTGCTTGATTTTGTCGGTGATATGGCGGTGCTTGGCTCTTCCATTCAGGGACACTTTGAAGTGTTTGCTTCCGGTCATGCCATGAATAACGCCTTTCTGCGTCACCTTGATGAAAACCGCAGTCTTTATCTTGAGAGCAAGGTTATGCCAGTGCCTGAGACTGTCGATGACTCCGTTCCTGAAGGCCTTGCTGAACCGGTTGCAGCTACAGCCTAAAGTTTCCTTTATGTGAGGAAAAAAAAGCCCGCCTATATGGCGGGCTTTTTTTGTTGTGTAAAGATGATTTCCGATAGAAGGCCACCGTGTTCTCTGGGGGAAAGGCGGCTGATTCCCAAGCATTCAGGAGGTACAGTCAAATTGGGGTATGAACGTGATTTAAGATATTGTTTAAGTTCATGAGTGCTGGCTGAATATTGAGTTTTGAGCCGGTAGCCTACATTGGGTGATTTGTGGAGAAATTCGATTCTGACCATTCCCAACTGGGTGAGCTCACATTCATAGTGCAACTCTGTGAACTGTTGCGTGGTGCTCGATTCTTTTTGGTATAAGGCAGTTATATGTCTGCGTCCTTCGGGCAACATCCAAGGGGCGTAAAATAACTGCCAGTGTTTTTTTTGGTCCATGGACATGTTTATCTGGTTTATGCATGTAAGTACGTCACTGTACATGACAAAGGCTTCGGGAGTATCAACGAGCCAATCCATGAACTCATGACGGCTGTTGCCGTCTGAGCTTGCAAACTGTCTAAATCTGTTTTCAAAGAGGGTGCGTGACGTGTCGAATGCTTTGATGAGATCGAGCGGGCCTTGTTTTGCCGCTGACGGTTCAAATATGGCTTTGAGAATGATTTCTGGTGAAAGCTGTCTGATGATAAAGGTCAGATGAGTACCTTCCGGAGCTGGCGAATGAAGATTAGCCAGAAGTTTATGGCCATCTATATTAACCCAAGCCATATCCTTTGAAACCCATTTCAGAAGAATCCCACGTACTTTCTGCCCTTTTTTCCGTCCTTTACGAAACGAATCAGAGCGGTCTCGGCCTTTGCCGAATCCGTGAAAACCTGAGCCAGCTCCGCGTATGCGCATGGTTATGCCTGATCAATAATGAGTTCAACTTCCTCAAGGCTGAGGCCGGTTGACTTGGCGAGTTGCAGAGGGGATTTACCTGCCCGGTGTCCTTTGATGATGATTTCCCGCATGAACTGAGGAGATTTGCAGTAGTCGCTGGCCATATCGACCAGTTTTTTCAATTCGGCAGCTTTGGTTTCAATTTCCTGATTCAGGGTAACAAGCTCTTGTTGCCGTTGTTCAAACGTCGCTACAAGTTCATTCTCCAGCTGCGTGTTAAACTGAAGGCGCTTGATGAATTCTTCCTGCTTGACCTGAAGGCCGGAGAGGAGGGCTTCTGATTTTTTGAGGCGAAGGAAAAACAGTATGACTATGACGAGAAGGATAATTTCACTGACTGTGAAAAGGATGAGTAGGAGGTTGGACATTCGTAAACCTTGTGCGTTGTGCTGTTGTCAGATTTTTACATTGACGATATTGCCAGACCACGGTGAAGCGCTTGAAGCACCCGTTTCGGGGGAATCGTCTGGCTCTTCTTCTTTTTTTCTGCGTTCCGACTGAGCTTGCTGTTCGTTTTTTCTTCCATCGCGATCAATGGGGTCGGTTTTTTCTTTTTTATTGACTTGTTGGACTTTGCTTTGATTCTTTTGAACATGCTCAGCCATCATTGGGCCGAAAAGTTGTTGATGGATTTCCGGCTTGGCTTTTTCCACATGCGCAATTTTCGCAACATAAGGCAGTTGTGATATGAGAACTGGAAGATCCAGCGGTGTTGAACTCATGGCTACCTCACAAGGTATTGCTCAAAGAGAAGCGTTTCAAATTGGCCGAATCCCATATACTGGTTGATAATGGCCAAAAGTTCGCGCTTGAGTTTGTCGCTATTTTCCTTATCGGATAAAAACTCCAAATCCTTATTTTTCAGATAGTAGTAGAGAGCATTGCGAACAGCATATGTTTCCTGCTTGAACTGGCGGGCCAGTCCGTCATCCGTTGTACTGACGACGATTCGGGCCTCAAGGAACCTAATCTGGTTTTCCTTGTCTCTCTGTTCAATCAGGAATGGATCAAGTCGAATAAGAATTTCCGGGTCTTCTTCAACTATTTCAGGAACAACTTCCGGTTGTACGGTTTCCACTGGCGGCGGAGGTGGGGGGGCTTCGGGTTCTCGAAGCAGGAGAATGATTATGATGACAATCAGTATGAGAATAATGCCGGAACCGATCAGAACGAATTTATTCGTCAACAGTGCCTTGAAGTCAAAAGAGCGTTTTTCTTCGGTTTCAAGAAGGGGAGTTTCCTCCTCTTCTTCTTCGATTATTTCTTCCTCTTCTTCTTCGTCTTCAAGAAACGGTGCATCGTCAAGGTCGAGATCGACTTTTTGTGTTGCCCTGCTGGCTTCGCTGTCGTCCAGCTGTGCTTTGGGCTGCCCGGACTCTTCGGAAGCGTCAACCGAAACATCTTCGGTTACATCTTCTGAATCATCCGGGACTAATAATACCATTGGGTGCGCCTAGCAGGCTTTTCCCTGAGGTTAGGCGAAGATTTTATCGATCTTCTGGCCCAGGGTTTCAGGGGTGAACGGCTTGACAATGTAGTTGGAAACTTTGGCCTGTACTGCTTCAATGATGTTTTCCTGCTGTGCTTCAGCAGTAACCATCAGGAACGGGATGTCGGCATATTCCTCACTGCCGCGAACTTTGCGGAGCAGTTCGATTCCAGACATGGTCGGCATGTTCCAGTCAGAAACAATGAAGTCGATGTTGTCTTTGTTCAGCACTTCCCACGCAGTTGAACCGTCGTCAGCTTCTACAATATTGGTGAAGCCAAGCTGGCGAAGAATATTTTTGATGATTTTGCGCATGGTGGAAAAATCATCAACAACAAGCACACGCATATTAGTGTCGTAACTCATGGGAGTCTCCTTTCGGCTAATTTACTCGCTTTCATAGCGATCTCTGAAAGTTTTTCTCAATTTTTTCAAGGCTTGGGAGTGTAGTTGAGAAACCCTGCCTTCGGTTATATCCATGACCTCGGCAGTTTCTTTCATGTTTAACTCTTCGCCGTAGTATAAAGATATGACCAATTTTTCCCTTGGCGTCAATTCCTCAATGAGATTGGCTACTTTGTCAACAATTTCCTGAAATGCCGTAGACTGAAAAGGTTCATCGTCCGAGAGGCCTTTGTGACCGACAAGGTGGTCGTGAAAACTATCGAGACTCAGGCATATTTGATTGTTGAGCGCTTCCAATCCTTGTTGAACTTCCTTTTCCGACATTCCGGTATGGTTCTGCAATTGTTCAGAGGTGGCCGGAGCGCCGGTTTCGTGTTCAATCCGACGTTGGGCATCTTCCAGAACCTTGACCTTCTGTCGGAGGCCTCGTGAGAACCAATCCATACGTCGAAGTTCATCAAGCATGGCTCCTTTGATGCGATTCTCCGAGTACGTTTCGAACTTTATGCCAAGCTCCGGATTGAATTTTCCAAGGGCGTCAAGCAGGCCGAGGCTGCCTGCGCTTATCAGTTCGCCCAGTTCAACACTTTGAGGCAGTTTGGATTTAAGTCGCAGGGCAAGTATCCGGATTTTGGGCGAGTAGAAGCGGACGATGTCTTCCCGGTCTCTCGGGGAGAAATCATCCCAGTTCTTGACGCCTTTTTCCAGCTCAAGCCACGGACTGTTCCTGGAAGAGGAGCTTCTTCCAGAAGAATTTAATATTGCCATCAGTATTGTTTGTTACTTGCCAAGCGTTAATTTTTTGGGCGGTCTGTCTGACTGCCGTGCTTGCCGGAGTTTTCGGAAATTTGTGGCAGAACGGGGTCTGTGCAATTACCGAGTTGCGAACATTGGGATCAAAGGGAATGAAACCGACCAGATCCAGAGATATGCCATCAAGGAAGTGGTCGCATGCATTGAGGAGTTTGATGTACACGTCCTTTGCCGATTTACGATCCTTGACCATATTGACGAGAACTCGGAAGTGTTCAACCCCATGTTGGAGTTTGAGCACCTTGATAAGCGCATAGGCATCGGTCAGAGAAGTCGGTTCCGGCGTGATAACCAGAAGACGTTCCTGCACGGCCAGATTGAAGTAGAGGACATTGTCATTGATTCCTGCTCCAGTATCCACAATGAGATAGTCCACATCGTCTTCAAGCGTGTCCATGGCGTCAAGCAGGTCGAGTTTTTGCCCTCGGTCAAGGCTGACCATGTCACTGATACCGGAAGACGCAGGCAGGATTCTGAAACCGTATGGAGTTTCATACAGAATTTTGTCGAGAGTCATGTCCTCATGAAAGAGGTGAAAGAGGTTGTGTTCAGGCGTCAGACCGAGAATGACATCGACATTGGCGAGGCCGAGGTCTGCGTCGAGCAGAACAACCTTTTTCCCGGCCATGCTCAAGGAGTAGGCCAGATTGACGGACATGTTGGTTTTTCCTACTCCGCCCTTGCCGGACGTTACGGATAGAACCAGAGGTAATTTGGAACTCATGGCGTTTAGTATACTCCTTAAGGTTGAATGTCGCCACCGGGCAACTTACGCATGAACAGAAGCCTCCAGATCATTTCCGTCGTGGCCGGAGCGATGCTGTTTTTGAGACCGGAACCGTACGAAAGGGCGGAAACCGGCAGCCCGCTGACGAACGCCATGTTCAATATTGCACCAAATGTACAGGCTTCATCGAGTTTCGTCCAGATAACGCTTGCAAGTTGTTCACTTTTATATTTTTCAATGAATCTTTCAAATTGTTTTGTGCTGTAATACGGGTTGAGAACGAGGTGAATTGACAAATCTTCACACGTTGACAAGCCATACAGGGCGGACCATTCTTCAAGTGTTGCCTTGCCGGGAAGCCCCGGCAGGTCAATAAGGACCATGTCGAATTGATCGGCTTCTTTTTGAAGAAGGAAGAAATCGTCGCGCGTGATAATTTCTCTGAAAGCAAGGCCGGAGAGTTCGGCGTAGTGCTTAAGGACAATGCGGCCTTTTCCGCGACCACCGTCAGCTGTGGCGAGACATATGCGTGCTTTGGGATTTTTTTTCTTTTCCTTGAGTGCAAGGCGGACAAGGCTTGATGTCTTTCCTGCACCGCCGGGACCTGCAAAGGCGTGGAATGTGCCTGACCAGTTATGGGTGTTGAATGCCTTTACGTTGATTAAGGACTCAAGCACAGGAAGTATTGACTTGTTTTTGTCTTCGCGCAGGTCACAGAAGATGCGGGTCATTACGGTTTCATCAGCATCTTCGCGTTCCAGGTATTCCATTGCGATTCTTTGCTTGGGGGAGAGTGCGTTCAGATCAATTTGCGGTTTCATGAGCGCCATGATCTGTCCCTTGATCTGGCTCCACTCGCGTTGCCATCCGACAGTGTTTTCAAGGGCATCTTCCACGATGGCTTCCTTGGACTGCCTTTTCGGGGCCACTGGTGCAGTGTCTATGGCTGCAACGATTTCACAGCACTTGGAACCGTTGTCACTGATAGTTTTGTTGGACAGGATGACAGCATCGTCGCCGAGTTCTGCCTTGATTTTCTCAAATGCCGCGGTGGATGTGGCGGCTCGAAACGTTTTCATCTGCATGTTTGCGTCCTAGAGTTCCACGTTTGCTGCGGATTGGATTTTCACGTCTGCGGGAATTTCAGCCTGCGATATGACTGGCAGGGTCGGGATGAATCGGGTCAAAAGCTGGGCAAATTGACTCCGGATCTGCGGACTGACCAGAAGAATGGGCTGTCCGTCTGCAACCATGGCATCTTCGGTTGATCTGTTGACCGCCTGAATGATCTGTTGTGCTGTGCCCGGTTCGAGAGCAAGAAAACCACCTTGCTCTGCCGGACGCATTGCCTGATTCAGGATTTCGTCGATTTGAGGACTCAGCGTGATAATCGGTAACACGCCGTCTTCGCCCATGTAAGGTTTTACGATGGTGCGGCCCATTTTGGCCCGGACGTACTCAGTCAGCTGCCCGGGGTCCTGTGTCGCAGTTGCATAGTCTGCCAAAGTTTCGACGATGGTTAACAAGTCGCGGATAGACACGTTTTCCTCTACCAGAGACTGCAGAACCTTCTGAACGCCGCCTACACTCAGTACTGCAGGAACGAGGCTTTCCACGGCCTTTGGCGCACGTTTGGCCAGATTGTCGAGCAGTTCCTGGGTTTCCTGTCGTCCGAGGAATTCTTTCAAATTGCGTCGGAATACTTCGGTAAGGTGAGTAGCGATAACCGTTGACGGATCGACAACAGTGTAGCCTGCGAGCATGGCTTCTTCTTTCTGGGCTTCCGGTATCCAGACTGCCGGAAGGTTGAATGCAGGCTCCACGGTTTCCACGCCTTCGATGCGATGTTTTGCATCGCCCGGATCCATGGCGAGGAAGTGATCAATGAGCAGTTCGGCCTGTGCAACAGGGTTGCCTTTGACGACAACGCGGTATTCGCCGGGTTTGAGCTGAAGGTTGTCACGCAGGTGCAGGGACGGGATGACAACACCCATGTCCAGAGCAAACTGACGACGGATTGAGCGAATTCTTGAAAGTAGGTTGCCGTTCTGTTCTTCGTCTACCAGAGGGATCAGGCCGTAGCCGACTTCCAGTTCAAGTTGATCCAAAGGCAGGAGGGCTTGTACTTCTTCCGGGGTGTCGAGTGTGCCTGCATCCGGGGCGTTTGTTTCTTCAGCGTCCATTCCGCCACCGAGTTCATCCTGCTGCTTGGCAGAAATGTAGCTGATGCCAAAAGTGATTGCTGCGAGCGTGATAAAGGGGAGTGTCGGCATACCAGGAACAATTGCGAATATGAGCAGGATGATGGAGACCAATTTAAGTGCCCTGTGGTGATAGGACAACTGGCCGATGAATTCTTCACCCATTTTGGCTTCGGCTGCTGCACGCGATACGATGAGACCGGCAGAGGTTGAAATGATGAGCGAGGGAATGGTGGCAACGAGACCGTCACCGATTGTCAGCAGTGTGTAAGTCTGAGCTGCGTCCATCCACTGCATGTCTTTTTGGATGATACCGATAAGAAATCCGCCGACAATATTGATGCCGGTAATCATAAGGCCGGCTTTAACGTCACCGGAAACAAATTTCCCTGCACCGTCCATGGCTCCGTAGAAGTCCGCTTCACGACGCATATGCTCACGTTGCCTTGTCGCTTCTTCTTCATCGATCAAGCCTGCATTCAGATCAGCTTCAACTGCCATCTGCTTACCGGGCATGGCGTCGAGGGTAAAGCGGGCAGCGACTTCTGCGATACGTGTCGTACCTTGAACGATGACAGTTTTGTTCAGGATATACAGGATCATGAAGATGACGATGCCAATGACATAGTTACCACCGACAACGAATTCGCCAAAACTTTGAATGACTGATCCTGCTGCACTTGTTCCTTCGTCACCGTGAAGCAGAATGGCTCGGGTTGTCGCTACGTTAAGTGCAAGTCGGAGTAGAGTTGTGATCAGCAGCAAAGAGGGGAAAATTGAAAATTCCAGTGGGGAACTCATGAACATGGAGGTGATGAGAACAACCAGTCCCAGAGAAATGCTCACAGTGAGCATGAAGTCGATGAAAAAAGTGGGGAGCGGAATCAGCATCACGAAGAGAATGACAACCACGCCACTGGCAAGAAGAATGTCGCCTTGTTTGGCAAATCTTTCGTAATTTATTTCTGGAATAACTGACTTGCTGGCGGATTGAGACATATTTTTGACACCTCGCGAACTGTCTTGATTCTAAATCCTGGAGGTGTCTGACTTGCTGTAACTACTGGCGGTGCTTGAATTTGTCGAGCTTTGCCAGAATTGCGGCCACGGCCTGAAACAGTTCCTCCGGGATGGTTTCCCCGATTTCTACCTGTTTATACAAGGCGCGTGCCAAAGGAGGGTTGGGTTCGATGGGAATATGATTTTCCCGTGCAACTTCTTTAATTCTTTCAGCAACTCGATTTACGCCCTTGGCGAGGATCAAGGGAGCTGGAGCGACAAGGGCGTCATATTGCAAGGCAACAGCGAAGTGTGTGGGGTTGGTGACAACGACGTCAGCTTTGGGAATGTCCTGAAACATTCTGCTTGCTATCATTTCGAGCATTTTAGCCTGTTGCTGGCTTTTGATTTTTGGATCGCCTTCCGCCTGTCGTCGTTCATCCTTGACTTCGTTTTTTGTCATTTTGATAGATTCTTCATAGTCCCATCGCTTGTACCAAGCTTCTGCTATCGCTATCAACATCATGGGGACAAGGGCGTAGCAGGTCATTTTGTAGCCGACTGTCAGAAGATAAGTGATTATTCCATAAGTGTCGGCATGAAATAAGGGAAGCAGGTTTGCCATTTCCTGTTTGATTACAATATACGGTGCCAGACCGACTGCAAAAGCCTGAAGAACGCTTTTGCCCATTTTTACCATTGCCTGTGGGCTGACCATGAGTTTTTTCAGCCCTTTCATCACGTTGAAAAGTTTTCCAAATTTTGGTTTTAAAGGTTTGGTTGTCCATAGTTTTCCGACTTGAAGGCGTTCTGTCAGATAAGCCGTTGCAACTAAGATCAGAAGAACGGGGAGTACCAGAATTGCTATTTTCTGAACGCTCCAGGTGAAAAGGCTGTATGCTGAAGATTTGTTGATAGCTACGCTGAATGCATCAGTGAAGGTCCATTCATATATTTCCGTAAATTGGTCATGATAAAAATTGATCATGAATCGAAGAGCAAGAAGACCAGCAAAGAGTACCATGACTTTGGTAAGCTCACGCCCTTTGGCAACATTACCTTCATTGCGTTGTTTCTTTCGCCTTTTGGTAGTTGCTTTCTCTGTTTTACTTGGATCAGCTTGTCCCATGATTGCCTCTTAAAAAGTGCCCGGAGCTCCGGATTGCATAAGTGTTTTGTACATTGGAGACAAAATGCGCATGAAATCAAGTACATATGTTGACATGATAGTAAAAAGAAAACCGATAAAGAAGAATCCGACACTGATTTTGACAGGAAAACCAAGTACAAGAACATGCATTTGCGGGGCTGCTCGACCAATGAGGGCCAGAGAGAGGTCAATCAGGAACAAGGCTGCCATGACTGGTGCAGCTATTTTGACGGCCAGAGTGAACATGAGGTTTGAGAATTCAAAAATATGATTTGCGAGTTCTGGAGTCAACAAAAGGCCGCCGGGGGGGATATATTCAAAGCTTGTTCCCAGTGCGCCGAGAAGTTGCAGGTGGCCATTGAGGACAAGGAAAGTGAGCATGGTAGTCATATAGAGGAAATGGGCTGTGACAGCGTTACTGACGCCTGTGATGGGGTCAACAACGTTGACCATTGAGAATCCCATTTGGAAGCCGATAATTTGGCCTCCGAACTGGATGGCTCCGAAAAGTACCCTGACAAGCAGTCCGAGAGTAAGGCCGAGGATTAGCTCTCCCAAAAACATGATCGCTATTCCCAGTCCCGTACCAGGCATCATTGAGCCGGGGAAGGAAAGCTGAGGCCATAGTGCGAGAGTCAAAACTATGAGAAGGGCTCCTTTGACTGGATTGGGAATGGATTTCCCACCAAAAAAAGGCAATAGGAATAGTACTATGCTGATCCTGAACAGAGACAGGAAAAAGCTGAGCATGTCGTTGGGGTTGAATCCGAAAATTTCCATTATGTATTTTGTTGCAAATCCTGAACCATCAGTGGTTCGAAAAAATGAAGTTGTAATTTGAATTGAGTTTACTTGCGACTTCTTTTAACGAAAACGCCCTCTTGGAATGATGTGTTCCAAGAGGGCGTTTGAATGACATTCCAACCGGATGAGTTAGTTCAGGATATACCGTTTTGGATTGACCGGTACTCCATTGAGTCGGACTTCATAATGAAGGTGCGGCCCGGTGCTTCGCCCGGTGGTACCGACATATCCAATCAGTTCGCCGCGAGTAACAACCTTACCACTCTTGATTGCGATTCGATGAAGATGTGCAAAGCGAGTAGACAGGCTGGCATTGTGTTTCAGCCGGATGCTGAGACCGTAGGAACCGTCACGTCCTGTAAAAGTCACCGTTCCGCGAGCAGGAGCATAAATAGGTGTTCCTCTAGGGGCAGAGATGTCTATGCCTTTGTGGAATTCCCGTTTTCCAGTGAAAGGCGATGTCCGCCATGCAAAGCCCGAAGTGACCCAGCCGGATGTGGGCCAGATAGACGGAGTTGCTTCCAGAATATTCTGGTTGTTACGCAGGGTGTGCATGATTTCCTGTTGCCTGACTTCTTCGAGGCGTGCCTCGACGTTCAGTTGGCGTAGAAACTCGTGCATCTTGCGGGCTAGAAGCTCCTGTCGGTAAAGTGGCAGGTAGCCTTTGGAAAAGTTCTCATTTGTCGGACCACCTTTCGGTGCAGTGGCTTGACTGCCGTCCTGGTCAAGGTTGATCATGACCCGCAGCTTGGAGTCAAAGTCTCTGATCCGATCAAGGTTTTTTTGGAGAGAAGAGATTTTCTGAGAAAGGCTGAGAAGTTGGGTTTTTTGATCCTGAACTGTTTTTTCAGCAATATTGAGGCCTTTTTCCACTCGTGAGTGATTGGCGTATTTTTTCCAGAGAATCACATTCCCGGTGCCCATGCCGACCATGAGGAAAAAGAGTGCGGCAATAAGCCAGCCGCGAAGCTGGAATTTTTTGCACGAGCCCTGTTTGTCCTTGAAGACTACAATATGATATTTTTTGAAAAGCATAGCCTTTACGGTCGGTTGTATGGTTTTAAGCAAGTGTGAAGATTCACTTTAATCCTAAATAGTCTAGACTTTTTTACTTGTCAAGTCAACCTGTTGGCGCGTTATGGCATTGAACACATTGTTTTTGATGCGCTTGTCGTTTTGCCATGCTTGCTGCAGCCAGGAGTTGACCTCATCTCGTTTTGTGTTGCCGTTTGAGGGGCATGTGTTTTCCCAGACCGGCAATTCCCATTGTTTTGCCGCCTTGATGACGGTTTTCTTGTCGAGCAGCATGGTTGGTCGAATGACCTGAAGCTTGCCGTCAAAAAAAGGTTCGTTGGCAGACAGTCCGTCTGCTCGGCCGTTCTGAAGGATATTCATGAAAAACGTGGTGACGTTGTCATCGGCATTATGTCCGAAGGCGAGGTGAGTGAGGTTGTAGTCGCGGCAGAGTTCGAAAAGGCGTTTGCGGCGAAGCATGCTGCAGTAGAAGCACGGTGAGTTTCGCCTGTTTTCATCAGTGTGAGCACGCGGACCGAAATCTGTCAGTTCAACGTGTGCCGGGATACCGTGCTCAGCGCACCAGTCCGTCAGTGGCGTATGAGACGAGGGCTCGAATCCGGGATTGATGTGGAGTGCCATGAGTTCGACCGGGAAGGGCATGATCGCCTTGCGGATGGTCAGCACTTTGAGCATCAGGAAGCTGTCTACACCGCCGGATGCGGCTATGCCGATACGAGCTCCATGAGAAACCATGTTGGTTTTTTGCATGAGCTTGCCGGTTGCTGAGACGCAGTTTTTTTGCGCAAACGTGAGTTTACCCCAGGAGGCCATATATTTCTCTTATGTGTTGTTTTTTGTTATGCCCAATGTGGCAGGTTCGCTGATAGATGATTCCTGCTTGACTTGCAAGTGTTGTTGGGGCAAATTTATTCGCTTCGTCAATGGGTCCGATGTTCATGGATTTGCAGATGACGAGTTTGCACCCGGTTGGAGGGATGCTTTTTGAAGCGATTTTTCATTGCTGTCACCATTGTTCTGTTTGCCGGATTGGTCGGAGCTGGGCTGTGGTACACTTCATTAAATACAGTTGAATTCAGTGACAGCCGTTGGTTGTCACGTTCGTTTGACGATGTCAGAGCCATCTCCGTCCAAGGGCGGCAGGGGGCGTATACCTTGCGTTTGACTGATGGTGGATGGAAGGCGCAGGTGCCGGGGACTTCCTGGAATATCAATGCACGCGTCATTTCAGAAAATGTTGTTGAGTATCTTTCTCGTATCGAGACCCTTTCGCCTTACCGGTCTATCGGCGGTTTTGATAAAGGGGGGCCGGAAGAGTACGGGTTGGATGTTCCGGATTTTAAAGTTGTCATTCGGTTTGATGCTAAACCTGATGAGCCTGTCGTCATCAAGCTGACTTCAGATAGCGCTGGTACCGCTTTTGGTTGGAATTCAGATAGTCCTGGGTTGGTCTATGAATTTGGTAGTGCTGTTTTGACAGGACTTGATCAGCCGGTAACTAATTTTCTTGATACACGGGTCTTTGATATCGATCAGGATGCAATCTGCAAAGTGCAGTTGGTGCAGCCTTTCGGTTCCAGCTGGCTTGTCGAGAAGCGCAAGGAAGGGTATTTCTTTACCTTGCCCGGTTATCTGAAAGATAAGCCTGCTTCCGATTCTGAATTGAAGTTGTACATACACTCTCTGGCCCTTCTTAAAGCGGGGAGTCTTTTGTTGGAACCGGTCAGTACTGATAAGCGGGTTCCTTCGTTGACTCTTCGGGTTTGGGACGATCTGAAGGGTGAACCTGCTACAGTTGATTTTTATACTGTCAAAGATAAGCCGGATGTGTACCTCGGAAAGTCAACATGGTTGACTGTGCCATTTATTTTGGACGCTCAGAGTGTTGGTCAGCTTGTCAAAAGCGCTTTTGATGTGCAGGGACGTTCCGTGCTGAAGCTTGACATAGGGCGTGTGGCTCGTTTTATCGTTAATCACGGTGGAACAGAGTATGTTGTTGAGCGTAAGGATGCCGGTTGGCGTGTATTTGGAACGAAAAAAGATATTCCCGGCATTGACATGTCGCTTTGGAGATTTACTGAATTACAGTTTGAGGCTTTGCCTCTGAACTCTCTGCCTGCTTCCGCCGTGCAGTTGATGTATTGCAAGTTGGTGGACAGTGATGGGGAAAAATTAACGGAACTGACATTTTATGCCGATCCCAAATTGCCTCAGGGGCAGTGTTGGATGAAAAATGGTGGGCAGATGTACTATCCCGTTTCAAGTAGACTATTGAAGGATTTACAGGGACTGTTCCCTGTTCAGGGTTCGTCCCTGCAATAAGATTCAAGGAGAAGATCATGGCACGGATTACCGTTGAAGACTGCCTGGAAAAGGTGAGCAACCGCTTTCTTATCACTCAGATGGGAATCAAGCGCGTCAAGCAGTACCGGGAAGGTTACAAGCCTTTGGTGGAAACCAAGAACAAAGAGATCGTAAATTCTCTTCGTGAGATCGCAGCAGGCAAGATTCTTCCTGACCAGCCGATTCCTGAGGCAAATATCGATGTTGAATTTCCTGAGGACGTCACTAAATAACCATGTCCAAACGCGATTATTATGAAGTTCTGGGTGTCTCGCGAGAGGCTGGACAGGACGAAATCAAATCTGCTTATCGCAAGCTTGCTTTCAAGTTTCATCCGGATCGAAATCAGGATGATCCTGATGCGGAATCCAAATTCAAGGAAGCTGCTGAAGCGTATGAAGTGCTTGGTGATGATGGAAAGCGTCAGACCTATGACCGTTTTGGACATGATGGCCTGAATGGTAATGGCTTTTCCGGCGGCTTCTCAAGCAACGAAGATATCTTTGGCGCGTTCAGCGATATTTTTGGTGAAGTATTCGGATTTTCTTCCGGTGGACGTGGTGGTGCAAATCGCCCACGGCCGGGAGCTGATCTTCGCTATAATCTGGATATCTCCTTTCGTGAGGCCGCCAAAGGTGCCGAGGTAGACATTACCATTCCTGTTGAGCAAGAATGTGATGATTGCCAAGGCACAGGAGCCGCTCCGGGTACGACTCCGGAAGTGTGTCCTCAGTGTGGTGGGGCCGGAACCGTTCAGCAGGCGCAGGGATTTTTCCGTATTTCCGTGACCTGTCCTCAGTGTCGTGGTGCGGGGGCGATGATTTCCGATCCGTGTCCCGAATGCATGGGCCGCGGAACTGTTATTCGTGATAAGGACCTCAAGGTACGTATTCCTGCCGGTGTGGATAACAACTCGCGGCTTCGTCTGCGTGGTGAAGGTGAAGGGGGAACCAATGGTGGTCCTCCCGGTGATCTTTATGTTGTTATTCGTGTCGAGCCGGATTCTGTGTTCGAGCGTCAGGGACAGAGCCTGATTATTCGTCGGGAGATTTCCTTTGTCGAAGCGGCTCTCGGACATCGTCTGGAGGTGCCTACTCTTGATGAGCCGGTCAATCTGGATATTCCCAAGGGGACACAGAGTGGTGAAGTCTTCCGCTTGCGAGGTCTCGGCCTGCCGCATCTTGGAAGTGCTCACAAGGGTGATTTGTTGGTTGAAGTGTCGGTCAAGACTCCGACGCATCTCAACAAGCGACAGGAAGAATTGCTTGCAGAGTTTGCAGAAATCGAGGCTGGCAAATTAACGACCAAGGCCAAGGGCTTTTTCAAAAAGGCCAAAGACAAGGTCATGGGAGAGTAGCGTGGCAGACGCATTTTCACATATGGATGAGGACGGAAATGCCCGGATGGTAGATGTTTCGGAAAAGGGTAACACCAAGCGGACAGCCATTGTGCACTGTCTGGTGCGCCTTGCGCCGAAAACACTGTCCTTGCTTCTGGAGAACGCGTTGCCCAAGGGCGACGTTCTGACGACTGCGAAGATTGCGGGCATTCAGGCTGCCAAGCGTACTGCCGACCTTATCCCCATGTGTCATCCGCTTCCCATCAGCTACGTGGATATCCGTTTCACCGTGCGTGAAGCTGAAGCGGTCATTGAACTGGAATGTGAAGTGCGAACCGATTACAAGACCGGCGTCGAAATGGAAGCGCTGATCGGCGCACAGGTTGCGGCCGCCACAATTTACGATATGTGCAAAGCGGTTCAGAAAGATGTCGTTATTGACGACTGCCGACTCATGTTCAAGAGCGGTGGCAAAAGCGGAACTTTTCGAGCCGAGTAATTTGTTGCTGATATAAATAAAGGCCGCTGTTCATGTGAACAGCGGCCTTTTTGTTTTTTATCTTGGAGGCTACCAGACCGAGCGAATCTGGACTCCGGCGTCCTTCATGTACTCTTTCAGTTCCGGGATGGTGTATTCACCATAATGAACGATGGAGGCAATGAGGGCTGCTGTGGCTCGTCCTTCAGTGACCGCTTCCACCATGTGCTGGGGGGAACCTGCTCCACCTGATGCGATGACTGGAATGGTGACGGATTCGGCGACTAATCTGGTCAGTTCCAGATCATAGCCGTTTTTTACGCCATCGGCGTCGATGGAGTTGAGGCAGATTTCACCTGCGCCCAGCGCCTCGCCGGTTTTGGCCCATTCAATGGCGTCCAGCCCCATGAATTTGCGTCCGCCGTGGATGACGATTTCAAATCCGGAAGGAATCTTTTCAGATTTTTCCACGCGTTTGACATCCATGCCAAGGACGACGCATTGCGATCCGAAACGGACTGCGCCTTCGCTGATGATATCGGGATTCTTGACCGCGCCGGAGTTGACCGAGACTTTTTCTGCGCCAGCCAAAAGGACATCACGCATGTCATCGACAGTATTGATGCCGCCGCCGACAGAGAAGGGGATGAATATCTGTGAAGCGACTTTTTCAACTACATCAAGGAAAATGCCGCGAGCTTCATGGGATGCGGTGATATCGTAGAATACGATTTCGTCCGCGCCTTCTTCATAATATTTTTTTGCGGTCTCCACCGGATCGCCAATGTCTACGTTGTCCTTGAATTTGATCCCTTTGGTCAGGCGACCATTGCGGACATCGAGGCAGGGAATGATGCGTTTACTGAGCATCGGCGACCTCCAGACAGTAGTTGTGGAAGTTCTTGAGTAGTTTCAGGCCGGGACGTCCACTCTTTTCCGGATGGAATTGGACTGCCCATAGACCTGCACGGCCATGAATAGAACAGAAATCTATTCCGTAACGGGTCGTTGCAATAACGAATTCGTCCTTGGGGGCAGGGAAGTAGCTGTGGACAAAATAGAAGTCCGCATCCGGATCAATGCCGGCGAGCAGTTCGCATTCCTGCTTGAGCTCAACCTGATTCCACCCCATATGCGGGACTCGGATGGTTATATTCTCATAATCAACCCATGAAGGATTGAAGAGGCGACATTCTCCAGGGATGACTTCAAGAGCCTTGGTGTCGTTTTCTTCACTGTAATCCAGCAATATCTGGCAACCGACGCAGATACCGAGTACCGGCTTCTTTTGCCAGATGAGACCTTTTATGACGTCGTCCAATCCGGCGGAGTGGAGTTCGTCCATAGCTTGTCCCGCAGCTCCAACACCAGGAAAGATAATGCCGTCGGCTTTATCAAGCTTTTCTGGAGCGTTGGTAATTTCATTCGGAATTCCCAGATGTTCAAGGGCTCGGTGAACACTGGTTTGGTTTCCCGCTTTGTAGTCGAAAATGGCGAGCATGCGTTCCTCCAGTAAGTATTTCTTAATTCTAGCGACTAGTAAAAAACGGTGCGGAAAACAAGGAGTTTTTTACAATTTGCAAAAATGTATAATAGCTTGATTTCATTTCAAAAATGTAAACAATTGCTACAATTTTCCAGAGCAGAGTCTGGCAACCTATTGAATTGTTAGATGTTCGTGGTTGGCATGGAGCTTGAAAAGAACTGGTTAACCAGGAGGAATCGTATGTTGATTGAAGCCGGTTGTATTGGTTTTGGCATGCTGGCGGTCTGTCTGGCTGTCACGTTACTGATCTGTAATGCAGAGAATGGTCCGGGCAGAGTGCGGAGGCGGGCAAAGGCAGATCGGTTCAAGGAACCAAATGTGGTAAAGAAAGTTCGCTTCTGGTGATTATTTTGCGAAGATTTTCAGCAGGAGGTCACCAGTCAGCGGGCCGAGTTTTCTTCCAAGCCCTTTGAGCCTGATTGGTCGTCCAACGACAAAGTCACCGGGGAGTGTTACTTCAATGGTCTTGGGGCCTTTGGAAAAGCTCTGCTCAACCGTAATGCGAATTTTCCTTCCGGGGAGCAGGTGCTGTGCAGGGAAGTAAACGACCTGTTCATGATCCATCTGTCCGGTAAACCAGGATTTGATGGAGCCTTTGAGACCTTTTGAGAAATCCAGATTGAGAGTGCGATCACCCCAGTGCAGTTGCAGCTTCTTTTTCTTTAGTTCGAGCGGGCCCTTGTATCCGGGTTGTTCTTTTCTGATCTGACTGTAGATGTCTTCAAAAACTTTCTTGGCAAAGGGGTCGTTCAGAATGTCCTTCAGGACATCTTCTTCCTTATAGTAGTAGCTTTGCTGTTTCGAGCGGGTGGAGCGGTGCGCTTTGTGAGCGTGCGTACGTGTCTTCTGTTGCCGAGCGTATGCCCGTGCTCCCTGCTTGCGGCTGGCCTTCGGACCATCGTTTGCCGTGGCCGACTGTGCTGTTTTGCCTGCTCCGTTTTTGCGGAGCAGGTCCTTGGCCGTGACATAGGCTTCGTTGATCTGCCTGAACTTGGGGCCTGCGTCTGGTGACGTGTTCAAGTCCGGATGATACTTGAAAGCGAGTTGACGGAATGCGGATTTGACGTCGTCCAATCCAGCTCCTTTGGGGAGCTTGAGTATGTTGAGGCATTCCTGAAGTGTCATGTGCGCGCCTTCGTGTATCAGTCGTCGGAAATCAGGGCATTGGGAGATGAATCGGGATCATACCGCAAAAGATCTTCATCACGCAAATATTGCTTTCCCTGTCGGACAAATTCCTTGTGTCCGGCTTCCGGATTGACGCCGGGGCAATACTCCTGAATCATTTCCCAGCTCATTTCGTCGACGAGATTCCCGCGGAAATAGGGCCATGCCCTACAGACGTCAGGTCTGCCGGGATGAACACCGCAACCTTCCTTGTAAAAGATGCAGTATTCCTCTTCATTGACGATCAGATGCAGCTTCCCGCCGCGTTCTTCAGTATATTTTTCGACAAGCTCGCTAACGCTGATGTCGAGGTGGCCCGCAAGGCGTGTCTGATCCTTTTCGGTCATGACTATACCGCCCTTGCCGTGGCAGCAGTGGCCGCACATCCGGCATTCAAATGCAACAATACTCATCGGGAAACCCCCAGACGTTTCAGTTCAACTTTGAGACAGCGATTTTCAATAACCATGATGCCGCTGTCCTTGAGGATTTCGCGGGCTTCCGGGCTGAAGACGCCTTCCTGCATCCAGAAAAATTTTGGCAATGGGTCCATTTTCAGAACTTCACGAGCATGATCCGGGCAGAACTTCCCGTTGCGGAACAGATCAACGATGTCCACCTGTTCAGTGATCTGGTCGACCGATTTGTAGGTTTTCAAGCCCCATACATCATTTCGGGCCGGATGGACCGGGATGATCTCGAAGCCCATGGACATCATTTCACGGGCAACGCCGTCCACTGGACGGGTTGGCTTGTCCACGGCGCCGATAATCGCAATGGTCTTGACCTCGGAAAGGAGGGCGGCTAGCTCTTTATCGTTATACAGCATGAAAATAGTACCTCATTGAGTTGGAATGCCCTTGTACAGCAATATACTCTGGTTGCCTAGTTGTTAAATACGGAGGATCCCCCATGTTCGAAGCCATCGCAAATATCCCTGTCGAAGAACTTGCCCGCCGTCATGACGCGGTGCGGCGTCATTTGCAGACCGTTGCTCCCGAGGCGGGCGGCATACTCGTTTTTTCGCGCTTGAATATTTATTATCTTACCGGAACCTTCGGTCAAGGCGTCCTTTGGCTTCCTCTTTCAGGCGATCCGGTCCTCCTGATTCGCAAGGGAGTGAACAGGGCGAGACTGGAGTCGGGAGTCAAGCATGTCCTGCCTTTTAAATCTTATTCCGAGTTGGCGCCGCTTAGTGCCGAGGTCGGCAGTCCGTTCACTCCGACTATTGCCGCAGTCATGAATGGACTGACGTGGCAGTTGGGGAAGATGCTTGAGGCAAAGCTTAAGGGATACTCCATTGTGCCGGGGGATCACGCCGTTGCGTTGGCGAAAATGGTCAAATCCGAATTCGAACTCGATATCCTGCGTCGTTGCGGCGAGAAGCACCATCGCTGCCTGTACAGCATTCTTCCCTGTCACCTTCATCCCGGCATGACCGAGCGGGAAATTTCCCACAAGGCATGGGAAGTCTTTTTTGCCGAAGGGCATATGGGGATTCTGCGAATGCAGGCTCATGGAGAAGAAGCGTTTCTCGGCCATGTGGCAGCAGGGGATTCCGGCAACTATCCGAGCGCATTCAACGGTCCGCTCGGGTTGCGCGGAGAGCATCCCGGCTCTGCGCTGATGGGGAATGCCGGTAAGGTGTGGAAAGAAGGAGAGCCGCTCATGCTCGATATCGGATTCCAGCTTGAGGGATATCACACCGATAAAACCCAGGCCTATTTCGCCGGTCCCGATGCCAATATCCCCGATGCCGTCCGCAAGGCTCACGATTTCTGCATCGAGATGCAGAACTGGGTGTGTGATAACGCAAAGCCCGGTGTGACGCCTGCGGAACTCTATGCCTATTGCATTGAACAGGCTGACAGTCGCGGCTTTGCAGAGGGATTCATGGGGCTTGGTGAAAACAAGGTCCCGTTTATCGGGCATGGAATCGGCCTTACGATTGACGAATTCCCTCCGATAGCCAAGGGGTTCGACCTGCCGCTTGAGAAAGGCATGGTAGTCGCCATTGAACCGAAGCAGGGAATACGCGGGGTTGCAATGGTCGGCGTGGAGAACACATTCGAGATCACCGAAAATGGTGCTCGATGCATATCCGGCGATTCATATGAGATGGTGCCGGTGGAGTAGCCTTACGGCTTGATTCCAGCCGCCATCATGTTTCGTACTATCATGTGATGAAATGGCTTGATCAGAGTCATGTAAACGGGGCCTTTCCAGTTTTGATGCTCGACTGTGGTCCCGACATGAAATCGAGTGACGCCGTTTTCCCGTTGCTCTGCCGCAACAAGAATGCGTGCGAGCAGGTGTGTGTCGTCGATTGCCACAGCTATGTATTGGTTGTCTTTCCCATGTGTAACGGTAAAAACCTGGCACATGTCTCCCGGAGTGAAGGAAACATCTTCCGGCGTCGGTGGTGTGTTGGGGATATCTGGTCGTTTAAGGCCCATTAATTTGGCCAATGCTCCTCTGACCTTGTAGAGAAAGACAAGCCATGCAGGGGAGTAGTACATGAATTTGGGGATGAAGTGGCGTAAGTCACTGGATCCGTCAATGCTTTCTCCGTCCGCATAGTCGGCCTTGTCGAATAGGGGGGCGAAATCAGTGATGGACTTGAGGTAGGCTTCTGAGTCAGACATGTGTTTCTCCCATGTATTTTAAGATTGCCTAGCACGTCCTGCTTAGCAGTTCAATGTCCCAAAAGGCAAAAGGCCGGTGCGTACTTCAGTACACACCGGCCTTATTTTTTGGATGGTTTTGGAATTATTCGTATGCTTCTTCGAAAATGGCTATAACATCTTCGATGGACATGCTGATTGGCGTGACATCGAAAAGTTTACCCATCGTGGTGATTGCGTTTTCAGCCAGTGTCGGAATTTCCTCACGGGTTACACCGTAGTCGGAGAGTTTCTCGTCAGCCAGTCCCACCTCGGTGATAAGCTTGTCCAGAGCATCGATGAAGGCAAGTCCGTTGATTTCCTCTTCCACTTCTTCTTCCAGCGTGTCGCCCATGGCCAGTGCGAGGTCGCCGAGGCGTTCTTCGCCCATGGCCGCCAGAAAGGCGAAGTAGGCCTTGGAGAGCATCACCAGTCCGGCACCATGCGGCAGGTCCGGATGGAAAGCTGACAGCGCGTGTTCCAGAGAGTGATGTGAAATGCAGGAAGAGTAAGATTCACACAGGCCTGCTGCGGAAGAAGCCCATGCCATGACCGTGCGCGCTTCAAGATTGTCACCATCGGCAACCGCCTCGGGGAGGGTGTGCGCGATGAGGTGAACCGCTTCAAGGGCGAGCATGTCGCTTGCGGGCTGGCGGCAGGTGGCGAGGTAGGCCTCAACGGCGTGGAAAAAGGCATCCATGCCCGTGTACGCGGTCTGTTTCGAGGGGACCGAAAGCATGAGCTTCGGGTCCACGATGGACAGATGGGGGAATGTGTCGTCATTGCCCCAGCCGATTTTTTCGTTGGAGCCGGATTTGGTGATGACGGTCCATGGATCGGCTTCAGTGCCGGTACCTGCAGTGGTCGGAATGGCGACGATGGGCAGGGCTGCTCTTTCAGGTGTCTGGCCGCCACCGCTGCCGCTCTGCATGTAGTCCCAGTACTTTCCGGTGTTGGTAGCCAGAACGGCGATGGCTTTTGCAGAGTCAATAGTGGAGCCTCCGCCGAGGCCGATCACGAAATCGACATCGTTGTCGCGACAGATGGCGGCAGCCTTGTCAATGTAGTCGGATTCCGGATTGGGACGGATTTTGTCGTAGACGATGGTCTGAACATCCTGCTTGGACAACAGGCTCTGAACGCGGGAAAGATAGCCGAGTTTGAGCATGACGCCGGATTCACCGATGACGATCATGGCCTTGGAGCCTCGGGGCAGATGCGGTGTGTCACCGAGTTGATCAAGAGTGTCAGGTCCGAAGATGACACGGGTAGGCATGTAGTATTGAAAATTGAGCATTAGGTTCTCCTGTAAAAGATGAGGGCTACTTTTCCCACGATTCCAAGATGTTTTCAAGCTGTGACTTTGTAAAGATGTCGCGCAGAACAAGCGGTGAGCGGCTCTCCGGTCCGGTAGGGAAGAAGGCGGCGGTGGGGATGCTTGCACTGCCGAGGGCGCGCAGCAGGTTTTCGGCCTCCGGTGTCGATTGGGTCATGTCTACCTTGATGAATGTTACGCCGAACGTTTTTTTCCAATGCATGACATTTTTATCTGTCAATACAGATGCTTCAAGTGCCTTGCATGTTGGGCACCAATCTGCGGTGAAGTCTACCAGAAGCGGCTTCGTGCCGATGATTTTCTGTAGGACAATCGGGTTGAATTCTTCCCAGACTTGGGTGTCTTGTTCTGTGGGGGTAGTCCAGACGACTAACAGTGCCAGCAGAATCAGAGAAGCTGTGCGTGTGGCCCATTTTGTCGTGATCTTGGCCGTCTTGGTGCGAATCCAGAGCCAGCCGCCGAACAGCAAAACCCAGAGTGGGGCGAGGATTCGTAAGGATTCACTGCCGACAGCGATGGAGACGAGGTAGAAGGCTGTTGCGATCAGGAAAAAGGCGATTCCCTTTTCCACAAACTCTATCCATGGCCCAGACTTGGGCAGAAAGCGTGACAGGCCGGGGTTCAAGGCCAGAAGCAGATATGGCAATGCCATGCCGATACCTATGGATATGAAGACGGTGGCGATAACGACCGGGCCTTGAATCAGTGCCCAACTGAGGACGCCGCCGAGGAATGGGCCGCTGCACGGAGTGGCGAGTAGAGTCGTCAGGTTGCCCGTGAAAAAGGCCTGTACGCGCGGGTTGTTGTTTTTGCTTCCGAATTTGAGGTCAATGACCGGCAGATGGAAAAGTCCGAATAGACTCAGTGAAAGCGCGAAGATGATTGCCGCTACCCCGAGCACCAGCCACTTATTTTGGAATAATGCCCCCCATGCCGATCCGGTCGCGCCGAGCACGATGGCTAGAAACAGGAAAAAGGACAGCACACCAAGCGAAAAGAATATGTTGTGTTCCCTGAATGCGGTAATGCGTTCGCTTTTGCTTTCCATTGAACTGGAATTGAGCAGGGCTGAGAGTTTGAGGCTGACCACCGGGAGTACGCAGGGCATGATATTGAGTATCAAACCGGCCAGCAGTCCCATGAGGATTGCCGACAGCAGGCTTGTGACTTCAAGGCCCGGTTGCAGGTATTTTGGGGTGAAGTCCCATTTGATCGAAGAGGGGGATGCCTTGGCTGAATTTGGGAGTTGACCTGAGGTGGTTATTTTTTTGTCGATCAATTCAATTAATTGAGGCCACCAGTCCTGCTGAGAAGCCTGTGGCAAGCTGTCCTGCGAGGCGCTCGGTTGTGGTATGGATATATCGCGTCTCATGGGGACGCATTTGGTGGGATGGCACAGCAGGAGATCGAGACGAAGGGACAGGGGAAATGCGCGCGCGTCGCTGTCGGGAATGAGGACGAACAGTTTTGTGCCGCTCTTATATGTATTGACCATGACTGATGGGTCGAACGAGTCTGGTTTGCGGATTCCCTTGGGATAGAAAGTTGTCACAGGGGCACCGTTGGCGTTTGTTCCCGTAAGCTTCGTCGGTTTGCCCATTCCGCCGGGATCGTCGGCATACGTATACCAGTCCGGTTGCATGTCCAGTTGCAATGCCATGATGAATGCCCCGGAAAGGCCGGAAGTTTGTTGAGCATCATCCGAAAGTCGGTAAAAGGAAACTTGCGTGTGCAGCAGGTCGCTCTTCGGCGTATTGAGCGCATGCGCCGGACTGCCGAGCAGGAATAAGAAAAATAAGAAGAGCAGGGGGGATAGCTGTTTCATCTGTGACATCGCAGGCCTTTTGAAAAAAATGATTTTTTTGCTTTTTGTTGTTGACAAATAATTGCTCCACTTATAGAAACCTCTTCGTCGACGCGGCAACGCGTTGAACGGAGTGGGTCACTAGCTCAATTGGCAGAGCAGCGGACTCTTAATCCGGAGGTTCAAGGTTCGATTCCTTGGTGACCCACCACTCTGATCTTAATAAGCCCGGCTGAAAAGTCGGGCTTTTTCTTTTGGTTTGCGGTGTTTGAATTTTGCATCGTTCTTTTGTTGCTCAATTTTATCATGAAAATTGCTTCTTTGTTGTTGACAAATGATCGCTTGGTTTATAGAAACCTCTTCGTCGACGCGGAAACGCGTTGAACAGGAGTGGGTCACTAGCTCAATTGGCAGAGCAGCGGACTCTTAATCCGGAGGTTCAAGGTTCGATTCCTTGGTGACCCACCACTCTGAATATAATAGCCCGACTGAAAGGTCGGGCTTTTTTGTTGCCCTTTGGAGTCTTTACGAAAATGACCATTTGTGGTGACTGAACCTTTTTGCATTTACTTAGGATACCTACCGTGATTACGGCTGGCAAGTATGTGTGACTTTTTCATCAGCGCTGTAACTATTCATCAAAAAGGCGTCCCCGACACAAGTCGAGGACGCCTTCTGTTATCTGGTTTCCGTAACGACTATTTGTCGTCGCAGTCTTCGCCAGCCATGTGCTTGAGGGTGGCGTAGCGGTTGTTGTAATCCTTCTCGATCTGGGCACGGAACGTCTTGGAGAACTCGGGGTAGAGTCTTTCCAGCATGGCGTAACGGTTTTCGCCGGACAGGAATTCCTGCAGGGAACCGTCAGGTGCCTTGGATTCCAGCTGGAAGGGGTTCTTGCCTTCTTCCACCAGTTCCGGGTTGTAGCGGTAGAGCGGCCAGTAACCGGAGTCCACAGCCAGCTTCTGTTCAAGCTGGGTCTTGCCCATACCCTTCTTGATGCCCTGGTTGATGCATGGGGCATAGGCGATGATCAGGGACGGACCGGGGTAGGCCTCGGCTTCCTTGATCGCCTTGAGGAACTGCTGTTTGTTGGCACCCATGGCGACCGAGGCAACGTAGACGTAGCCGTAGGTGATTGCCATGCGGCCGAGATCCTTCTTGCCAGTGCCCTTGCCTGCGGCAGCGAACTTGGCGATGGAGCCGAGCGGTGTGGCCTTGGAGGACTGTCCGCCGGTGTTGGAGTAGACCTCGGTATCCATGACCAGCACATTGATATCCTTGCCGGACGCGAGGACATGGTCCAGACCGCCGTAGCCGATGTCGTAGGCCCAGCCGTCACCACCGAATATCCACATGGATTTCTTGGTGAACAGGTCGGACATGGAGGCGATTTCTTTCAGCGCCTTCTTGCGTGTGCCCTTGAGGGCTTCTTTCAGCTTGTCGCCTGCGGCCTTGGATTCCTCGGCATCATCACGGACCTTGATCCAGTTTTTCATGGCGGTCTTGATTTTGCCGGATTCATCCTTGGCAGCTTCGGTCATCAGGCTGACGAGATGGGCGCGGCGCTGGTCCAGAGCCATTTCGATACCGAACCCGAATTCGGCGGCATCCTCGAACAGGGAGTTGCCCCATGCAGGACCGTGGCCGTCTTCGTTGGTGCAGTACGGTGTGGTCGGTGCGGATGCGCCCCAGATGGAGGAACAACCCGTGGCGTTGGCTACCACCATGCGCTCACCAAAGAGCTGGGTGATGACCTTGACGTACGGTGTTTCGCCGCAACCTGCACAGGCTCCGGAGAATTCCATCAGGGATTTGCGGAACTGGCTGCCCTTGACGGTTTCGCGGCCAAAGGCCTCTTTGTAGGAGACCTTTTCCGAGTAATTGAAGTTGCGAACCTGTTCGGTCGTCTGAGTGGCGATGGGCTTCATTACCAGCGCCTTTTCCTTGGCCGGACAGATGTCGGCGCAGTTGCCGCAGCCCAGACAATCAAGGGTATTGACCTGCATGCGGTACTGCATGCCTTTGACGTCCTTGCCCTTGGCTTCGAGGGTAGCGAAGGACTTGGGTGCCTTCTGGCCCTCGGCATCGGTGAGGAGCACCGGACGCAGGGCGGAGTGCGGACAGACGAACGCACACTGGTTACACTGGATGCAGTTGTCTGCGATCCATTCGGGAACCATGATGGCGACGCCGCGTTTTTCGTATTTGCTGGTAGACGAAGGCATGGTGCCGTCATCGGTGAATGCCGAGACGGGCAAGTCGTCGCCTTTCTGAGCCAGCACCGGACGCATGACGTCCTTGACGTATGCGGGTTCCTTGCGGGCTTTGGGTTTGTCGTCTTCAAGTTTTTTCCAGGCTGTCGGGACCGGGATTTCGACGATGGCGTCGATGGCGTTGTCCACGGCTGCGTTGTTCATGTTGACGATCTTCGGTCCCTTCTTGCCGTAAGCGGCTTCGATGCCGTCCTTGAGCAGGGCCACGGCTTTTTTGAAGGGAATGACGTCCGCCAGTTTGAAGAAGGCGGTCTGCATGATCATGTTGATGCGTCCGCCGAGGCCGACTTCACCCGCGATCTTGACAGCATCCACGGTGTAGAACTTGAGGTTCTTCTGCGCAATGGTGCGGCGCATGGCTGCGGGCAGTTCTTTCTCCATCTGTTCTGCTGTCCAAGGGCAGTTGAGCACGAAGGTGCCGCCGTCCTTGATGCCGTCCAGCACGTCATAGAGATGCACATAGCTGGGATTGTGGCAGGCGATGTAGTCCGCGTCCGTGATCAGATAGGTGGACTGAATCGGTTTTTTACCGAAACGCAGATGGGAAATGGTGATGCCGCCGGACTTTTTGGAGTCGTAGGCAAAGTAACCTTGTGCGTACATGCGGGTGTTGTCGCCGATGATCTTGATGGCCTGTTTGTTCGCGCCGACAGTGCCGTCGGAACCGAGACCCCAGAATTTGCACTGGACCGTGCCTTCGGGAGTGGTGTCCACGCAGTCGCAATGCGGCAGGGACAGACCCGTGACATCGTCTTCGATACCCACGGTGAAGTTGTGTTTGGGACGGGCAAGGGAATCGAACACCGCCACAGCCATGGCCGGTGAGAATTCCTTGGAACCGAGTCCGTAGCGACCGCCGACGATTTTGGGTGCGTTGGTCGTTCCGAAGTAGGCGGAGCAGACATCCTGGTACAGGGGTTCGCCCAGTGAGCCGGGTTCTTTGGTACGATCCAGTACCGCGATTTTCTTGACTGTCTTGGGGATCACGCGAAGCATGTGCTTGACCGAGAACGGGCGGAAAAGGCGGACCTTGACCAGACCGACCTTGCGGCCATTGGCATTGAGGTGGTTGACTGCTTCTTCGATACACTCACAGGCCGAACCCATGGCGACGATGATGCGATCCGCCTTGGGGTGACCCACGTAGTCGAACAGTTTGTAACGACGGCGGGTGAGCTTGCCGACCTTTTTCATGGCGTCTTCCACGATGGCCGGGATGGCGTCATAGTATTTGTTGGCGATCTCGCGGCCCTGGAAATAGATGTCCGGGTTCTGGGCAGTGCCTCGGATATTCGGGTGTTCCGGGTTCATGGATTTGGCACGGAATGCTTCGAGCTTTTCCATGTTGACCAGTGGCTTCATGTCTTCATAGTCGATGACTTCGACTTTTTGAATCTCATGGGAGGTCCGGAAGCCGTCAAAGAAGCTTATGAAAGGAACGCTTGCCTCAATTGCAGAGAGGTGTGCGACCAGAGAAAGGTCCATGACTTCCTGAACCGAGTTGGAAGCGAGCATGGCAAAACCGGTCTGACGGGTTGCCATGACATCCTGATGGTCACCGAAGATGGACAGTGCGTGACCGGCAACTGCGCGAGCTGAGACATGGAAAACGCTGGGCAGCAGCTCACCAGCGATTTTGTACATGTTCGGGATCATCAGCAGGAGTCCCTGAGACGCTGTAAATGTGGTTGTCAGAGCACCGCCTGCCAAAGAACCGTGTACCGCACCGGCTGCACCGGCTTCGGACTGCAACTGACGTATCTGGACCTTTTGGCCGAAAATGTTTTTGCGTCCCTGTGCTGCCCATTCGTCAGCGACTTCACCCATCGTCGAGGACGGGGTGATGGGATAGATGGCAGCCGTCTCGCTCATGGCGTATGCCACGTGCGCGGCAGCGGTGTTGCCGTCCATTGTTTTCATCTTTTTTGACATGTTTTACTCCGAGTTTTGAATTGGACCTATAGCAAACAATAATTTCTGGCGCTGCGGACCAGTATTATTTTTTACGCTGCATTCACTTGCTCGCGGTTTTTTTTGACCGAAAGCTCTTTGCGAAAAATTTCGATTTTTGTCGATTTGAATTCGAGTAATGCACGCATCGTTCTATTTTTTCGCGCTTTATTGCTCAAGGGTCAAGTTCTTTCCGTGCCGTTGCCCGAAGAAAGTCTGCCATTTACCGATTAATTACAGTGCGTGATAGTATGAAACGGGTCATTCACCTACTTTGTGCTCCCGTTCACCGGGCCGCTTGCAACGAATGTCGTTTGCGGTCACACTGTGGCAACTATCTCCATGGATTATGAATGAAAAGAGACAATACAAATAAAGAGAGGGCTGCGGGACAGCGCCGGATGATTGCCGTTATGGCGAGCGGTTTTTTTGTGGCGCTCGGTGTCGGGCTGTTTTCATTTGTGCTGCCGCTTATGAGTCTGGATGAAAAGATCAGCGGCGCATGGCTTGGTAGCGGCTTTGCCGGGTATTATTTTGCCCGGATAGTCATCGGGCCGTTGGCCGGAAGATGGGCGGACCATACCGGTGCTCGTATTCCATTACTGTCCGCAACAGCTGTCGGCGCTATCTTTCCCTTGGCATATTTTGCGGTGCCTTCCATTGCTATATTATATATAATTCAGTGCATTATGGGGATTGTCTCCGGGCTTGTACGGCCTGTCGGGATGGCTGTCATTGGGGATAATTCAGGTGACGCCAAGGTCCGTTGGTTTTCTGTTCACACCTTTTTATTCCATGCTGCAATGTTTGTCGGGCCACTTGCGGGAGGCTGGCTGTATCTGGGGCGGGAAGTGCAGCCTGTGCTTATTGGTACTGTCTGCTGTATGGGCGTGGCTTTGTTGATCCTTGCTGTTCTTTTTCCCAAAGAGGCGGTGCATGGTCCTCGGATTGGTGTTTCTAAAGAGGATTGTTCCGGTTGTGATGGAGATTATTCCCTGTTCCTTTTGTATACCGCCATTGCCGGACGAACCTTTGGCATAGGACTGGTTGCGGCTTTTTATCCCATTCTGCTTTCATTGACCCTCGGAAGGAGCGGGCTTGTTGTTGGGATGCTGTTTGCCATTCCCGGACTGGCTGTCTGTCTCGGGCTTCCGGTTGCAGGGCGAATATTGGGTGGGCGGTCGCACAGTGTGCTGGCTTTCGGGGGATTGATTCTCAGTGCTGCCGCTCTTTATGGAATCGGAGCAAGCAGGGAACTCTGGCAGTTTGCCCTATGGGGCAGTGTCATGGGGCTTGGCAGTTCTGTTTCGATTCCGGCTTCCATGACTCTTGCCTCTCGTCTGTCCCCCCGGCAGGGGCAAGGTTTCGGGATGGCACACGCCGCATCCGGGGTCGGTTTCATGGCGGGACCGCTGGCTGGCGGTTTGATGGTTCAGTACGCACATCAACTGGATGTCGTTTTTCAGTTGGCTGCGTTTTGGGGATTATTGTGCAGCCTTCCTTTTGGGAGTCAGTTGCTCGGGAAAAAGTTGTATCTAGGCAGAAAAGTGACATGGGCGATTGGTCTTTTCTGTGCGTTGTTTCTGTTTGTGCTCGGTGGGTTGCATGTGCATGCTCACCGGAAAAACGTTGCGGATTATGACAGCGCGTACAGATATACAGGCACTGCCATGGGGACCATCGTCAACCTGACTCTTGTTGCTGACAGCCGCGGGGCCGCAGACGAGGCGTCGCGCAAGGTTATGGCTTTCATGCGCGAATTGCAGAAGGATTTGGATTTCAGGAATCCACGAGGTTCTGTTGGACGCATCAATCGTTCTGCCGGCAGGAACTGGAGTACTCCGTCGAAACGAGCATATGCACTGATACGGCGGACGATTTGGTTCAGCCGCGAGACCGGCGGTGTATTTGATCCGACCATTGGTGCTTTGACGACTTCTCCCCTGTATTATGCACTGGACGAGAGTGTAGCCCTGTCAAAAAAGAATCTGGTTGATTACCGCAAGGTCCAGTTTGACGAAGCGCAGCGGAGAGTGCGGTTGGTGAAATCCGGCATGGCACTCGATCTTGGCGGTATAGCCAAGGGGACGATTATTGACGCTTCAGTCAAGATGCTGCGCGGGCTTGGGATTGCGGCTGGTATTGTTGAGGCGGGTGGCGATTTTTATTGTTTTGGCGATCGTCATTGGAAGGTAGGCATCAGGCATCCCCGTAAAGATACGGTTTTTGCGACCATTGCCGTTCGTGAAAAAGGCGTTTGCGGTTCCGGTGATTATCAGCAGTTCGTTCTTTTGGAAAAGGATGGTGAAACCGACCTGCGACATCACATCATCAATCCCGTTGACATGGAGCCTGCTGACAAGGTCGCTGGGGTTACTGTTGTCGCTGACAGCGCGGAAACCGCAGACAGTCTGGCAACAGCGTTGTTTATCATGGGCGGCACCGAGGGAATGCGGTTTGTTCGGGAGAAGTATCCCGATGTCGCGGCCATGTGGTTCAAGTCTGATATGTCAGTTACAGTGACGGAAAATTTCCCATCAAAAAATCCCTGAAACATCGGTTGAAGGGATTTTTTGATGAACGTCAGATCTGGTGCCGTTTGGTTTGCTATTTCTCCAGCGGATATCCGGCACGGGTCCAGGCGATGGCTCCGCCTGCAAGAGCGCGTACATTCCAGTAGCCGTGGCGTTGCAGGTAAGATGCCGCAATGTTTGAGCGATAACCCGAAGCGCAATAAATGATATGATGATCCTCCTCCGGGAGATCAAACTTTCCGTCCAGAATGTCGATCAGAGGAACCGTGGCCGCTCCGGGGATTTTTCCTTGCGCTATTTCCGCAGGTGTACGTATGTCCACGATACTCAGTTCCTTGCCGTCTTCAAGGCATTGTTCAACTTCCTGAGCTGAATCAATGGAGAGCTTGTCTACCGGGCGTCCGCTGAAAACCCACGATTCAATGCCGCCCATGAGATAGCCGTGGATATTGTCGTAGCCGATCCGGTGCAGTTCTGTCCGCATCCGTTCATAATCAGCTTGGGAATCCACGACCAGCAGCAGGTCTGATTTCGGATCGACCACCATGCCGACCCAGTTGGCGAGGCTTGGTTCGAAGCCGATATTGATGGAGCCGGGAATGTGAAAACCTGCGTAGGCCGCAGCGTTGCGAACATCTATGACCACAGCTGCGTCCAGCATTCGCTCCTCGAAGCGGTCCGGCTCCATGGCGAGGTCCACGGGGCAGCGCTCCAGAAGTCGTGCGCCCGAGGCATTGGTGGAAATGATATGAGTGAAGCTCTTGGGGCGTGTCGGAAATTCCTGACTCATGGCGAGGTGAAATGCTTCAAAGCTGTCAAAACCAAGCATGGGATTGTGGCGTCGTTCGAAACCGAGCGTGGAGTTGGGTTTAGAACTCATGCCGCGGCCGCAAAGCGACCCTGCACCGTGGGCAGAGAAGATTTCAAGGTAATCCGGGTAATTGGCAAGCTTGACGTAAAGGGAATTGTAGAGGTTGGTGATTTGTTCATCAAGCTTTGCATTGCCCACGAGATCGGGTCTGCCGATGTCTCCGACAAATAGGACGTCACCTGTCAGAATCATCCATGGTTCCTGCCCTCGGCTGAAATCCGTAACAAGCAGTGACAGTGAATCCGGTGTATGGCCGGGAGTATGCATCACTTCCAGCCCCGCATTCCCGGCAGTCAGTTTCTGGCCTTCTTTCAGCGGAGTGAAATTGAAAGTGACCGGAGAGGTCTCATACATCATTATGTCACAGCCCGTATGTGACTGGAGTTCATGGGCGCCGGTTACATGGTCGGCGTGAACATGTGTATCAATGACATGAGTTATCTTCATACCTTCCTGCCGTGAGATATCCAGATAATCCTGCACATCTCGTTTTGGATCGACAACGATCATTTCACGCGCTGCGGGGCATCCGATCACATAGGAAAAACAACCGAGTCCGGGAGTGGTTATCTGCTTGAAATACATTGCAACTCCTTCGATGCAGTTACTGTCTTCCAGTATGAATCATAAGCACAAATAGAGAGTGAAGCGTATCCCGTTCGGGAAGGGTGTCTATTTCAGCTTTGCAGCCTCTTGAAGAAAACGGTTTGACATTTTGTCCAGCACTTCGGCGGCAGTCTTGAAGGTGGGAAGATGCTTTTTCGGTTCTCCGAGCACTCTGCGGTAAGCCCACTGCGCTGTGTAAAAGGCGTCAGAGGAACTGCATCCGGGACAGTTTCGTTTTATGCGGCTGACTATGGAATTTTTGACACGTTCCCGTTGCAGTATTGCCTGTTTGAGACGCTGACCCGCTTTGGTTGTATCTTTTTCATCGGCAATGGCGGTCTGCAATTGACCGTTGGCCCGTTCCACGGCTTTGGAAGAGCGGAGATATTTACCAGCCAATTCGGTTATGGTCGGGTCGTTTGAAATGATTCTGAATATGGATGCCGTCTGTTTGAGGACATTTGCATTGAGCCTCAGCATTTCACTGGTTTCCGCATTCGTCAGCGGACGGATTTCTTTCTCCATTCCGACGGTGTATTCACGATCTTCCGTTGTGGCAGAATCTACAAGATATGCCATGAATGCCGGAGAATATATTTGTTCCAGAGTTTTCAGCATCGAGGGAGTGAAAGCGTAATCCAACACGGCCTTGCGTGCGGCCCGAATGTCATCACCGGGGACCGAGAAACCTGTCAATTCCTGTCCGAAGTGCATGTTGACTGATTTGGCATTGACGCCGGTAGTCGAGATACCGGAAGTATCAGCCGGGACAAAACGGGCCAGGAAAAAGTTGGAGAGCGCTTCGACAAAAGAGAGAGTGACTACGCTATCCTCTTTGACTTCGATAACCTGAGGTACGTATTCCGACTGTTTCTTCGGCGGCACAGGAGTCGCGTTCTGAGCTTTGGCCTGGGCCGGGGAATAGTCGGGTTCAGGAGTTTGGCCGCTGTCTACCCAGGCGGGTGCCTTGACGTCCTCGGGCGGCGGCTTGACCGTTTCGCGGTGGACGTATTCATCTTTGGGAGTGTCTGACAGGAGGATATACGCTCCCGCAGCAAGGGCAAGGGCGCAGAAGATCAGCAGGACAGCAGTTTGACGTCGATTCATTGAACGGTCTCCATTGAGCCATTGAGTAGCAGTTTATTCTTCCGGTTTCCAGGCGTAATCATTGTTTTCGGTTGCAGTCGAACAGGTAATGTCGATGTCTCGAAGCATGGCCCAGTGGGTTGTTCCCTTGGCGGCCTGTTCACACATGACACGCATGCGTGAGTAATAGTCGAGCAACGCGACCATCTGATTGAGATCTATCCGCCCTTGGGCACCAAGGAGGAGCAGGGCTTCTTTCAGCTCGTTGTAATGGATGTGCAGGTCTTTCAGGAGTTTTTCCAGTTCAGCGAATTCAGGCGCACAGGGCGTGTGTGCCACATTCAGAATGTCGCGTACTTCCCTGCGAAAATTGCGGGCTGTGGCTGCTGCGGTGCCGGGGATTTGATGATTCAGCAGGGCATGATCTTTAGATACATCGTCAACAATGGTGATGAGTTTTTGAAAATACTGCACAACGCGCAGGGTTTTTGGGAGCTTGTCGGCCACGGACTCGGGCAGGTCCAGATGCTGCATCTTCACGCAATATTTCTTGATTGCGAGAATCAGGTTGTCCAGTGCGGCCTTGTCCTTAATGAAGTCCTTGTGGCGGAATTTCGAAGCAACGGCTTTTTGTCCGACAAGGCGCGCGGCTTCACCGAGGCTTCCTAACTCCATGAACAAGGCATCCATGGCGAAAGTCGGTGTTTTGAGTGTGTTGCTGTCAAGGTATTTGGGCTTGCCGAGTTCGGCCACTTCACGGCCGATATGTCGGTCAAGGAACGATACCAGTTGGTTGGTGAAGGGGATGAACACGCAGACGCCCAACAGATTGAAAGATGTATGGAATATTGCGAGGCTGGCCGCCATGTTGAAATCAAATGACTGGGAAAGACGAAGAAAGACAGGGATGAGAAAGAGGGCGATGAGCCCTGTGCCCAGATTGAAAATGATGTGTGCCGCGGCGACCTTTTTGGCATTGAATGTCGCGCCGATGACGGAAAATAGGGCCGTAGTCGTGGTGCCGATGTTGGTTCCGATGACAGCGGCTGCCGCACTTTCCATGGTCACTATGCCAGACATGGCGGCTGTGAGCACCAGAGCCATGGCCGCGCTGGAACTTTGCATGAGCAGTGTCAGCAGGAACCCTATGAAGACAAAAATAATGATGTCAAAGCCGTTGCCGAATGTGAAGGACGCGAGGTTGATGCTGTTTTCAACAGAGTGGAACGAGCTTTGAAGGATTTCGATTCCCAAAAAGAAGATGCCGAAGCCGGTCAGGGCATCACCAATGTGCTTTCGGCGCGTGTTGGCACCTGTCAGACGCAACAGCGCTCCAATACCGATGAGCGGAAGGGCCAGAGCTTTGACTTTGACGCTTACTCCCACGGCGGCAACAATCCAGCCCGTGACTGTTGTGCCGATGTTGCTGCCGAATATGACTCCGACGGATTGGGCCATGGACATGAGGCCTGCATTGACGAAACCGATGACAGCTACGGTTATGGCGCTGGAAGATTGCACCAATGCCGTAACCATGAATCCGGAGAAGAGGCCTCTGAATGGGGTTTTGGTCCATTGACTGAGGATTTTTCGTAAGGCTGGCCCTGCGGCGTTTCGCAGTCCTTTTGTCATCAGGCGCATACCGAGCAGAAAGAGGCCCAGGCCGCCGAAAAGTCCGGCGAGAATAGAAAATGTCATGGCTGCGTTTCAACTCCTTTCAGTTCGTCGCAGTCTATAACTTAATGACTTAGAATCGTGAAGTAAACAGCTTTTGACAGAGTATCAGTCAAGTGTGCGTCGGTATCGCTTGAGGCCGATGATGATGATGGCAAGCCAGAAAACAAGAATTGGCCAGCCGTGCTGCACGGAATTTTCTAAATCATTACCTTTAAGAAGTATGCCACGGATAAGACGAAGGTAATGCGTTAACGGAAGAACGGATCCGATGACCTGTGCCCATTGGGGCATTCCTCTGAATGGAAACATGAATCCGGACAGCAATAGCGACGGCAGAAAAAAGAATATGGACATCTGAACAGCCTGCAACTGGTTACGGGCCATGGTCGAGATGGTGACCCCTACAGACAGGTTGGCACCGATGAAGACTATTGATGAGGCGAAGACCAATAGAATGCTTCCGTGCATAGGGACATCGAAAAGAAAACGGGCCGCTGTAATGATGAGTAATATCTGAATATATCCCACCAGAATATATGGGATGATTTTGCCGAGCATGACTTCCAGAGGCTGAATGGGGGTGGAAAGCAGGTGCTCCATGGTCCCGCGCTCTGATTCTCGCGTGATGGCGAGCGAGGTTATCATAACCAGCGTTAGTGTCAGTATGACTCCCATCAGGCCTGGGACGATGTTGTATTGGGTCTGAGCTTCCGGGTTGTAATCATTGTGAATTCGGATATCCACAGGAGCCTGATTCTGGTTCAGAATGGCATTGGGGCCTTTCAGCTCATGGCTGAGTGCCTGCCGAACTATTTCCGGGAATGATGAGGCGGCTTTGCCAGTTGCTGTCGGATCTGTGGCGTCAGCTTCAAGCAGAAGGATCGGTCTGTCTCCGCGCAACAGGGAGCGGCCGAAGTTTTCCGGTATGGTGAGTGCGAATTGGACAGTGCCTTCGCGGACGAGACTAACGACTTCAGCGCGGGTTTTCGGGTGATGGGTAATATCGAAGAAGGTACTTGTCTGCATTCCCGCCACAATGGCTCGCGAATAGGGGGTGTTGTCAGCGGACAGGACGGCTGTCGGCAGATGGCGTGGGTCCGAGTTGATCGCATATCCGAAGAGTATGAGCTGGATGAGAGGAATGCCTATCATCATGGCGAAAGTGAGTCTGTCCCGGCGCATCTGGATGAATTCCTTGATCACCATCGCCGAAAATCGTCTGGGCGAGAAGCTGCTCATTTCAGTCCCGCCTTGCTCTTTTGCATGAGGTCGATGAAAACTTCCTCCAGACTTGTTTCAATGAGTTCCCATGAAAATCGTTCTGTCTGGAAAGGCTTGATGCTGTCTTTGATGCGTTGCGGATTGCGTCCGCTTACGTGGAGCGTTGTGCCGAATGCGACAACCTGATCAATGCCGGGGAGATTCCTGAGCTGTTCGGAAAGCGCGTGCAGTTCCGTTTCATTTTGATCGGATGTCACGCTCCAGGTAGTCAACTGTGCGTCGTGTATCATTTCATCGGAAGTGCCCGAGGCGAGAAGATTGCCATATGCAATGTACGCGAGGCGGTGGCATCGTTCAGCTTCATCCATGTAATGAGTGCTGATGAGTGCCGTTATTCCCTGTGAAGCAAGGGTGTGCACCTGATCCCAGAAATCGCGTCGGGCACCGGGGTCGACCCCGGCTGTCGGTTCATCGAGCAGCAGAAGTTTCGGAGAATGCAGTGTGCAGGCTCCGAGAGCGAGGCGTTGTTTCCACCCACCTGAGAGCGCGCCTGCAAGCTGGTTTTCAAACTGTCCAAGTTCCATGCGGTCGATACATTCATTTACCGTTGCCACAGGGTCTCCCAAGGCGAATACTTTTGCTGTGAATTCGAGATTTTCCCTGACTGTCAGGTCTTCGTAGAGACTGAACTTCTGTGTCATGTAGCCTACGTGAGGCCGAATGAGGTCGGATTCTGTTTTTATGTCGTATCCCAGACAGGAGCCGGAGCCTGAATTGGGTTTCAGAAGACCGCAGAGCATGCGGATCGAGGTGGTCTTCCCGGAACCGTTCGGACCGAGGAATCCGTAAATTTCCCCTTTACGAATGGTCATGTCCAGATTGTTAACTACAGTCTTTTGGCCAAAAGACTTGGTTAATCCGTGTACATCAATGACAGTTTCGGCAGACACTCAACATTCCTCGTATTTAGGGAGAAAGGGCAGGAATAGTGACATCTACCGGTTGTCCCGGGTGCAGCAGATGAGCGTCATTAATTTTCGGTTTGGCTTTAATTCTGAAAACGAGCTTGGCTCGGCTTTCGCTCGAAAAGATAACCGGGGGCGTATATTCAGCTGACGGTGAGATATAATAGATTTCAGTCAGTATGGAGTTTGATGCTCCATCGAATATTACTTCGGCTTTTTGACCGATCGATAGTGAGCCGACGAGTTGTTCCGGCACGAAAAAAATGACTTCCACATTGGACGGAGGAAGAAGGCTGACAATCGGTTTGCCGGCAGGGACCCATTCTCCGGCGCGGTAGAGTGTATCGAAAACGAGTCCGGCCTGTGGAGCATTCTGCTTTTTCTGGTTGAGGTTCCATAGTGCCTGTTCCAGAGCTGCCTGTGCCTGGAGTGCTTGAGCTGCTGCCGCTCTGATTTCATCACTTCGAGCCCCGAGACGGGCAGTCGCCAGCTCGGATGCTATTTCATGAACCTGCTGTGATTTTTGATCATAATCACTTTTAGCCCGATCAAGTTCTTCCTGAGAAATAGTGTGTTCGCTGATAAGTTTCACGCGACGGGTGTATTCTATTTGAGCAAGAGCCGAAGAGGCCTTGGCCTGCTTGAGACGGGCAAGTATTGTGGCTATTTCAGAAGGGCGTTTTCCTTTCTCAAGGTTGGCCAGATTATTTTGAGCAGCCTGCAATTCATGGCGGGCTTTCTTGACTGCAGCCCTTTCGAAGTCTTGGTCCAGTGTGAAAAGAGATGCGTTTTGTTGAACTGTTTGCCCTCGGGTGACGTGTATTTCTTTGAGAGCTCCGCCAATAGGGGACGATATGTATACGTATTCGCCTTCCCCATAGCCTTGAAATGTGTTGGCAGGTGAGTCTGAGCAGGCGGAAAGTAGGGCTGTAATAACCAGCAACGTCAATATAGTTGCGAGGTGCTTCATGGTTTTGCCTTTTTGTTGAAGATGCAACCATACATAACGTGGCAGTGACAGTGGATAAAAGTCAAGAAAAAAGCCGCGCAAAGCACGGCTTTCAAAAACAGTCTGGTGGTTGGGGGCTAGCTGAAGTAGCGGTTTTTATCTTCTCGTTCTTTGGCAGTATCAAAGTCGATATTGATGTTGGGGCGATTGGTTGTCTGTGTTCGAGAACCCTTTGCGTAGAGCACAAAGCCCAGAATTGCGCCACAGCCGACAATGATTGAAGCAATTGATATGATTTCCATAAGGGGGACGTAATAGCTGATTCAGTTGTAGGCTTCAAGTCATTTTAGCCTTATTGGAAATGACAGACATAAAATTGTGTTTAATTAATTGTAATATATTGATATTTTTTGAATTAGGCCAAAGAAAAAGCCCTCGATAATTATCGAGGGCTTTGATTTTCTTGGCTCCCCAGCACGGACTTGAACCGCGAACCTAGTGATTAACAGTCACCCGCTCTGCCGATTGAGCCACTGGGGAGCATTTATCGATGCGCTTTCACGTCAACGAGGTGGGATTAATAGCTGAATGAAGTTCAGATTTCAAGTGCTTTTATTCATCTCAGGTATAAAAATTTGAGACAGCCTTGAAAGCATTGTTTTGTGGTGTAATTAAAAGAAAAAACCCTCGGTAATTACCGAGGGTTTGATTCTCTTGGCTCCCCAGCACGGACTTGAACCGCGAACCTAGTGATTAACAGTCACCCGCTCTGCCAATTGAGCCACTGGGGAATGCTTGCCGTTGAAGCGAAAAAGGTTCTAAGGAAAACCCGAATGACGGTCAAGAGAAAATTTCAATTTTTTTTAAAAAAAACAAAATGGGCAAATCGAATGTTAAAGGGCTCATTTTCTTGACGGGAAACGTTATATGGCTTACGCATTCAACGTCTCTTGTTTTTTTCTAGACTTTGCAGGAGACGGGGAAAGGTAAATTGTCACAGAATAAGAAAAAGAATAAGAAAATCAAGCTTGCAACCAAGTCGGTTCATGCTGAACGGTTCATGCCCATGCTCGAAGCCTTGCAGGCCAAGGACGAGCTTAATCCTGTTATCAAGACTCGTGTTGAAAAAGCATGTCATCTTCTTGATGAAGATGTGCATCTTTATCCGAATGATTTCAGGCGTGACACTGAGGTGCAATCCATATGGGATCAGTACTCTGAGGTTGAGGGCGAAGAGCTCGTGGCTGAGGATCTTGATTTTGCGATTGCAGGTCGCGTCGTTTCTTACCGTTCTTTCGGTAAGGTCACTTTTTTCCATCTTCAGGATCGCAGTGCGAAGATTCAGGTTTATGCCGCTAGGGATGAGCTTGGAACCGAAGCATATCAGCTGTTCAAGAAGACTGATATCGGCGATATCGTCGGTGTGCATGGCGGTCTTTTCCGCACCAAGACCGGTGAGCTGACCGTCAAGACGAAATCGTTTCGCTTGCTGTCCAAGTCCATGCGGCCCCTGCCGGAGAAATACCACGGCCTCAAGGATGTCGAAATCCGATATCGTCAACGATATGTTGACCTGATCGTTACGCCGAGAACAAAGGAAATATTCGAGATGCGCACAGCTATCGTGCGTGAGCTTCGAAACTTTTTGAATGAGAAAGGTTTCATGGAAGTGGAAACTCCCATGATGCAGGCCATTCCGGGCGGTGCAACAGCCAAGCCTTTTGAGACGTTCCACAATGCGCTCGACATGAAGCTCTATATGCGGATTGCGCCGGAGTTGTATCTCAAGCGTCTTTTGGTCGGTGGTTTTGAACGGGTTTACGAGATTAACAGAAACTTCCGTAACGAAGGTATTTCAACGCAGCACAATCCGGAATTCACCATGCTTGAATTCTATTGGGCATATGCGAACTTTGAAGATCTTATGGATCTGACGGAAGAGATGTTTTCGCGTGTAGCCACCAAGGCTACTGGATCGAGTGTTGTCCCATATCAGGGAGAGCAGATCGACCTCTCGGTCGGTGCTTGGACTCGATTGGCCTTTCACGATTCGTTGGAGCAGATTGGTGGTGTGTCACCTGAAATCTATTCTGATTATGAAAAGTGTAAGGCTTTGGTCAAAGAGAAGGGTGAAAAGGTTGTCGAGGGAGAAAAGCTCGGCAAGCTGCAGGCCAAACTGTTTGACATGCTTGTTGAGCCCAAGTTGATACAGCCGCATTTTATCTATCATTATCCCACTGATATTTCTCCGCTTTCCAGACGGAATGAAGAGAATCCGGATATTACGGATCGTTTCGAGCTGTTTATGACAGGTCGCGAGTTGGCCAATGCTTTCTCTGAGCTTAATGATCCTGTGGATCAGCGTGGGCGATTTGAAGAGCAGGTCAAGGAGAAAGAGGCTGGAGATGAGGAGGCTCATTTCATGGACGAAGATTACGTCAGAGCACTTGAGTACGGTATGCCTCCGGCTGCCGGACAGGGTGTTGGTATTGACCGTCTGGTTATGCTTCTGACGGACAGTGCGTCCATTCGTGAGGTTATCCTGTTCCCGCTTTTGAGGCCGGAGATCGGGTAAAGTTCTTGAGTGTGCTTATGGGAAGCCGTGTATGAGGTTTGAGACATTTGTGGCATTGAGATATCTGTTCGCACTGCGTAAGCAGTCGTTCATATCCATTGTTTCGCTTTTCGCCGTGTGTGGTGTTGCGATCGGTGTTGGTGCTCTGATTGTCGTAATAGGCGTCATGAACGGTTTTTCAACGGATTTTCAGGAAAAAATTCTTGGTGTCAATGCTCATATCATGGTGACTTCCCTTCGGGGCGGAATTAAGGATTATGAGAAATTGGCCGATGAAGCTTCAAGAGTTCAAGGGGTTGTCGGAGTGACGCCCTTTGTCTACTCTGAAGTGATGCTGTCTACTCGGAGCGGAGTCAAGGGGGTGGTTTTGAGAGGGATTGATCCCACCACTTCCGATTCCGTCCTGAGTTTGTCCAAGGATATGGTCAGCGGGGACGTTGCCAATCTTGAGCGGCAGGGTGATTTTCCTGGAATTATCGTTGGTTCCGAGTTGGCAAAACGCCTTGGATTGACTCAAGGCTCGGAAGTTAATCTTCTTTCTCCATCCGGGCGATCCGGTTCAGCCGGGTTTACGCCTAGAGTTCGCCGTTTTATTGTTGCCGGTATATTTAGAACCGGGATGTTCGAATATGATTCGTCGCTCGGATATGTTTCGATTCCGGCCGCGCGTAAGTTGCTTGGATTCAAAGGCGACGTTGTGTCGGGGTTGGAGATCAGTGTTGACGACGTATATAACGTCGAACAAATCTCCGGTGATTTGAGGGAAGCCATAGGTTCATTTACGGTTTATGTGCGTCATTGGCAGGAAATGAATGCAAATCTTTTTGCGGCGTTGAAGCTTGAAAAGACGGCGATGTTCATAATTTTGGCAATGATTGTGCTCGTAGGCTCCTTCAGTATCGTCACCAGTTTGGTGATGTTGGTCATTCAGAAGACCAAAGATATTGCTGTATTGATGTCTATTGGTGCCAATGTGGCGAGTATTCGTCGGATTTTCATGTTGCAGGGAACATTTATTGGATTGGCTGGAACATTCATTGGTTTTTTGATTGGAGTTCCTGTCAGTCTGTTGCTGAAGAAATACCAGTTTATCAAATTGCCAAGCAACGTTTATCCGGTGGATTACCTGCCGGTCCGGCTTGAGGCTTTTGATCTTGTGGCTATCGGGGCAGCGGCTTTTTTATTGTGCTTTTTGGCAACGATTTATCCGGCGAGACGTGCTGCTGCACTGAGCCCGAGTGAAGCCTTGCGTTATGAGTAAAGACTCCTTATACCGCTTGGTTGCCGTCAGTAAGGACTTTGCTGGTCCTTCTGAAACGGTTCGGGTGCTGCGAAAGGTTGATATGACCATAGATCGTGGAGAGTCACTGGCTGTGCTCGGTGCCTCCGGATCAGGAAAAACAACTTTGCTTCATCTGTTGGGAACGCTGGATACCGCTTCGGCGGGTGAAATATATTTGAATGGTATTAACCTGAATTCTCTCGGGGATAGGCAACGGGCTGAATTGAGAAATCGTGAAATTGGATTCGTGTTTCAGTTTCACCATTTGTTGCCTGAGTTTTCAACTTTGGAAAACGTTGCCATGCCCGCATTTATAGCGGGTAGAGGACGTTCCGAAGGACTGAAGTTGGCTGAAGAAGCCCTAGATCTGGTTGGTTTGTCGCACAGGCTTGAATACAAAGTGACGACTTTATCAGGCGGGGAACGTCAGCGGGCGGCTATTGCCAGAGCGATATTGCTCAGGCCGAAAGTGCTGCTGGCTGATGAGCCGACAGGAAATCTTGATGAGGAGAGCGGGGCCAGGATTGGTGAATTGCTGGTCTCTCTTAATAATGAATTGGGTATGACGTTTGTCGTCGTAACACATAATCCCAATTTGGCTGAAATGATGCATCGGCGTGTGGAATTGCGCTCAGGAGAACTGTATGCCCGTTAGTCGCGTACGTTGTTTTATAGTCGGGGTGGTCGTTACTCTTATGCTGGCGGCATCGGCCGCAGGAGCAGCAGAGAGCGTTACTCAGGATGTGAAGGTCGCCGTGTTACCTTTTCAGGTGAATGCAGGGGATGACCTTTCCTATCTTCAGGATAGTCTGCCTGAGCTGTTGACTGACCGTCTGCGTGAAGCGGGTTTTGAGGTCGTTGATCCTGCTGAAATAAATCGACTTATTGAAGAGAAAGGTATTGCTGCCGTTTCCACACAGACGGCGCGTGAGTTGGCTCTTCTTACCGGTGCCGGGTTTTCCGTTTTTGGTTCATTGAATCAAATTGGAGATGATTTAACCTTGGATGCCCGTCTTGTGGATACTTACGGAACCCATCCAGGCAAGAAGATGTCAGTCACAAAGGAAGGGCTTATCAATCTCCTTCCTGCGGTTGATGAACTTGTTGACAGAATGAAAATGGACCTTCTGCGTCTTGATATTATTGCCGAGGTCGAAGTTGAAGGCACCAAGGTCTTGGATAAAGATGTCGTTCTCATGCGACTGACTTTGCAGAAAGGTGACATGCTGACGGCCAAAGCAGTCAATACTGCTTTGAAAAATATTTACGATCTCGGATACTTTGATGATGTTGAAGTGAAGGTAGACACCATTCCTGACGGCAAGAAGGTTATTTTTGTCGTTGAGGAAAAGCCTCGTATTCAGGCTTTGGGTGTGAAGGGATCAGACGCCATTGATTCCGAGGATATTGTTGAAGCTATTTCCACTAAAAAAGGTGGCATTGTTAACCCCAAGGTGCTTGCTGACGATATCCGCGTGATTCGTGAGTTGTATCGCAAGGAAGGTTACTACAAAGCCAAAGTGACCCACGAAATCGAGGACGCCGGAACCGGAGTTGCTCGATTGACCTTTGTCATTGACGAAGGACCGAAGCTTTACATCAAGAATGTTGTTATCGATGGGGCAAAGCAATTGGACCCTGACGACATTAAAGATGTCTTGGCTCTTAAGGAGCGAGGCTGGCTGTCATGGATCAGTAACTCCGGAGTTCTGAAAGAGGAGCTCTTGGATCGTGATGCCGCTGCTATTCAGGCGTATTACACCAGCAAAGGTTTTATTGACGTCAAAGTTGGGCGCCCTGAAGTAGAAATCAAGGATGATGGAATCGATGTCATCTATCAGGTTTGGGAAGGTGACCGCTACAAGATGGGCGAGACCATTTTCAAGGGTGATTTGATCGATTCTCTTGAAAAATTGAAAGAAGTCACCAGGATCGACAAGTTGAAAGAGGATGACGATTACTTTGATCGTTCCATCATCAAAAGCGATGTTGACTCACTGACCAATTATTATAATGATTATGGCTATGCCTATGTGGATGTTCAGGTAAACCTGAAAGACGATGCAGAGAAAAAAATAGTAGATGTTGTCTACAGTATTTCCAAGCATCAGCGTGTGCATATTCGTCGTGTTCTGATTGAAGGCAACACGATGACTCGGGATAATGTCATTATGCGCGAGATGCGTCTTGCTGACGGGGATATGTTTAGTGGAGACAAATTGAACAGGTCTCATCAGCGTCTGAATAACCTCGGATTTTTCGAGAAAGTCGATATTTCGCCAGTGCCGACAGGTAACCCTGAAGAGATGGATTTAATCGTCAAGGTCAAGGATAAGCCTACGGGTAAGATTGGCGGCGGTATTGGTTATTCTACGTATGATAGCGTTTATCTGGCTGCTGGTATCACTGAGTCAAACCTTTTTGGTAAAGGATATTCTTTGGGATTCAATGGTGCTTTCAGTAGTACTAAAACAGCATTTACGGCGACCTTCCTCAATCCTCATATTAATGATTCTGATGTAGGCTTCGGTCTTGAGGCGCATAATCGAAAAGAAGATTTTAGTGATTATGACAAGGATAGTATTGGTTCTACCATAAACTTTTTCTATCCTGTCGGAGAATACTCACAGCTTTCGTGGGATTACACTGCTGAATACTACACTATTCGCGATATCAGTGATGATGCCGCTGATTCTGTAAAGGATGACAAGGGCTCTCATGTCCTCAGTCAGATAAGCGCGACTTTTACTCGTGATACCCGAGACAGGGCTATGAGAACCACCACTGGTACTGTTGGCAGTGCTTCTATTATCTTTGGTGGTGGGCCTTTGCAGGGGTCTGATGATTTTGTAAAGTATTTGGGCTTGTTCGAATGGTATACCCCTGTATTTGAGGAAGTGGTTTTCCATACCAAGACATGGGCCGGTCTTGTTCATAAAAATACCAGTGGATCAAGTATTCCGACTGACCAAAGGTTCCAGTTGGGTGGCTTAGGGTCTGTGCGAGGATATTCCCGATACGCTATTACGCCCTTGGATTCTGATAACAAGTCTGAAGGTGGTAATAAGGCCTTCTATGTGAATTTGGAATTGACGCGAGTTTTAAGTAAGGAATACGGAATATCCGGGTTGGTCTTTTTGGATGCTGGTAACTCATGGAAAGAGGGCGAGATGTTTTTCTCTTCACCTTCACGAAAAGGAAGCAGTCCGACGCTCGGACTCTATAAGGGCG